>Ga0265342_10000088_pt1 | contig 99804 bp, 90 predicted proteins | sample 4CB327metaG_FD_203125 | JGI IMG/M metagenome (GOLD analysis project Ga0265342, IMG submission 203125) | Rhizosphere microbial communities from Carex aquatilis grown in University of Washington, Seatle, WA, United States - 4-CB3-27 metaG | ecosystem: Host-associated > Plants > Roots >...
CCACGCTTTCGCGCCTCAGCGTCAGTCTCGAACCAGGTCGCCGCCTTCGCCGCCGGTGTTCCTCCCGATATCTACGAATTTCACCTCTACACCGGGAATTCCGCGACCCTCTTTCGTACTCTAGCTATTCAGTCTCGGATGCACTTCCTCAGTTAAGCCAAGGGCTTTCACATCCGACTTAAGTAACCGCCTACGCGCGCTTTACGCCCAATAATTCCGAGCAACGTTTGCACCCCATGTATTACCGCGGCTGCTGGCACATGGTTAGCCGGTGCTTGCTAAGGAGGTACCGTCAGGGCACGCATGTATTAGATACGCGCTTGTTCGTCCCTCCCCACAGAGCTTTACGACCCGAAGGCCTTCATCACTCACGCGGCGTGGCTGGGTCAGGCTTTCGCCCATTGCCCAATATTCCCCACTGCTGCCTCCCGTAGGAGTCTGGGCCGTGTCGCAGTCCCAGTGTGGCTGATCATCCTCTCAGACCAGCTACCCGTCTTAGGCTTGGTGAGCCGTTACCTCACCAACTACCTGATGGGCCGCGGACTCATCTTCCGGTGACAGCTTCCAAGGATTGGCCATCTTTCTCGACAAGGGCCGGAGCCCCCGCCGACGTACGCGGTATTAGCAGTCCTTTCGAACTGTTGTCCCCCGCCGGAAGGTAGATTGTCCACGTGTTACGCACCCGTCCGCCACTGTACTAGAGGGATTGCTCCCCCATTCTCGTTCGACTTGCATGTGTTAAGCCCGCCGCTAACGTTCGCTCTGAGCCAGGATCAAACTCTCCAATTGAACTTTCACACAGAGCCGAGGCTCTATGCATTTTCGATTTGATCCTTCCGGGGATTTTTGAGCCCCCGGAACTTACTATTCACTCAAGGATTCGGAGTCGAGTCTTCGCTCTCCGAAGAGAGCTAAGATCTCGTCATTCTTCTCAATTTGCTATTCAGCTTTCAGAGACCGACTTCCCAGCCCCCGGTCAGTTGCTTTCGCTTCCTTCCCGGCAGCGGGGAGTGGGATAATAGGCATCTGCGACGGTTTGTCAACAAACAAAAACGCCACCGACACTCTTTTCTGTGCTGCCGGCTACGAAGCCTTCGAGAGCAGGTCCGCAGCCTCCTTGGCGTGATAAGTCACGATCAAGTCGGCGCCCGCCCTACGCACAGACGTCAAAGTTTCCATCATGGCACGGTCGTAGTCAAGGAAACCCTTTTCGGCCGCGGCTTTCAACATCAGGTACTCGCCGGAAACGTTGTAGGCAGCGACGGGAACATCGAATTCGCGCCGAATTTCGGCCACTACGTCAAGGTAAGGCAAGGCCGGCTTGACCATCACCATGTCCGCGCCTTCTTCCACGTCCAGCTCGACCTCGCGAACGGCTTCGCGCAGGTTCGCCGGATCCATCTGGTAACTCCGTCGGTCTCCGAAGGCCGGCGCAGAATCAGCGGCCACGCGAAAGGGTCCGTAGTAGGCAGAGGCGTATTTCACCGCATAGGAGAGCAGAACCACATTCTCGTGCCCAGCTTCGTCGAGAGCGTCGCGCAGAAAGCCGATGGTCCCATCCATCATGCCTGAAGGCGCCACGATATCGGCCCCGGCGCCGGCCTGCGCAAGCGCGGCCCGCGCGAGATTTTCCAGCGTGGCGTCGTTGTCCACGTTGCCGCTCTTTTTGTCGAGCAGGATGCCGCAGTGGCCGTGCGTGGTGTACTCGCACAGGCAGCAATCCGCGGCCACGACGAGTTCTGGCGTGGCCTTTTTGAGCGCCCGGATCGCGCGCTGAACGATGCCTTCCGTGTGCCATGCGTCGCTGCCGACCTCGTCCTTCTTCTCGGGGAGCCCGAACAGCATCACCGACGGGATTCCGAGTTTGGCAATGCTCTCGGCCTCGTGGTCGAGTTCGTCGACCGAAAGGTGATACTGGCCAGGCAGCGACGGAATCTCCTTATGCACGCCCTTGCCTGGGCAAATGAAGAGCGGATACATCAGGTTACTCGCCGACAGAGTGGTCTCACGAACCATTCGGCGCAGGGATTCCGTGCGGCGAAGGCGGCGGGGACGATTCTCGGGAAACGACATCAGGTTCCTCCTTGATTCAGGCGTGATTGGGAAATGGCAAGGACGACAGCATCCACGCCAGGTGATTCGGCCACGACGGTGCGAAGCCCTTGGCTTTCGGCCTCCTTGGCTGTGGTTGGGCCGATGACAACGATAGTTTTTCCGGCCAGCACGGAAGTTCCGAAGCGCTGAACTAGCGCACGCAGGGCCGAGGGGCTGGCAAAAACAGCAACGTCGAATTCGGGAGGTGGCGAAAGATCGGGCTTGGGCTCTGTCCGATACATGGTCACGACATCGACGATGCAGCCCTGGGCTCGCAGACTCTCGGCAAGCAAGGTGCGACCGCCAGCGGCCAGCGGGAAGAGCACGCGCGTACCCGCATGCAAGGCGGCTAGGGCGACGGCTAGACCTTCCTGCCGGGTGTCCCCTGGCACAAGCCCGACGTTGCCCCCCAAACGCTCGATGGAGCGCGCGGTGCTTTTGCCAGCGGCGGCGATCTTCGCGCGTAAATAGGATGGAAATCGTCCAGATTGTAGGCGACTCGCAAAATAGCCAGCAGCAGTCTGGCTGGTAAAGATCATCCAGTCATAGGTATTCAGATTGACGATGGCTTCGTCTACGGCCTGCCAAGACTCCGGCGGCAGGATGGATACCGTCGGATATGGGATGGGTACCGCGTCCGCCTCCGCGAAGGCAGCGATCCACTCGTCTGCGCTCTCACCCTCGGGGCGTGTGAGCAAGATGCGAAGGCCAGCCAAAGATCCGCGCGACATGGGGCCGCAATCATAGCAGCCCCCGCGCCGGGCTACTCGACCAGCTCGGCGTTCCAGTACGACGCGTTGGGCAGGTCGAGAAAGGGCAACCATTCACGGTAGCGAATGCGATCCGAGCCCGCGCGGAAGGTGGGCGTCCAGCGCGGCCGTGTGGGGGTCTTGAGCAGCCGGAGCCCGGCCTGGGCGAGAGAGCGGGCGCCCTTGGCGATGTTGCAGTCCACGCAGCAGCAAACAACATTGTCCCAGGTCGTGCGGCCGCCGCGCGAACGCGGAACTACGTGATCCAGGTTCAGCTCGGCGCGCGGAAGTTGCCGGCCGCAGTACTGGCAGGTGTTGTTGTCGCGCGTGTAGATGTTGTGGCGGGAGAAGCGCACCTTGGCCCGCGGAATGCGGTCGTAGATCTGCAGCAGAATCACGCGCGGCACGCGAATGGCGCGATTCACGGTGTGGACCACGTCGTCGCCCATTTCGGCCGAGAGTTCGGCCCAGCTGCTGAAATCGAAAGTGCGAAACTGCCGATCCACGGCGTGGGCAGAGCCCGCGTAAAGGAGTGCCAACGCGCGCTTGACGTTGGTCACGTGAATCGGCTGGAAATGCCGGTTCAGAACCAGAACAGCTCCGTCGATCATGAGCCTTCCCCTCGGTCTGGCCGGTCTAGCAGTTTACCTCGCTGCTCGCGGCACCCAGCGTTTCCCCCACACGACCCCAAGCCGCGATGTGAGGACAGCCGCCCAAGCGGCCTATGTCGAGCGACCGCACGCATGATCGAGTCAGTATGCTAACAGACGGCGGGATTGTGGGCAAAGGCGGTACAATGGAGCCGCCGTGAATACTCAGACGCTATCGGCCCTGGTCGCCGCCATCGTCGGGCTTGCCGTCGGCGGGTCGGTGCTTCTGCGCGACCCGAGGCGCAGCGTCCACGCGCTCTTCGCGACCTTCGCCTTCAACGTGGCGGCGCAGCGACTGCTGATGTTTCTGGCCTCGTCGCAGGATTCGAATTCGCTCCTGCGCTGGGGCGCCATGTTGGCCGCGGTGTCGTTGCCCGCCACCGCGCAGCGCTTCTTCCGCGCCTTCCTCGGCGACGAGGCCGGACCGCCCCCCATGTCGCGCATCACCCTGGTCGGCGCGGCCATGCTTTACCTGGCCTTGCTCTCCAGTCTCTTCCTGGCCACGCCCGTTCACACCACCAAGTGGTTCTTAATCGGCCTCCTCTCCTACGTGTTCCTTGGCCTCTACCTTTCGGTCTACTACCTCTATCGGCGCTACCGGCGCACGCCGTCGCGGGTGGAGAAGATCCGCTTGCTCTACCTGCTGGTCGGTGGCCTGGCCACCGTGACCGCAGCGATCCTGGACTTGGTTCCCTGGGCCCCGTCGGTGGGGAACATCTTCATCACCATCTACCTTTTCTTCCTGTCGCAGACCCTGGTTCGCTACCGGTTGCTCGACCTCAACGAACTCCTTGGGCGTATGGTCGTGCTCGCGGCGCTGGCGAGCATCTCCACGATTATCTACGGCTTGCTGCTCATCAAGCTTGTCGATCTGAACGAGATCGGCCTGCTCTTTCTCAACGCGCTCATCGCCTCGACCGCCATCATCATCGTGTTCGAGCCGCTGCGCGCGCTGCTTGAACGCGTGGTGAATCGCTGGATGTTCCAGGAAAAGTACGAGCTCTTTCGCCGCATCGAGAGCCTGCGCGCCGACCTCATGAATGTTATCGACGTGCGCGATCTGGTGCCGCGCGTGCTTTCCGCCCTCGAAGACTCGCGCCGTGTGACCCACGCCTCGATGTACATCGTCGATCCCGACGGTTCGGCCTACGACCTCATCGGGCACGTGGGGCCACGGCCGGAAGGACGCATCGACGCCGTTGCCCATCGCGGATTCCTAGAACGCCTGCGCCGGGCCGGTGTGGTTTCCGTCGAGGGGCTGGAGCGCGAACTGCTCGCCTTGCGCAACAAACAGGGCGACGAACGCGAGGCCGTGCTGCTCATTGTGCGCGTACTGGAACAGCTCAACGGCTCGGTGGTGCTGGCCATCCTTGGCGAAGAGCAGCTCCTCGGCATGCTGGTGCTGCGCGACGAGCGCCTGCGCGAGGCCTATTCCTCGGAGGAGATCGAACTTTTCCGCGGCGTGGCCGCGTCCATCGGCGTGACCCTGCAAAACTCGCAGATCTACGAGCGCATGAAAGAGCGCGATCGTCTGGCGGCGCTCGGCCAGATGGCCGCGGGCCTAGCGCACGAGATCCGCAATCCGCTCGGCTCCATCAAGGGCGCGGCTCAGTATCTGCAACCCGTCGAAGGTCAGAAGGCCGACGCCAGCACGCGCGAGTTTCTCGACATCATCGTCGAGGAAGTCGACCGCTTGAACAAGATCGTGTCGCAGTTCCTCGACTACGCGCGGCCCTACCGCGGCGATCAGAGCCCACTCGACGTCAACGACGTGGTTCGCAAGACCATGAACTTGATCGAAAAAGAGCGCAGCGGTTCGCGGGTGGAAATCGTGCTGGATCTGCTCGAAGGGCTGCCTCCCGTGCGCGCCGATGCGCAGCAGCTGCGCCAGGTGTTTCTCAACCTGACCATCAACGCCTTCGATGCCATGGCACAGGGCGGGCGCTTGCAGGTGTTCACCAGTTTGCGTCGTTCGACCCGCCGGGGCGCCTCCGCAGCTTTCTTGGAAATCCGTTTCCGCGACGACGGCATCGGAATTCCGCCCGCGGATCTGCGCAACCTGTTTATTCCGTTCTTCACCACCAAGGAAAAGGGCACCGGCCTGGGCCTGCCCATCAGTCAGCGCATCATCGAGAACCACGGTGGCACCATCGAGGTGCGCTCGCAGCCGGGGTCTGGCTCGACCTTTACGGTGCTTCTGCCCGTGGAGGCAGACGCATACGCGTCCTACGCCGAGAACAAGAAGATCACCGCCTCGCGCAAGGTCACGCCGGCGGCCTCGCCCGCGGCAACAACCACGATCCCCACCGCCGGGAGGACACTGAGGACGGAACGAGAGCACTGAGAGCATCAGCTGGCGCAGCGGGACGGAAAGGAGAGGATTGCTGTGCTGCTACGTCGTTCCCATCACCAGGTTGTCGCGCGTGATGAGGGCGTCGTAGCCGCGGTAGCCGAGGATGGTGTCGATCTCGTCGCTCTGGTGGCCGGCGAGCTTGCGGCAGGCGTCGGCGTCGTAGTTCACCATGCCGCGGCCACGCACGCGCCCGCTGCCGTCGCGGATCTCGACCACGTCGCCTTTGTCGAAGCTGCCGTCGACGGTGATGACACCGACGGGAAGCAGCGACGCCTTGCCCTTTTCCAGGGCTCGCAGCGCGCCCTCGTTGAGCACCAGAGCGCCAAACCTGCGGCTGGCCACCGCGATGTAGCGCAGACGAGCGCGTCGACGGTCTGGGGTTGGAATCAGGGTTCCCACGTCTTCGCCAGCCAGGATCTTGGCCAACACCGAGGGTTGCCCGCCATTGGCGATCACGACCGAGGTGCCCTCGGCAATGGCCAACCTTGCCGCCTCCAGCTTGCTCAGCATGCCACCTGTACCGGCGCTCGATCCACCGCTGGCCCGGCCGAGGGCGCTCTCGTCCACGTCGGTCAGCAGGGCGATGCGCTCGGCCGTGGCATCGGTCTTGGGATTGGTGGTGAAAAGCCCATCCACGTTGGTGAGCAGAACGAGCAGGTCGGCGTCCAGGGTCACGGCCACGCGCGCCGCTAGGCCGTCGTTGTCGCCAAAGACTTTCGTCGCAGGCTTTGCGCCCGAACGACGCTGGTACTCGACCAGTTCGCGAATGCTAACGCTGTCGTTTTCGTTGAGCACCGGCACGGCGCCGAGTTCGAGTAGGCGCATGAGGGTCGTGCGCACGCACAAGGCGCGATCCCGGTCGCCGAGGTCTTCCTGGGTGAGCAAGACTTGCGCGGCGATCACGCCCCGTTTTGCAAAGGCATCGGCGTAGGCAGCCATGAGGTGCCCTTGGCCTACCGCCGCGCAGGCCTGGCGCAGCCCGAGCGAGCGCGGCCTTTGGCCGAGCCCAAGCAAGCGCATGCCCATGCCCACGGCGCCGGAAGTGACGAGGACAACGTCACGGCCGGCTTTGCGTTCGCGCGCCAGGCCCTCGACGAGACCCGCCACGCGACCCACGGCCAGCTCGGAATCCTCGGTGGTGACCACTTGCGTGCCAACCTTGACCACCAAGCGGTGGGCTTCGCGAAGCGTCGCGCGCGGGCTCGATTCTTGGCTCATGTCGAGTGCGACTTTACCTTGACCGCGCTTCGTGTGGTAATGCGCGTGTGACTCTCCTCGAAAACAGCAAGACCTTGGGTGTAATTGGCTGCGGCACCATGGGCGAAGCCATCGTGCGCGGCATTCTTCGTTCCGGCAAACTCGTGCCCGCGCAGGTCTTCGCCTGTGATGCGCGCCCGGAGGTTGCGCGCGACCTCGGGGCCAAGCACGGCATTCGCGCCGGAACCGACAACCTCGCGGTTGCCGCGGCCTGCGACGTCGCACTTGTGTGCGTGAAGCCCTACCAAATGGCCGCCGTGCTCGACAGCGATGCCATGCGCTCGGCCCTGGCCGGCAAGCTGGTGGTTAGCATCGCGGCTGGCGTTCGGCTGGAAAAACTGTGTGGATTTCTCCCAAACAGCGCCGTGATTCGCGCCATGCCCAACGTTTCCGCCGTCATCGGCGAGGGCATGGCCGGACTCGCGCGCAGCAAGGGAACGAGCGACGAACAGATGGCGCTTGCGCTCGCGCTCTTCGCCTCGGTTGGAAAATCGCTGGAAGTGGACGAAGTCCACATGGACATCGTGACCGCCATCGCGGGCAGTGGACCAGCCTTCGTGTTCGTGATGATCGATGCGTTGGCCGACGGAGCCGTGCGTCTTGGTTTGCGCCGAGACGCTGCGGTCGCCATGGCGGCCCAGATGGTGCAGGGCGCGGCTCGCATGGTCGTGCAGACAGGGACCCATCCGGCGGTGCTCAAGGATCAAGTCACCACACCCGGCGGCTGCACCATCGCTGGCCTCGGCGTCATGGAAGACGGCAAGATCCGCTCGGTCCTCGCGCGCACCATCGAGGAAACCGCGCGCGTCGCCGGCAAACTCGGGTAGACGATGAGGTCGGGGGCACGGCCTCTAGTCGAACCATTCGCTAGTTTCGTTCTTGCCGCATCTCTGGTTCTGGGCTGTACCGATCAGGGTAGACCGGTCGCAAGGAATGAAGCCGGGATTCCTGATGCAAGTGCTTCCGAATTGGTCATGGACGCAGAGGTCGTTCCCAACAGTTCGGACACGCAGGCAGTATTGGATAGCGCCTCAAGAGAGGCCGGCGAGGAATTCTGGACCATCGCAGTGCTGCCTGATACGCAGAGTTCCTACTACCACGAGCCGTCGTTCTTCGAAGCTGAGACGCGATGGATTGCGGAGAACCGCGACCGCGAACGAATCGCCTTTGTCCTCCACGAAGGCGATATCGTCGACTCAGCCTGGGACACGAGTCAGTGGACCGCCGCAGGGGCGAGCATGGGGCTGCTGGACGGGAAGGTGCCCTACGTTTTGGCGGTGGGGAACCACGACCTCGGGTCAACGAGAGTGCCGGAATCCCAGCTCATCGATCCACGCTCCACGCTCATCAACCAGTACTTTTCCTACCAGGACTTCTCGACGTCGCCGACCTTCGGTGGCGCGTTCGAAAGCGGTCATCTCGAAAACACCTACTCCTTGCTGCCAGCGGGAGGCCAAACCTGGGTCGTGGTTTCGCTGGAGTTTTCACCACGGGCCGAGGTGATCGCGTGGGCCGACCATGTCCTGACCGCACATGCGAACCTACCGGCCATCCTTCTGACCCATGCCTATCTCTATTCAGATGGACAGCGATACGATCATGTAGGTCGGATCTGTGTCTTCGGTGGCGACACTTGCACAATCTTGGATCCGTCGAGACCGGATACCCAGTGCTGGAATCCTACTTGCTACATCGGCGACGGGACGGATGGAGAGATGCTATGGAACTCTCTCGTGAAGGTGCACAGCAACCTTCTCTTCGTCTTCTCGGGGCATGTGGCAAATCCAGCACCTTTCGACGCTGCCAGGCTGTCGAGTACGCGTTCTGATGGAACTGTTTGCCACCAGCTCATGGCCGATTTCCAGGCGGATGGCGCGACCGGCGGCGACGGCTACTTTCGTCTTCTCCGCATTTGGCGCGATGGCCGTGTGCAGGTGCGAACATTCTCCCCGTATGTGGATCCCGCGGCGGCGAACTTGACCGACGATCGTGATCAGTTCGACCTGACCATCCAGATTCCGGGTGGATGATCCTCGCAAGATCGCTGCCCGGAGAGGCGGCGCCTTGCGTCCAAGGGACGGTCGCACGGCGAACCTTCCCGCCAGCACTGCCATCTAATGGATTATGACCATCAGGCCCATCCAGCAAATCATTCGGCCCCAGCCGACGGTGGAGGGTGCGGGGGTTCATCTGATTCGCAGCATCGGAACGCGGCAATTGACCAACCTCGACCCGTTCCTCTTGCTCGATCACTTCGAGTCCTCGACGCCATCCGACTATCGTGCCGGTTTTCCTTTTCACCCCCATCGCGGCATCGAAACCGTGACCATCCTGCGCACCGGGCAGGTTCGCCATGGCGATTCGCTGGGGCACAAGGGCATCCTCAGCGGCGGCGATATTCAGTGGATGACCTCGGGCAGCGGCATCCTGCACGAGGAAATGCCGGTCGTGCTCCCCGAGGGGATTTCCGGGCTGCAATTGTGGCTCAACCTGCCCGCGCGCGAAAAGATGACCCGGCCACGATACCGGGATCTGCGCGCCGATAAGCTGGAGGAGAGGGCCACCGACGATGGCGCCAAGATTCGGGTCATTGCCGGCGAGGCAGATGGTGGCCGCGGCAAAGGTCCGGTAGAGGGGCTCTCGGTCGCGCCGAAATTCATCGACGTGCAGTTACCCGCGGGCGCAGTCTTTCGCGAGGAGATCCCTGCGGGCCACACGGCGTTCGCCTATCTGGATCGTGGCAGGATCGAGTTCGGCGCGGCCGACGCCTTGCAGTCGGTGGAGGGTCCGGCCCTAGTGGTGTTCGGCGACGGCGACTTCATTCGTGCCCGAGGCAACTCGAAGGGCGGGCGATTCTTGCTCGCCGCAGCCCGCCCGCTGGGCGAGCCCATCGCGCGCTACGGCCCCTTCGTCATGAACACTCAGGAGGAAATCGAGCAGACCTTGGACGAGTTGCGCAGCGGACGATTCATTCGCGAGGAAGCCGTCGACGCATAGGTCAGGCGCACCGAGGTCGAGCATGCGTTGTTGTCGATGGGGTTTGCTGCTCGTTCTGTTGGCCTTGGGATGCAAATCCAGCCCGCCTCCTTCATCTTCGTCTTCCCGACAGCCGGCTCCGCCCAAGAAGGCGGCGACGCAAGCTTCGCCCGTCGCCTCTGCTTCCGAGTTCGACAAGATCCTTCCCGATGCTGCGCCACCGTTCTTGGCCACCGCGCCGATTCAACTTGGCCAGGGCTATGTTCGCCAGGAGTACGTTTCAGGCCGCGAGCGCATCGAGATCACCATCGCGTACTTTGGCCAGGAATCTGGCGCGTTCGACCGCTGGGTTGCAAGCTCGGCGAACTACCCGCAAGCGCAGCTTGCTCTGCCCGCGGCACAGGCCAATGGCTTCTTCTCCTGCACTTCGGATCTCGCCGACGCGCCCTGCGACCTGCACATTCAGCTTCGATCCGGGTTTCACGTCGAGGTGATGGGCAACGGGCGAGTCCCGCGCCAGGATTTGACTGGGCTCATGACCCAAATTCGGCTCGGGGTTCTTGCCGACTCGACCTTGGCCGCGCTGTAGCTGACTGGGTCAAAACACTCTTTCAGTTTCCTGGCGCGAGCGTGTCTGTCTCTTTCGGAAGGAGAGACCACCATGACACGTTTCGTTGCTTACATTGCTCTTGCCCCTGCCCTCGGCCTTTTCGCCTGCCACGCCAAGGATGAACCTGGCTCGGAGTTCGCCGCCGGGGTTCCCCGCGCGAGCACGGTCGCCATGGCCGTTCCAGGCTCGGACACCAAAGCCCTGACCGTCGAGGGAAGTAGCTATGCCCTCTTGGGGCAAACCGCGGAATGGTACCTTACTACCCGCGCCGTCACCGGGACGGTCAACGCCGGCGCACTTGCCGTGGGCGCCCTGGTCAAGCTCGTGACCGACTACCCCGCGACCAGCGTCGCCGCGGACTCGGCGGTGTGGGGCCCCTGGCAAGGTCCTCTCGATCCTGTCGAATGGAAAGTCACGATCACGCGCCTGGCTCCACATCAGTACGCGTACACGTTCGGCGGCCGTGACAAGCACAATCCGAGCGATGCGTTCGTGACGGTACTTTCGGGCACGCATTCGCCCGGACTCGATGCGCAGGGCAACGAAATGGAGGGATTCGGCACCGGAAGCTTTACCCTGGACTGGAACGCGCGCGCCACCTTGCCTCAGCCCGATAACAACGTCGGCACCGCGAATTACACCTACAGCAACATGGATCCCGCGGCAATCGTCAACATCACGGCCCAGTTCCGCCAGGTCAAGGACGACAGCAATCCTGGCAAGCTGGTCGATGTAGACTATGCCTTCGTCCAGAATCCTGGCGCGGATGGCAGCATGCAATTTCTCTACAACGTACCCGCGAACGCGACTTCCGCCGGCGGCCTTGGCAAGGTTCGTAGCCGCTGGTTGTGGAGCGGGGCCGGGCGCTCCGACGTCAGCGTCACCACCACGGACACCCTGCTGACCTACACGCTGAGCGAGTGCTGGGACACGAGCTACCTCAGCATCTACAAGTCCGTACCGCTCTCCACCAGCGCGACGGACAACTACGGCAGCGAAGCCGATTGCGCGTTCTCAACCGCAGATCCGTCTACCCTCTAGCCTCTAACCATGACCGGCCGCCAGACCCCAACGTTTCAGGTCATCCCGGGCGAAAAGGGCCTGGCGGCCACCGATGCGCGCGCCCAGCTGCGCGAACTCTACGAAAAGTACGGCGCCAGCGTTTTCGGGCGGTGTTCCTACATCCTCAAGGATCGCAGCAAGGCCGAGGATGCCATGCAAGACGTATTCGCCAAAGCCCTCACCCACATTGGAAGCTTTCGCGCTGAATCCTCGCCGCTCACCTGGCTTATCAAGATCGCGACCCACCATTGCCTCAACACCCTACGCGCCGACCGCGCCGCCTGGCACGAGCGCTTCGAACGCGAGACGCGCGCACGCAACGCCAGCGACCCCGGCCCGCAGGTTTTCGAAATGCGCGAGCTGGTGGCCAAGATGCTTTCCCTGGTCGACCACGAAACCCAGGCCGTGGCCATCCACTACCACGTGGACGAGATGACCCTGGAAGAAGTTGCGGCGCTCCTCGGCCGCTCGGTGCCGACGGTGCGCAAACGCCTGGGCGAATTCGCCGCGGTCTGCGGCAGGGAGTTTCCGTCATGACCCTGGTTGAAAATCACGAACCTTCGTCAAGTCACGTGGCCGAGCTGGCCCTGCGCTGCTACCGCGCGGGCGAATTTGCCGCCGAGGCCTGCGCCGAGGTGGATCGCCATTTGGCAAGCTGTGCAGCTTGCCGAGCCAAGATGCGGGTGCTCGTCGAAGAGCAACGCAGCTTCGAGCGCGAGATCCCATTCGAGCGCTTTGCCGGCGGCGTCGAGCGCGCCCAGCGCGTGCCACGACAGCGCCCGCGCCGGGCGTGGGCAGTGAGCATCTCGGGCGTGGTCGCCGCGGCGGCCTTGGCCTTGTTTGCGATGCGGGTTTCTTCGCCCGGACACAACAACCGCATCAAGGGCAGCAGCGTCGAGGCCACGGCGCGTATCGCTTCGGCCAATGCTTCCGCACAGCGAACTGCACCACCCGGCTCGCAAGAAGTCTTGGAGCCTGGCGACCGCGTTCGTCTCGGCTACAAGACCATGGACGCGCGCTATCTTGCGGCTATCTCCGTCGACGACAGCGGCGAGGTCACCCCGCTCTATCCCGAATCGGGCCCGGCCCTCGCGGTTTCCGTCACGCTCGAAACCGCGTACCTGCCCGACAGTCTGGAATTCACGGGCGCGGGCCGCGAGCGGGTCTTTCTCTTCTTGGCGCGAACCTCCTTCGATCTCGAAGCCGCGAAGCAAGCCGTGAAATCCGCGCACCAGGCCGCCAAGGGCGATCTTTCCGCGCTGCCGAATCCGGCTTTTTCGGGTGGACAGGACGTGTTCTCCTGGCTGTTTCGAAAGCCATGACCATCTCAGCCATCGCACGGGCCGGGCCACTGCTCGCGCTGCTTCTTGCGGCCGCTCCGGCAAACGCGGTCGGGCAGCACCGATTTGCGCTCATCGCGGGCAACGATCAGGGCGGGCCGGACACGCGTCCCCTGCGCTTTGCCACCGAGGACGCGCGCAAGGTCCATGCGGTGCTCACGCAACTGGGCGGCATGGCCCCCGGCGACGTTACTTTGATGCTCAACCAGACGGCCGGCGAGTTCTGGCGCGCCCTTGGGACGATGGAAGCGCGCATCGCTGAAGCCAAGCAGCGCGGAGAGCGAGCGCTTTTCATTCTCTACTATTCGGGCCATGCCAAGGACGGCGAACTTCGTCTGGGCGATTCGCGCATCCCCCTCGACGCGTTGAAGGCGCGGCTGTCCTCGGCCCCGGCCGACATTCGCATCGGCGTGTTCGATTCGTGCCACTCGGGCGTTGTTACGCGCACCAAGGGCGCGCGGCGCGCGCCGGCCTTCGAGATTCAGGCCGCGGGCTCGGAGGACACGCGCGGGTTGGTGCTGCTGTCCTCGGCCAGCGCCGACGAAGACGCTCAAGAATCGGACGAGATCGGCGGTAGCTATTTTTCGCACTACCTGGTCAGCGGCCTGCGCGGCGATGCCGATCGTTCGCGCGACCGGCGCGTGACGCTGTCCGAGGCCTACGCCTACGCCTATGCGCGCACGGTGGCGGACACGGCCGAAAGCGCCGCTGGCGCCCAACACCCGACCTTCAGCTACGACTTCCAAGGCAACGCGGATCTCGTGCTCACCGACTTCGCCAGCCGGAGCGAAGGCATCTATGTCCCCGGCACCGCGCCCGCCGGGATCTACTACATCGTCGACGGCAGCGGTTTCATCGCGGCCGAGATCCAAAAGTCCGCCGACGGGGATCGCCAGATCGCCCTGCCCGCTGGCCGCTACCATGTCCGCCGCCGCCTCGCCGATCGCCTGCGCATCGGCGAGATCCAGATCGCCTCGGGACAACTGGTCACCCTCGACGAGTCGCGCCTGCGGGACGCGCCGTTTTCCGACGATCCAGTCAAGGGCGCCATTCGCGACGAGGGCGCGCATCTAAGCCTCAGCCTTGGCGGCATGATGCAGTCGTTTTTCGACGGATCCACGCGCGACGGCCTGTTCCCGCCCACCGGGATGGTCGGGCTGGAATTCGAGGTGCGCGATTTCTTCCGCCATGGTTTCATCTGGGGCCTCGATCTTGCCAGCGGCGGCACCCATGCCCAGGTCGATCGCTACGGCACGCTGCTGCCGTTCCAATTCAGCGAGCTCACGGCCGGAACCACGCTGGCCGCCGAGTGGCGCTTTCACTTTGGCGACGTGGCCGCGTTCGCGGGCGTGCGTCTTGCCGTGATTCTCATGAGCCGCAAATTCGAAGACCCCACCATTCCCAACCAATTCTTCGCCACCTTCACGCCCGGTCTAGTCGGAGGTGTGCGCTACCGCTTGTCGCGAAGCTTTGCCTTGCTTGGCCGCGGCCGTGTCCATTACTTGCTCTACAACGTCGACGAAAACCGCTCCCTGGGTTATTGGGAGCTTTCCGCGGGGGTTGCCTATGATTTCTAAACGACTCGACATGGCAGCGTGGGTTCTGTTAGGCGCAATCTGCCTCACTGGTTGCGGCAACTACTCCAATGAAGATCTCGATTTCCAATTGGCCTTGCCCGAGCAAAGCGACATCGCGGTCAAGATGCAGTTGTCAGTCACGCGCTACAACTCTGCTAACTACTACCTGGCGACTCGATCCGCGATTACGACCTTCAACAATATGGTCGTGGATCTCACCGGTCTCATCGACGTCGTCCGTGGCTACACGCCGACCTCGCGCAACGGTGCGCAGCGCATCTGGGGGCCGTTCCCAAGCGACAAATATCCCGCCTGGGAAATCCGCGTGGTCATGCAGCGGTCGACGGTGTCGCCGACGATCCTTCATATGGACTACTGGGTTCAGGTGCGGCCAGTTGGGCAAGGTGATTCGGCGTGGGTTTCGTTCCTCACGGGCAACTACGAATCGCACGGCAGCGCGCGCACCGGCGCAGGCGAGATTCACCTGTGGGCGAATGATGTCCGCACCGCCGGCTATCCAGTCGACGACGATCCCGGGCTCGTCAATCTCGACCACCTCGACGTCACCTACGACAACTCCGCCTATCCGATTACTGTGACCATGACTATCGTCAATTTGCCAACCACTCCCACCCAATCGGGAACCTATACGTACTCGCAGAACCTGGACGGCTCGGGCCGCATGACTTTCGACTCGCAGGGCGTCACCGATACCGGCGTACCAATCACGGCCAACATGACCTCGCAATGGCTGGGCTCCGGCGCAGGACGCGCGGATCTGACCGCGAACCTAACCCCCAACCTTCCTACCCCATCCATCCTCCTCCTCGGTACCGACTGCTGGGATCTCGATACCGTTGCCTCCTACTCGTATCGCTTGCGCGACAGCGTCACCAACGTCCCATCGACCACTGGCTCGATCGATACCTGTCTGTTCTAGCGCCTCTGGCAGCGAGCACAGCAAAAAGTCGAGCGTCCGGCATCCACCAGTCGCTGCACGCGCCCGCCGCAGGCCGTGCATGCCTCGCCCTCGCGTCCGTAGACGAGAAGTGCCTCGATGTTTTTCCCCGGTGCGCCGGTGGCATCCACGAAATCGCGAAACGAGGTTCCGCAATTGGCGATGCCGATTTCCAGGGTTTCGCGGATGGCGCGCACCAACGCGTCGGCCTTCCCTCGTGCGCGATGGGCTTTCACCCGCGGGTGGATGCGCGCACGAAAGAGCGCCTCGCACACGTAGATGTTGCCCAGTCCGGCTAGGCGGTGCTGGTCGAGCAGAAACGCTTTGATCGGCGCGCGCGAGGCCGCGAGCAGCTGCCCAAGTTTTTCAGCGTCGAGCTGGTCGAGTGGATCCGGACCGAGCGCGCGAATTTCCGGAAGGCGGTCGAGGTCCAAGGCCGCCTGCACCCAGCCGAAGCGCCGGGGATCCACGAAGCGCAATTCGCGTTTGCGCGGCAGCGTCCACACGACGTGCGTGTGCTTGACCCTTGCAGCTTGCTCGTCAGCGACGGTGAGCCGCCCGGTCATGCCCAGGTGAATCAGCACGCCTCGCCCCGAATCCAGATCGATGAGGATGTACTTTCCCCGTCGGCGAACCGCGCGGATGGTTGCACCCGCGCTGATTTCGCGCAGCCTCCGGTGGTCGAGTTTCCGTGCCATGCGTAGCGATAGGCCGCTGGTCCACAGCGAGCGGATGGTTTGGCCAACGATCTGCGGCCGCAAGGTGCGGACCACGGTCTCGACTTCGGGAAGCTCAGGCATGTTCCTCGGCCAAAGCATTGGCCAGGCGAGCGAAGTCCGCCACAGCCAATTCTTCAGCGCGACGTGTGCCGGCGATACCGGCCGCCTCCAGCGCGGCGGCGGCGCGTGCGCCCCCGAATCCTGGTTCAAGCGCGCGGCGAAGCATCTTGCGCCGGGTTCCGAACGCCTCACGCACGACGCGCGCGAAGAGGCTCGGGTCGCGAACCTTGGCCAGCGGCTGCGGCCGTGGCCGCAAGCGCAGCACCGTCGAGGTCACGGCCGGCGGCGGTAAGAACGCGCCGGCGCCCACGTGAAACAAGATCTCGGCGCTGGCCGCCTGCTGGATCATCACCGAAAGCCGGCCGTAGGTGCGGCTGCCCGGTGGTGCCAGCATTCGCTGCGCGAATTCTTTCTGCACCATGAAGATCGCTCGGTCCACCACCTGGCCCCCAGCCGCTGCCTCGATGGTCGCAAAGAGCACTGGCGAGGTCACGACGTAGGGCAGGTTGCCCACCACCACCAGCGGCCGACCGGCCTTGCGCGCGGCCTCGCCAAGATCGAATTCCAGGGCGTCGCCGAGCACGATTTCGAGGTTCGACCGATCCGCGAGCTCGCCGCGCAGCACGGCCGCGAGCTGGGCGTCGCGATCGATGGCGATGACCCATTTCGCCGCATCGGCGAGACGAGCAGTCAGCGCTCCCAGTCCCGCGCCGATCTCGACCACCACGTCCGTGGCTTGAATCTCGGCCGCGGCCACGATGCGTTCTTGCACGCGTGGGTCGACGAGAAAATTCTGGCCAAGGGATTTCTTGGGCGAAAGCCCGTGACGGGTCAAGAGCTCGCGCGCCGTCGCCAGCGGAGATCGCGGCTTTTCCGAGACTGCGCTCATGACAAGGGCAGTCCTGGATCCACGCTCAGGTCGAGCTCACCGCGTTCGCCGCGCGCGAGGGCCCAAGTACCGGCGAGCGCGATCATGGCCGCGTTGTCAGTGCAAAGCACGGGCGTTGGAATGTAGAGCGAGAATCCATCCTCGGTCGCAGCGCTGGCCAAGGCCTGGCGCAAACCGCGATTGGCCGCCACGCCGCCGCACACCACGAGGTCGCACAAGCCTTCGCGAGCCAGGGCTCGCCGCGCCTTGCGTGAAAGCACGTCCACCACCGCGGCCTGAAAGCTGGCGCAGAAATCCGGCAGCGCACTTTCTTTCGGCCGTCCTTCGGCCGCGATCCGCATAGCCACGGCGGTCTTGAGCCCGGAAAACGAGAACTCGAGATCTTCTCGGCCGGGCAAGGCGCGCGGAAAATGGATCGCCGTCGCATTGCCCGTGGCTGCCAGGCGGTCGATGACCATCCCACCGGGATAGCCGAGCCCGAGCAGCTTGGCCACCTTGTCGAAGGCCTCGCCCGCGGCATCGTCGCGCGTGGAACCAAGCAAGGTGGTCTTCGCTTGCCCCTCGACGCGGAAAAGTGTCGTGTGTCCGCCCGAGACCAGGAGCGCGATATGGGGGAAGGGTGGGGGCGACGGATTCTGCGCGTGTTCGAGATAGACGGCCGCGAGATGGCCGCGCAAATGGTTCACGCCCACGATGGGCTTGGCGATGGCGTAGGCCAGGGACTTGCCCATCTCCAGTCCCACCAAAAGCGGCCCGACCAAGCCGGGCCCGCACGTGGCGGCGATACCGTCGAGCGCGCTCGCCTCCACCCCGGCTGCGCGCAGTGCCTGGCGCACGACCTTGACCACGGTGGCCAGGTGCTGGCGCGAGGCCACCTCGGGCACGACGCCACCGTACTCGGCATGAACCAGAACCTGCGACGAGATAACGCTGGAGCGAATGGCCTTGCCGTCCTCGACGACAGCAGCCGCAGTTTCGTCACACGAGGTTTCGATTCCCAGAATCAGCATGGAAGCGCACCCGTCGTAGCGCGCGGTTAGAGATTGTTCAAGATGGCTCGCAACTCGCGCGCGAAGGGACCGTCGGGCGCCAACTCCAAGTATTTCTTGTAGGCGGCGCGTGCTTCGTCGATCCGTCCAGCTTCTTGTTCGGCTGTCCCAAGGAAGACGTAGGCATCCAAGCGCTGCGGGTCGGTGGCCAGTGCTTTCTTGGCCAGCGAGCGGGCCTCCCCAAGACGCCCACGATCGATTTCGGCACGCGCGAGGATGACCATGATTTCCACATCCTTGGGTTCTGCCTCAAGGGCGGGCCGGCATGCGGCCGATACTGCCTTGGCCTTGCCCTTGCCGTCGGCGTCGACGTCCAGGCATTTGCGTCGCAAGTCGTTGGCCGTGGCAGGCGGTGCGCCGAGCCCAAGCCGCTGCGGTGCCTTGTCTGGTTTCCCTGCCGCCGACGGAGCAACCGGCGGCTTGCTCTCGGCCGCGACCTTGGCCGTTTTGGGTGCGGGCGCCGCTTTGGGCGCAGATGGCAGCTCGACGGGAGCATGCGCTGCGATCGGCTGCGGTTCGCTGGACGAGGGAGCCTTTTCCCCGAACACCAAATACCACCCGATCGCACCGAGCACGAAGGCGCCCCCAACCGTGACCCAGATCTGACGGGCGGGAATCGTCTTGCGCGCACTCCGACTGGTAGCGGCTTTGGAACTAGGTCTTGGGCTAGGAGATGGGAATGCCGATGCGTCCGTGGCCTTCCGAGATTCCTCCGAAGTCACCTGCGCTGAAGCGCTGAGCACATCGCTATCGGTGGAAGAAGCGGGCAAGGACTCCTGCGGGGCGGAACTCTCTTCTTGCCCTGCGGCCTGCGGTTCTGCTGGGGGCAGCGGCTCTGCCGGCTCTCGGGAAACAGCTGCGTCTGCGGCCGGTTGGTCGACGGTGGGCAGGAAAGGCGTGATGCGAGCAGGTTCGAGTATTGGAACCTTCGCGCTTGGGGGCTCAAGCGGGACCACCTCGCTCGCAGGCTGAATGGCCGCCGCCGGCTCCGACGATTTCACGGCGAGCCCCGTGGGCCATGCCCCCCAATCGACTTCCTTCGTAGGGCGTTCTGGCTGAGTGGGCGGCGGATTCTCCCGTTTGAGTTCGTGCGCGGAAGAAACCACTTCTTGGACTAGGGCAGCCGCGGCTTCGCAAGCGGGGTTGCCGTATTCGCGCGTGTTGCGGTCGTTCGACTGCTGCCCCTCGACCTTGCCGCCACTGTCGTCAATCGCCTCGCGCATAGCCGAGGCGCGAAGCGCGGAATCGTCGCTAAGGAGACGCTCCGCCAGGCCGAGCGGTTTGGTCGATCGTGTCGCCATCGGGCCGCGCACGGGATTGGCATCAGGAGGCGTGGCCGAGAGTGGAGGAGCGTCCGGCTTCGATTCGTGCTCGCCAAACAGATTGTCGACGGGAACGCCCCTGAGTGTGTCGGACGAGGCAGCGAATTCGTTGCTGGTTTCAGTGATCGTCTCCGCCTGGGACGGGAGGAGCGCACCCAAGGATTCTTCTGCGGACAGAACCGGCGCCGGGCCTGTGGCCAGCGCAAGAGCTGGGATCGTCGCGGAGGTCCTTTCGGCTGGATCGGCGTCAGGCCCAGGTGTCTTGGGGAGAAGAGCCGCCGGATCCTTGGGCAGGGTGGCGGGAAGAATCTCCCCATCGAACTTCAAGGCGGCCTCCGCCCGTAGAGAATCCGAGGCTTCCATGGCCCGCGCGGCGGCGTGAAGCGGGGTGGGAGTTCTCTCGGGGATGACGTCGCCGTCCGGCGCAAGTACTTGCGTCGCCGCGAATTCCGCGGACGCACTGGTATCCTCGGCGGCGGCGCCATCTTCAGCACCACCTTGGGACAGCCAGTGCGCCAAGCGTTCGCCCGGTTCGGATTCTCCGCCGCGGTCAGGCGCTTCGCGGGCAAAGATGATCTGGCTGGCGAAGAGCTTGTTGATGAAGGTGAGCGCTTCCAGATCGGGATGTTCGCTGTCTTCCACAACCTCCAGCAAGGTCCTTGTACCGTCGCACAGGCGCAGAACCGAGTTCACCTCGTCAGGCAACTCGGCCAGTTCTTCGGCAAGCGCTCGGCAATCGACCTCGAGCAGGCTGCTCCCGGAGGGAAGTTTTTCGAGAAGGTGCGCGCCTTCGTCGAGTCTGCGCATGCCTTCCATCAAGAGCGGTGCCATGGACGTGTCGATCACGTCGTGGCGCCGTATCTGCTTGAACTCGACGGCGAATTGACCTTCGGACCAGGAGAAGAGCCGATAAATGGCATTCGCGCCGGAGAGTCGACCGACCTCGGCGTCGATGACCTTGCCGTCGCGGAAGAAGATGGACCCACGACGGGTGTCGCGATTGACGATGTGGATGATCCCGGACTTGCGATTGAGCTCGATGGTTTGCACCAGATCGACCACACCCACGTCGGACAGGTCACCAGCGAAGCGCGTGCGGCCGTCCCGCCGGGATTCCATGCGTTCGCGCTCAGCGCGCTGCAAAGCCGTGCGCACGCGAATGCCGATTTCCTTGATGTAGATGGGCTTGGTCAGGTAGTCGTCGACGCCGAGTTCGAGACCACGGATCTTGTCCTCGATGGATTTGCGACCTGAGACGAAGAGAAAAGGGATCTTCGTCCACTCAGGACGTGCCTTGATCTGGCTACACAGCTCGAAGCCGTCCATCTCGTCGAGATCCGTATCGGAGATGATGAGATCGGGCTGGCTGGCTTCGAGCAAGATGAGGGCCTCGCGGCCGCTGGTGGCGGTCGTGACTTCGAAGCCGGCTTTTTTGAGGCTGACGTCAAGAACGCGAAGACTCTTCGGATCTCCGTCGACGAGCAGAAGCCGGTTCTTTGACTGTGCTGTGTCCATGCCGAGGCGAGTAGCGATTGTATCCCTCCTAGCGCCACAGAGCTACGCGTCGCTCAAGTTGATCGGGCGGTAAGTCGAAGGTCGGAGTTGGAGTGGAGAGGTGGATGACCTAGCGCAGTGGCACGTCGAGACGGGACGGGAAGGCGCAGACACCACGTTTGAAGTGCCGTATATTTGGATCAGTGTCAGATGAGGCAGGAGCCGGACTCTTAGATCTAGCGCGCGAGTGGTCGGTCGCCATGGCAGCCGATGTATCAGAGAGGATTTCTCTGTATATGCATCGTCTGCTCGAGTGGAACCAACGGGTCAATCTCACTGGTGCGCATAGCCTGAGCGACTTGCTTGGCGAGCATCTGGCCGACAGCTTCGCATTGTGTCGCCTGATTCCCCAAGGATCCAATGTGGTTGATGTCGGTTCTGGGGGTGGCTTGCCGGCTGTCCCATTTTCACTCCTGCGACCCGACTGTCGGATTACTCTGCTGGAACCGCGCGCCAAGCGAATTGCGTTCTTGAAGACTGCGGTCAGGGAGTGCGCGTGCGGAAACGCCAAGGTGATTCGCGCGCGTTTGGAAGAATACACCGGAGGTCGTTTCGAGGTTGCCACTTCCCGCGCGACCTTTGCCCCCGACAAGTGGCTGGTAGTCGCCCCTTCGCTCCTGGTTCCTGGAGGACGGATCGTACTTCTGACCAACGTCGATGGTCGACCTACCGATGGCTCTATGCGTCTTGTTGACTCTGTGGCTTACCGCGTTCGTTCTGGAGCAACGCGATGGGCAGCGAGCTACTGTTCCACGTGAAACAGACCAACGATGGAACCAAATTGACAGGCGTCCACACTCCTTCCACATTCTTACCCGGTGCTTGCCTCTCTCTCCCACCAAATCGCTGCTGACCTTCAGGCGCTGCAATCCCTCAGCCGCTTGCGCACGTGTCCGAACCTTGCAGGCCCTTCCAGAATCCAACCTAGCCTCCATGGGCGCCCAGTCATCTCCTTCTGCTCGAACGATTACCTTGGGCTAGCCTGCGATCCAAGATTGCAAAGCGCCGCTTCTGAAGCCGCAGCCAATTCCGGATTCGGGGCCAGTGCCTCACGCCTGGTCGCTGGCACTCATCCCGAACACATCGCGCTAGAGCATGCCCTGGCATCCTTCCTATTTCAGCCTGCGGCTCTGCTGTTCCCCACCGGCTACCAGGCCAACCTGGGTGTACTCACGGCTCTTGCTGGACCCGACGACCTCATCGTCTTAGATCGCGCCGTCCACGCCAGCATCCTCGATGGATGTCGGCTATCTCGCGCGAAACTGGCCATCTACCCGCACCTTGACGCTCTCGCAGCCGAACGCCACTTGACTCGCCTTGGCCCCACCAAACGAAGGAGGTTTCTGGTCACAGAATCCCTGTTCAGCATGGATGGTGACGTCGCGCCCCTGGATTCCCTTTCGGCCATCGCCTCCGCTCATGATGCCGCTCTAGTTGTCGATGAAGCCCATGCCTTCGGCGCCCTCGGACCCGCTGGCCGCGGTCTTTGCGCCCAATTCGGTATCCACCCCGACGTGTTCATAGGCACGTTGGGCAAGGCCCTTGGAGCCGGTGGCGCCTTCGTCGCCGGCACGAGTGACCTCTGCGCCTATCTCCTCAATCACGCGCGCGGCTTCATCTTCACTACAGGCCTCCCAGTTCCGGTCGCCGCGGCAGCCCATGCTGCTCTTCGAATCCTCTCTTCCCCCGAGGGAGATGGCCTTCGAAATCGCTTGTCTCACCTGACGACCGTCCTCCGCTCTCATCTCACCCTCCCTACAGCCTCCATTTCCTCACCCATTCTTCCCTTCACCCTCGGCTCAGATCAGCTTGCTGTGGATGCATCCCTCCACCTTCTCGATAGAGGCTTCTTCCTCCAAGCCATTAGGCCCCCTACCGTGCAAGAGGGAACCTCCCGCCTTCGAATTACGCTTTCCTCCCTTCACACCGAGCAGCAAGTTGCTGCGCTCGCCGAGGCCATTGCCTCCTTTCCCTCACCTCACCTTGCCGCCCCGCAGCCAACCTTTCCTTTAACTCGACCACCCCGTCACGCATCCCATGACCGGCCACCCCCTCCTTCCTCGCCCTGCCCCATTCGTGGCCTTTTCCTTCTAGGAACAGACACAGGCGTTGGCAAGACAACCGTCGCTGTCGCCCTCCTACACATCCTCGCCAGCCGGGCCATCCATGCCGTCCCATTCAAGCCGGTCGAAACTGGCGCCATGCCTCTGCCAGCTGATGCAGTCAGGCTCCTCGCGGCATCCAAGCGACTCGACATTCCACTTCCCGTGGTCTGCCCTCTCGCCTTCCCAGAGCCCATCGCGCCCGCCGCGGCCTCCCACGACTCTCCCATCACCCTTCCCAACCTTCTCGCCCACGCTAGCCAGGCGGCCAGCCATGGTGGCCCACTCATCGTCGAATCCGCTGGCGGCCTCCTCACCCCCTATGCCACGAACCTTGCCACCGTGGATCTCGCCACCGCCCTCGGTCTTCCAGTGGTCCTCATAGCCCGAAATGCTCTTGGAACTGTTAACCATACCGCACTCGCCGTCGCCGAACTTCGTCGCCGCGAGCTGCCATTGCTGGGAATCATCCTTGTCACCACCGTCCCGGCCTCCACTCCGGATCACAACTCCAACTTCGCCCTCATTGCCGCAGCCACCGGGCTGTCCCCTCTTGGCACACTCCCGTTTGTCAACTCTCAAACTCCGGCGGACCTCGCCGCCGAACTCACCGCAAACGTCGATCTCCGCCCAATTCTCGAAGTTCTAGCTACCTAGCCTCGAGCTCCCCACGCTTCGGGAAGATCACAACTCTCCGCGCCGTGCCTTCACCTTCGGACTCCGTTCTCACTCCTGGGTGTTCTGCAAGTGTCTTGTGTACCACTTTCCGGTCTTGTGGACTCATTGGCTCAACAGGAACCGGTCGGCCGGAGCGCACAGCCTTCTCTGCCAGCCGACGCGCCAGATCGGCAAGGGAGTCTTCCCTCCGGCCACGATATCCCTCCGCATCCACTACGATCGGCGAAGAATCTCCAGGCTTTCGGAACACAATCCTGCTCACCAAATACTGCAACGAGTCTAGCGTGGCACCTTTCTTCCCAATAACCAAACCGGATTCACATCCGTGTGCGTCAAGTATGATCTTCTCACCATCATCGAAGGCACTGACCTCGGCGTCAACACTCATCTTTTCCAGAATCTCCCGCAACACCCTCGCAGCCTCTTCGCGCTTTTCAGCCAGTGTGCTTTGGTCGCTCATATTCTCTCCCTGCCTAGATAGTGAAGCTCGCGATCGGCACTGGCAACGCAGGCGGAGCCACGCTCCGATCCTTCCCTTGACTTTCAACGCCCGGCCGGATTGACCAAGGCTTCCCCACTCCAACTACACCGAAGCCCACCTCAACCGCGCGGCTCTTCTCAAATACCTTCAAGGACTTCTCCCTACCGTCAGCCCTCCTCACTTCCCTATCCCTCCTGTCCCTCTCCTTCCCTGATCCATCCCCGCCGATCCCGCCCACAACAGCTCCCTTCGATTTCCTTTCGCTCTTCGCCGCTTTCTCCTTCATAGCCACGTGGGACAAAACCCTACCTTTCCCTGCCAGACTTTGTCAATATCATCCAAGCGACTCCTCCGAACTCTCTCCTACAAATAGACAGATACCAGCGCACACTATTCGCTTCCCGCTCTTCCCCCCAGCGAGCCCAAACAAAGGCTTCTTTCCAAGACGATACACGTTGACTTTAGCCAAACCGCAAGGTAGAGTACCCGCGCCTCGGATACTGAGGCCTTTTCACAAGGATCAATAGGAGAGCACCTAGATGGAGCCCACTTTCCGCGTTGGCGATTTGGCAGTGTACCCGGCGCACGGCGTGGCCCAAATCACCGGCATTGAAACCCGAGAGATTTCGTCCAGCAAGCAAACCTTCTATATTCTGAAGATCTTGGACAACGGCATGAAGATCATGATCCCCACGAAGAACGCCGGGGCTGTTGGTCTGCGTGAACTCATCCGTGCCGACGAGGTCGACGAGGTCTTCGAAATCCTCAAAAGCCGTGAGATCTCCGTGGAAGGCCAGACTTGGAACCGGCGCTATCGCGAGTACATGGAGAAGATCAAGACCGGTTCCGTCTTCGAGATCGCCGAAGTTCTTCGTGATCTCCAACGTCTCAAGGGCGACAAGGAGCTCTCGTTTGGCGAGCGGAAAATGCTCGACACGGCCCGTACTCTTCTTGTTAAGGAGATTGCGGTCGCCACCAAGTCCAACGAGGGCAAGATCGAAGAGAAGCTCAATCGCATCTTCTCCTGCTAGCCTCTGACCGGACAAAGGCCCCTGGCGAGTAACCTGGGGCCTTTTCCTTGCCCCTTACACGTCCAGATTGCGCACATTCAGCGCATTCTGCGCTATGAATTCTCGCCTCGGCTCCACCAGGTCTCCCATCAGGGTTGAAAACAATCGATCCGCTTCAAAAGCGTCCTCCACGCGAACCTGCAGAAGCGTGCGCCTCGCCGGATCCATCGTCGTCTCCCAAAGTTGCTCGGGATTCATCTCCCCAAGGCCCTTGTAGCGCTGAATCTGCAAACCCTTCTTCCCCAGTTCATTCACACGATCCGCCAGATCCTCCACCCTGTCGAACTCAACAGTATCTCCCCCAGATACCAGGCGGTACGGCGACGGTCCCATGACCGAGAGCTCCTGGTGAAGCGTGGAAAGATCAGCAAATTCAGGCGAATCCAGAAATCCGTAGTCGATAACCGTTGCGCGACGAATTCCTGATGGCCGCACCGGCGCCTCTACCTTGTACCCACCGTGTTCACTATCAGGCGCAAGCTTGAGAACAACATCTTTCAATTCCGGCGCGTAGGCCTCGAAGTACTCCTCCAAGCGAGCAAGCGCCTTCGCAATGAGCTTCGGATCCCTCAAGTCTGCTTTGGAAAGGCGCGCGGCCTTGATAATCGCGTCCACCAGTCGAGCATCGAAGCGGCGGTCCAGGACCTTCAGCAGTCGCCGATAGCGTCCCGCCTGCCGGGCCAAGTGCCGAAGCGCGTCCCCGCCAATAAACTCTCCGCCACTGGTAGGACGCAACGTGAGGTTCTCCGTGGCACTGTCGAGCAGGAACTCCTCAAGAGCTTGCTCATTCTTCAGGTAGATCTCACGCTTGCCCTTCTTGACCCGATACAGGGGTGGCTGCGCAATGAAAAGGTAGCCACGCTCGACGATCTCCGGGAAGTGACGATAGAAAAACGTGAGCAGCAACGTGCGAATGTGGCTGCCGTCCACGTCGGCGTCGGTCATCACGATCACGCGGTGGTAGCGGATCTTCTCGATCTCCTTTTCCTTCTCCACGCCGCAGCCAAGCGCGGTGATGAGCGTGACGATCTCCTGCGACGAAAGCATCTTGTCGAGGCGGGCTTTCTCCACATTCAGGATTTTTCCCCGCAGGGGAAGAATGGCTTGATCCTTCCGGTTGCGGCCTTGCTTCGCCGATCCACCGGCACTGTCGCCTTCCACGATGTACAGCTCGGAGAGCGCGGGATCCCGCTCCTGACAGTCCGCCAGCTTCCCAGGCAGTGACGAGATATCCAGCGCTCCCTTGCGCTGAACCAGCTCCCGCGCCTTGCGTGCGGCATCCCGTGCACGGGCGGCCAGCACGGCCTTTTCGATAACTAGCTTCGCCTCTCGTGGATGCTCTTCGAGAAACCGCCCCAAGCGTTCGTTGACAATACGCTCGACGATCCCTTTCACCTCAGAGGAAACCAGCTTGTCCTTGGGCTGATTGCTGAACTTGGGATCGGGGTGCTTGATTGAAACCACCGCAGTCAGGCCTTCGCTGATGTCATCCCCGCCGAGACCGTTCTTGAGATCCTTGAGTAGCCCAGCGCCTTGTGCGTAGGCATTCACCGTGCGAGTCAGGGCCGCGCGAAAACCGGTGAGGTGGGTGCCACCATCCTTGTTCTTGATGTTGTTGGTGAAACAGAAGATCGAGTCTTGGTACGAGTCGTTCCACTGCAACGCGATCTCGACGACGGTGCCATCTTGCTCACCCTCGACGACGATGGGTTTCTCGTGCGTCACCACACGGGTCGTGTTTAGATCCGCCACGAACTGCGCCAGTCCACCGGCGAACTTGAACTCGTGCGCTTTGCCGCTGCGTTCATCCTCAAGCGTGATAGTCAGCCCTCGATTCAGGTACGACAGCTCGCGCAACCGCTGTGACAGAACCTCAAAGCTGAATTCGGTGATGCCCTTGAAAACAGTTCCGTCGGGTTTGAACGTGATTTTTGTTCCGCTCTTTTCCGAGACTCCGATCTCCTCAAGCCCCGTCACCGGATCGCCTTTCCGGTATTCCTGGTGGTAGACCTTGCCGTCGCGCTTGATCTCCAGCTTGAGCCATTCGGACAGCGCATTGACAACCGAGACGCCGACACCGTGCAAACCACCTGAAACCTTGTAGTTCGAATGGTTGAATTTGCCGCCGGCATGAAGGACGGTCATGACGATCTCGGCGGTCGGTCGCTTCTCGGTCGGGTGCTCGCCAACCGGAATGCCCCGGCCATTGTCCTCGACGGACACTGAGTCGTCGAAGTGCACCTGCACGTCGATGCGATTGCAATACCCCGCCAGGGCCTCGTCGACCGAGTTGTCGACGACTTCGTAGACCATGTGGTGAAGGCCGCTGCCGTCATCGGTATCGCCGATGTACATGCCCGGCCGCATGCGCACGGCCTCGAGTCCCTTGAGAACCTGGATGCTCTCTTCGTTGTACTCGCTGGGGGCTTTGGGTTGCTCTTGGCCTAAAGCGTTGTCTGTGTCCGACGACATGTAAAAAACCTAGGACTTTCAGTCAGATAGCATCATTGTGCGGGGGAGTAAAGCAAAACTGGCCAGGCTCTATGCGGCTTCAATGCGTCCGCCTGAAACGCGCCAGTCTGCTCGCTCGGGCAAGTCTGGCAAATGCTCTCGCTCCGTCACCGTGATGAGAGTCTGACATGCCATGGCCGAGATGGTCTCGAAAAGACGTGTGCGGCGCTCTTGGTCGAGTTCGCTTGCCACATCGTCGAGCAAGAGCACCGGCGCCTCCCCATTCCGCGCCTCCGCATGGCGCAACTCTCCGATCTTGAATGCGAGAACAAGCGACCGAATCTGTCCCTGCGAACCATGCTCCCGCGCCGGGCGGTCGCCGAGAAGCATTTCGAGGTCGTCGGTTTGCGGACCAAATCCCGTGAAGCCCCGGCGCTGATCGTTGCCCCGCTCGGCCTCCAGGCCCAGGCGGAGCGCTTCCTCGATGTGCTGCTCGCCTTCCGCTGCCTCCACCCGGGCATGGCTTCGATAGCCAATTCGCGCTGCCAAGTCCCCGTGGATCTCGGCAAACACGCTTGCCACGGTTGGGGCCAGTTGGCGAACCAGATCCCGCCGCCGCACGACGATGCGCGCTCCCGCTTTCGCCAAGGTCTCGTCGTAGCTTTCGAGAAGCTCCCGCGAAAACTCGCCCCGGCGGAGCAAACCATTTCTGGCCTTCAGGGCGCGATCGAAATCCAGCGCTTCTCGAAAATAGCTTCGCTGCACGGCAAACACGGCCCGATCGAGGGCGCGCCGCCGCTCCGCCGCCGCGGCCTTGGGCAGGCGCAGATCATCGGGACCAAAAATCACAACTCCCGCGCCTTGCAGGGACTCCGAATCGCGCCGAACCACTTTTCCGTCCAAAGTCGTGCGCTTCTTTCCAACCGCGATCTCCACCCGAAGCGTCCGATCGAGGCCACGCAGCGTAATGCCAGCTTCGATCTCCGACCTCTCCCCGCCCCACCCAATCAGATCCCCGATGCTGCTGGTCCGGAAAGATCGAAACGTGATGGTGTAGTAGGCCGCTTCGAGGAGGTTGCTCTTGCCTTGTCCGTTCTTTCCAAAAAGAACGGTCACGCGCTGGCCGAGCGTGAGTTTCTCCTCGGCAAGGTTTCTCCAGCCCCTGACTCGTATGTCTCGTAGGAGCAATGTCCCTAACCGCGGTCCTAGAGCCGCATCGGCATGATCACGCCCAAGTAGTCGCTGCCATCACAGGGCTTGACCAGAGCGGGATCCAAATCGCCACCGAGCTCAATACTGACCTCCTTACCGCTCATCTCGGCCAAAAGGTCGATGAAGTAGCGTGCATTGAAGCCTATCTGCAAAGACCCGCCCTTGTAGTCCACATCCACACTTTCCTTGGCATTACCGAGATCTGGATTGTCCGCTTCGATGGACAGCTTGCCCTTTTCCAAGGAAAAACGAATTCCCCACGTCTTGTCGGATGCGATGATCGACACGCGGCGAAGAGCCTCGAGAAAGGCCTCACGCTCGACCAAAACCTTCTTGTCATTGTCCTTGGGGATCACCTGGTCGTAGGGCGGGAACTGCCCTTCCCCGAGTTTCACCGATAGCACCATGTCGTCGGACTTGAGTACGAAAAACCCCTGATCGACCCCGATCTCGCATTGCGCTTGATTGCCTTCGAGCGCGCGCCGGATCTCGGAAAGCCCCTTTCTTGGCAAAAGTCCTCCCGCCTCGAGCTTGGGACCACCGGGCATAGCGCGGGAAATCTTGGACAGCCGGTGACCGTCGGTCGACACCATGGTCGCCTTTTCCCCGTCACTCTCGAAAAGCACGCTTGCCAAATGGGGCCGGGTCTCGTCCTGCGATACCGAAAGGATGGTCTTGCCAATCATCTCCAAGAGCGCCGTGGCTTCCACCTTGCTACACGGGATCTCTTCCACGCTCGGCAGCTTGGGAAAGTCCCGGTCGCTCATCCCCACGACTTTGAATTCCGTTCGTCCACTTTCGATGTGCAGCCAGTTCTGCTCGGTCCGCTGTAGGCGCACCTCGTCTCCACCGAGCCCTTTCACGATTTCATAGAGCTGTCTTGCCCCCACCGTGATTCCTCCCTCCTCCGAGATCTTGGCCGCTGCGTGCACGAGCATCGCCACTTTCAAGTCCGTAGCTGCGAATACCACTTTGTCCTTGGCGCTGGCTCGAACCAGAACGTTGGCAAGGATCGGAATCGTATTCTTCCGATCTGCAATGCCATGGGTCAGATACAGCCCGCGTAGGAGTTCATTCTTTCCAATCCGAAAGTCCATCCGTTACCCTCTGCCTGGGGTTTCTATCCATCAACACCTTCTTAGAATCTATAGGTTTTTGATCTAGTTTGGGAGAAGTATTAGGGCCTGTGGATTTGTGGACAAGGTCTCGTTGTCGACGGAGAGTCGATACAAGATCGTGGGGACAAAAGAGCTGGGACCAGGGGATGACTTCGGGATAAGTGGGGCCAAGGACTTCTCAAGGGTTCTACTCACACAGCCAAAGGTAAGTCATCAACAGGGATGAAAGACTGGTGCAATCCAATAATGATGCGCGGACGCCGGTGGTCGAAGGACTTCCTCCGATGTGACCACGCCATGATCACCAGAACGTGCGATAGGAAAGGCACAGCCCTCCCATAGATGACCGCAGCGTCGAAGATGGATCCAGTGAAAGCCGCTTCTAGCGCTGTCGCAACCGCGTGGTCAGCGTGGATACCACGCTTCGCAGACTGGCATCCTCGGCCATCTTCTTTTCGATTTTGCGAACCGCGCTGATGATGGTCGAGTGATCTTTGCCGCCGAAGCGGCTGCCGATCTCGGGATAGCTCATCGAAGTGAGCTGGCGAGATAGATACATGGCGATCATGCGCGGATGGGTGACCGCACGGTGCCGTTTGGGACCCTTGAGGTCGTGCAGCTTGACTTCGAAGTACGAGGAGACCTCGCGCTGGATGGACTCAACACTAAGACCGGTGGGTCCTGACGAGGCAATGGTTTTCAGGATCTCCTCAGCGACTTCCTTCGTGATCGTGCATCCCGTGATGGAAGCGCGCGCCGAAAGCTGAAGCAAGGCGCCTTCCAGTTCGCGTACATTGGAGCGCACGTAACTCGCCACCGTCAGCGCCACGTCATCCGGTAGATGGACGTGTTCGAGCTCAGCCTTGCGTTTGAGAATAGCCACCCGGGTTTCGAGATCGGGGTGGCCAATCTCCGTGATGAGACCCCACGTGAAACGGCTGCGCAGGCGCTCTTCCACGCCAGGCAACTCCGCTGGCAGCTTGTCGCAAGTCAGGATGATCTGCTTGTGGGCGTGGTGGAGAGCATTGAAGGTGTGGAAGAACTCGTCCTGAGAGCTGTCCTTGCCCGAGAGGAATTGAATGTCGTCGACCAGGAGAACATCTGGGTTCTCACGGTAGCGATGGCGGAAATCCTCCATCAGGTTGATACCGCTGCCGTGACCGTGCCCGGGCTGCCGGCGCTGGTTCAGCATCGAACCGATAAAGCTCGACACGAACTGCTCGCAGGTCACGACCGTAATGTTCCACTCAGGATGCTGGCGGTGGATTTCGTGACCAACGGCGTGGAGCAAGTGCGTCTTACCGAGACCAACCCCGCCATAGATGAATAGGGGGTTGTACTTGGAGGCTGGCGAGTCGGCCACCATGCGAGCCGCCGCGTGTGCAAACTGGTTGGTTTGACCGACCACGAACTTATCGAAGGTGTACTTGCTATCCAGCCCTTTCGGGCTAGGTGTGGTGACTCCAAGTACATCAACCTTGGGCGCGTCGACTGGTTCCAGAGACCCTTCCGGAAACCCTTCTTGTGTTGTTGGCTCTTCCACGACTTCGATATCCACGGAAAAGGCTGTCTTTGTGCGCCGTTCCAGATCCGAAAGAATCGCGTGGAGGTAATGATCCTCGAACCACTCCTTCTGGTAGCGATTGGGCGCTCGCAAACGAATGCGGCTGCCCTCGTAGCTAACGAAGGTGATGGGACGCAACCACTGGTCTCGCTGCGTCGGCTTGACCCTCTCTTCGACCGATCGTACGGCTTCACCCCAGATCTCTAGCATGTCTTATTCACAGCGAACGAGTTGACAAAAACGCAATAAATACAGTCATCTACACACACTAATCCCCAATTTGCCAACAGCGATTCCTAAGCGCCATCCAGTGACCCACGCGGGATCAAAACCGGAAGGCGCCGTCGGCGGGTTGCTTTTATTACCAACCAGCTTGAAGACCGGCAAGACGAAAATCTCTTCTTTGCCGAGGTGCCGGGGATCTGCGGAGATAGCCGACTCAAACCCGCCCCGTGGGCCTTCAGCAGACTTCGGCAAGGCCCCAAGCGTTCATCCAACTAGCGGTGATCCTTGGCAAAAGCATGAACTCTTCGAGACCAATTTCCTTGGGCCCTGAAATCCACAGACTACCCCTGTCTGAAAGAGCGCTAACGGCCATGCCATGGGCCTTGCAGCAACTTGGTGACAATAACGTGTCAAGTTCCCGTCGGAGGATGCAAGTTGGTGTGAGGTGAGTTTCTGCTTTGCCGTCGAGCGAGAAGTGATCGATCAACGCTTGAGCTATCTTCTCCGACGATAAACCTCCACCATGATGACAACTTCTCGACGGAGAATTGGGCGCAATCTGTGGTCAATTGGGTTGATCTCCTTCGGGGCGGGCAGAAGGCCGAATTGAAAAAGGCGATCCAAAAAGCGGGCCAGTCGTTGACAGCACCGATCTGGAATGTTAGTTCTCCCTGCCCACACCGGGGACACACCGGAGGATCCAGTGAAGAGGACGTATCAGCCGCACCGAAGGAGCCGGAAACGCACGCACGGTTTCCGGAAGCGTATGAGCACCCCAGCGGGTCGCGAGGTGCTCAGGCGCCGTCGCCGCAAAGGGCGCAAGAAGCTCACAGTCAGCGTTCCCAAGAAATAGGTTGAGGTGACCGACCGAGGCCTGCACCAAGGGCTTGGCCGCAGCAAGCGACTCCGAAAGCGGTCGGGCTTTCTTGCGGTAGAGCAGCACGGGCAGCGAGCCTCTGGCCGAAACCTAGTTTTGTATGCCATGCTGCCGACCGACGGAGAATCCGCGCGCGATGTACGTCTTGGTATCACCGTGAGCAGAAAGGTCGGCAGCGCGGTCGTGCGCAATCGGGTCAAGCGCTGGGTGCGCGAAAGCTATCGCAGGATGACCCAGCCAGCACCTCGGGGCACGGACTTGGTCGTGATCGCGAAACCCAGCGCCGCCAACGCCAGCTACAGCGCCACCGCGGAAGAGTTACGCCGGCTCCTTCTCAGTATCGCGAGATCATGCGATCGCCGCTGACTAAACTGGACGCCCTCGGCAAAGCCCCGCTGCTGGCTTTCCTGCGCGTGTATCGCTATGCGATTTCGCCGGCTCTTGGGCCGGCCTGCCGGTTCGAGCCCACCTGTTCGGTCTACGCACAGGAAGCCATCGAACGGTTCGGTGCGTGGAAGGGCAGCGCGCTTGCTCTGCGCCGGATCCTGCGGTGCCATCCCTTTGCTTCGGCTGGCCTGGATCCCGTACCCCCAGCGCCAACGACTGTTCGCGCGAAATCGACCTAGGAGAGTCCATGGACAAGCGGTTGCTTCTCGCGGTGGTTGTTTCGATGGCGATTCTCCTCCTGTGGGGGAAGATCTTTCCACCCACCCCGCAGTCCGTGCCGACGCCCACCCCGGTTGCCAGTTCCACTGCGCCAGTTCTGGATTCGGGCGCACCCGCCCCAACCCCTGCTCTTGGGCAGACAGAATCGTCGACCAAAGCGCCTGCGCCGCCCGCCCAAAGGCCAGCCGAAACCCAGATCGTCCTCGAGTCGGCCGAGGCGAGCTACGTGTTCTCGTCGTGGGGCGCTTCCCTGAGACAGATCAAACTCAAGGATCGTCAGTTCCTTCTCAACAAGACACAGCCAGACTCGGGCATGCAGATCGTGTCGACGTCGAAGGAAGACACCGCGCCCTTGCGCACGACCTTCACCAAGGCGGACTTTCCTTGGAACGATAGCATCGCCTGGTCGGTCACCCGGCCGGCAGCGGGCAGTGTGGTTTTCCATGCCGAAACAGACGACGTGGCGGTCGAGAAACGCTTCACACTCGAAGCGCAGCGCTACCGCCTGCAATTGTCGGTGACCGTCGAGAACAAGGGCAGCAAGGCTTTGGATCACGGTCTCGCGATCCGCATGTTCGCCGCACAAGATCCTGAAAAGAAAGGCGGGGGCTTTTTCAGCTACGCCACGGCGAACTTGGCCGAGATGGTTTGCCACGTCGGCGACAAAGCCAAGCGCGCCACCGTCGAAGCCTTGAACAAGGAGCCGCAAAACTTCGTGGGCGGCGTGCGCTGGGCGGCGGCCGGCGACAAGTATTTCACGGTTGCGGCGGTTCCCTTTCCTGAGACTCCGCCCCACGATCGCGGTTGCAAACAGCAAGCCATCGACGCGACCACGGCGGAAGTCGCGCTTTCTTTTGCCACGCGCACGCTCGCGCCCGGCGAGAAGACCGAATACCCGTTCATCGTCTTCGCCGGTCCCAAGTACGCGCACGATCTCGAGGCGGTTCGGCCGGGCGGCGAGGACGCGAAACTGGCGGACGCGGTGGATGTAACCTTTGCCGTCCTGTCGCGCCCCATGCTCGCGTTGCTCAAGCAGTTCTATCGCCTGTCGGGGAACTGGGGCATCGCCATCATCCTGCTCACCATCTTCATTCGCCTTGTCACCTTCTACCCGACGTACCGAACGCTGGTGTCGGCCAAGAAGATGCAGGGGCTATCGGGCAAGATCGCGGAGCTGCGCAAGAAGCACGAGAACGACAAGCAGAAACTTGGCGTTGAAACCATGAACATGTACAAGGCGCACGGTGTGTCGCCTTTCGGTGGCTGCTTGCCCAGCCTCATCCAGATGCCGATCTGGATCGCCCTGTTCTCGACCCTCAACTACGCCGTCGAGCTCTACCACTCGTCGTTCTTTTGGTACATCACCGACCTCTCGGCCAAGGATCCCTACTACCTGGCTCCCCTGCTCATGGGTGTCGTGATGTTCTTGCAGATGCGCATGTCGCCGGCCGGAACCGATCCGCAGCAGCAGAAGATGATGTCGGTGATGATGCCGGTCATGTTTACCGGTTTCTCGCTGTTCCTGCCCGCCGGTTTGTCCATCTACACCTTGACGAGCTACTTCATCGGCATCCTGCAGCAGCTCTACGTCAACCGAAAGTTCCGCCGCGTCCCAGCGCTGGCGGTCAAGACCTAGCCCGGTCGATCACCTGTAAGGCTGCGAATATTCTCGCGCGGCGGAAGGCTCCGGATTCTCGCCGCAGAGGGAACAGAGAACACAGAGCCCGGAGAAGATGGGTTTTCTGGATCGCGGATCCGAACCCCTTCTTCCTCTCCGCCCTTTGTGTTATCTGTGGCTAAGTTTTTCTGTCTCCTACCGAGCGCATCGTCGCTCGAGTAGATCGGCATGCGCATTCGCCAGCACGTCAATCCGCTACGTTCGGACTATTTGCAGATCCCGCTCGAGCCGCTCGATTTGCCCCCCGACCGACCCATTGAGGTCGAGCTGGGTTCGGCGGAGGCTTTCTTCTTGATGGAGCGAGCGGAGGAAGATCCAGGGCGTAGCTATGTTGGCGTGGAGATCCGGCGCGAGCTCGTGGCGCAGTCGAACGGCGAGTGCAGGAGCAGGGGTATCGACCAGGTTCGCAGCGTCTTCGCCAACATCTCGGTGGATCTTCCCCGGCTTTTTGCGCCCGCCAGCGTGAGCCGCTTCTTCATCAACTTCCCTGATCCCTGGTTCAAGCACCGTCAGCGCAAGCGCCGCGCGGTAGACGAGGATCTGATCGACCAGCTGGCAGACCTGCTTGAGCCCAATGGAGAAGTCCACGTGGCGACCGACATTTTCGACATCGCTCTTGATGCCATGACTGCGCTGGAGTGGGAAGCTCCTCGGCGCTTCGTCAATCTCTACGAACCGTGGAGCTTCCTGCGCAGGAGCAACTTTGCCGCGCGTTCCTTCCGTGAGCGCCTTTGCGAACGAGAAGGTATCCGCATCTGGCGCCTGGCCTACCGATTGACATGGGAACCCTGAAGGGGTGCCCTCTCAGGGTCCCTGAAAGGGTTCCCATACTCTCCCCCGATGCTTCGCTGCCGGCAAAGCTGGCAGGCTCCGCACGCGACCGAGCCTATCCGGTGATCCCTTGCCGGCGCAGATAGTCGACGTAGTACTCGGAGGGTTGACGCTCGGAGAGCTCGCCGCGCTCGATGGCGTCCTCGCACAGCTTGCGCAGCTCGCCCACGCGGCGAGACGGAGAAAGCTGGAACGCTTCCATGATGGCATTGCCCACGCCGGGCGGCAGCGGCGGCATGCGCGCGTCGAGCTCGCGCAAAGCGAAGATCCTTTGCATGAGCGCCTCGACGTTGCGGGCGGCCTCTTGCCTGCGGCCCGGACGCGCCGAGGTGACATCCGCACACGAAAGGTCGATGAGATCATCTAGCAAGTCGCCCATCTCGTGGTCGAAGCGGCGCACGGCCGCGTCTGTCCATTCGGCCTCATAGGCATTGGCGCGCAGGTGGTGCAGGATGAGAGCCTGGATCCTCTGCCGGTCGCCGCGCTCGAATCCGAGGCGGCGCGCGATCGGCCCGAACATGCGCGCGCCCAACTCGGCGTGACGGTGGAAGGTCACGCGGCCGTCGGGCAGGAATTCGCGCGTTGAAACCTTGCCGATGTCGTGGAGCAGCGCCGCCCAACGCACCTGCGGTCGCGCCGACGTTTGCATGACGACCTGCTTGGTGTGCTCCCAGACGTCCTTGTGTTTGCGCCCAGCCTCCTGCGAGAAGTCGACGGTGGCTTCAAGTTCGGGCAAAAGCGCGGCCAGCACCCCGGCATCGTGAAGCCATTGCAGAGCCTGAGGTGCGAAGGGACTCAGAATGGTCTTTTCGATGGCCTGGCGATGGATCGCAGGCGACAGCGCGGCGAGGTCTTGGACAACGAGGCGAGCGGCCTGCGTGACCTCGGGCGCCACCGCGACACCGGTGCTGGCGATGTGGATCGCCACGTCCAGAACCGCCTCGGTTCCCGTGCTGAACGGCACTGCGTCCTCACGCATGGATCGAAACCTGATTTTGCACGGCTCGAAAGAACCTACGCTCGCCTGAACCTACGCCAATCCTAGACAACTACGATTGGATGATCTTCTTCTTGTCTTGGTCCCACTTCTTTTGCAAGTGGTCGACGATGGGCTGTGACTGTTTGAGCCGGCCAGCTAGGCTCTTTTCCGAGATGGGGTAGTTGGTCCCGAATTTGAGGCCTTCGTCGTAGAGGAAGGTACCGACCTCCTGGTCGTCGACGAACTGCGAGATCTTCTTGCGCGCGTACGCAGCCTTACGCAGCGACGTCCACCGGCTGTCGAACCACGCCACCAAGGCTTGGCCCAAGGCGCGCTCGAAAACCGCCAGCTCGCCTGCAAAACGATTGAATTCGTCCGCGAAACGCTCGCGGAAGAGCGGCGCGCTTTCGCCGCCCTTGTCCACCACGCGCTTGGCGGCGAGGCGAAGCATCATGGCGTCCTCGCCATAGCGCAGGTAGGGCTCTACGTTGCCTTCGCGGGGGGTGATGATGTACACCACGGCAGCCGCTGCGATTTCGCGAACATCATGCTCGAGGTCCGGATCCGACACCGCCTCGAGAAGTACCTTGAGATCGAAGGGCAGCGAAACCAAGGTCCGCGCAAGTGTCACCAGGAAACTGCGCTCTTGGTCCTTGTCCATGGGTCGTGCCGGGGCGAGAGGGAGGTTGGCAAATGGCGGGCGACTGTGTGCCGCCGCCGGATGGGACTCATACTACTCAATTCTCAAAGGAAAGACACTGCCTAGCAGATGGTGCCCCTTCATAGCTGGCGAGGCACACTGCGCCGCAAGATCATCGAATCCTTGGAAGCGATTGATTCGTTGGCCAACAGTCCTTAAACTCCCCGATTGGGTGGTGAACAGCTCACGCCAACCCAGAGGTAAACTAGGTGTCAGACAACTTTCGTCGAACAGATCCCCGCTACGCTCGCCGGTTGGAGGTCGAGGTCATCGCAGGCGACCAGAAGCGTGCCGCCACCACGGTAAATATTTCCCTGGGTGGCCTCTTCGTGGAAACCAACGAGGCTTTCCCGCTGCAAACTAGGCTGCAGATCCGTTTCCAAATCCCGACCCAGCCCGAACCCATCGAGGTCAGTGGCGAAGTCCGCTGGGTCGAACCGGGAGGCGCCGGCCAACCCAGCGGCATGGGGATTCGTTTTCAGGGCCTGCGCGCGCGCGAAGTCTGGGCGCTGAACCGCTTCTTCCAGAGCTAGTCGCTTTCACTTGGTCATTCCCGCAGCGATGCGGGCAAGAGCGGTGAGGGCGCTCCCGTGTACGTGATCCACAGCTGGTGGGCTGCACGGGTCATAGCCACGTGCAGAAGCCGGCGCGCATGGTCGCTCTCTGGATACGACTCCCGGTTGGCTTCCAGCAGAATCACGATGTCGAATTCCAGTCCCTTGGTCTGCTTGACGTCGGTCACGTCGATGCCGGGCCGGAAGGAAAAATCCTGATCTGCAACCAGACGCAGCCCCGGCACCTCGGCGGCCGAAAGCGCCTCGAAATAGCGGCGCGCTTGTTCGGGATGGCGTGCGATCAAGGCCACTGATGAAAGCGGTTCTCGCTGCATGAGATCGCGCAGGATGCGCACCAGGAATTCGCACGCCTCGCCCGACGATCCGAAACGGAAACTCTCGACCTCGGCGCCCAGGCGCGGCACCTGGGGACGCTCGTCGCCCATGAGCGGGCCGAGCACATGAAGCGCGCAGTCCACGATCTGGCGCGTGGATCGGTAGCTGATACGCAAGGGCTCGACGCAGGCGTGCGGCAGGCCCAGGCGTTCGAGCATCTCGGTCCAGCTCACGAAACCGTGCTCGGGCGCGATGCCTTGGTTGGTGTCACCGGCCAGGGTGATCGATCGGCGCGGCGTCGTGCAGTCGAGCAGCACTGCCAGTTCCACGGGAGCGAAATCCTGCACCTCATCGATCATCAAGTGGTGGTAGGCCAGCGATCCCTTCGCGGTTTGCAGGGATCCGCGCTGCAGTTGGTGGATGCGCAAGAGCAGTGCCTCGTCTTCCACATCGAGAGCGTATCGCTCGCCGTCGTCCGCGGCGCTGGCCGAGCCGGTTCGCATGCGTTCGCGATCCACGCACCAGCGATGAATGCTTTCGATCTGACCCTCGGAAAACAAACCAGGTGCATGGGTGGCGAATCCGCGCGCCAGGGCTTGGCGGTCGGTGAGCAGGGCAGCCCACTCCCCCACCACGTCGCGCGTCCGTGCACGAAGACGCGCGCCGCAGGCCTCGATACGCGTGCGCACAAGAGGCGAAAGCGCGGCCTGCTTCACGAAGCGCGCAAGCGAAGTAACCCGCGCGTCCACCGGCCCGGAGGTCTGGTCCCAGGCTGCAAGCAGCCTTTGGGCTTCGGGTCCACTGCCAAGCTCTGATTCCAGAAGTTGCCGGCACCATGCCGCCATCGCGACCTGCCGATCAGCGAGGATCCCCAGCATGGCTCCGTGCGATTTCGCGCGCATCACGAGCGGCGGCGCGTTGTCGGCGACCTCGCACGAAAGACCCGCCAGCGAGGCCCTGCGCACCTCTTCGGCCCAGCGGGCGAAGGTTTTGACGTTCACGCCCGACACTTGCAGATCGGGCAGAACCCTGGACACGTAGGTCGCGAGCGCGCGCTGGTAGACGATGACCAGGATATCTTGCGCGCGGAAATAGCCGGGCTCGGCGAAGTTCAAATAGGCGATGCGGTGCAATCCGATGGTGGTCTTGCCGCTGCCCGCTGAGCCCTGCACCACGATGACCCCTGAGCTGGGCCGGGATATCAACTCGAACTGCCGCGGGTCGATGAGCGCGGCGATGGCCGGCAGAAAGCGGTCTGCCCGACGTTGGCCGTGACTCTCGAAACCAAGGCGCAGCCTCTGTTCGGGCGAGGATGGCGATGATGTTGGCGCCAAAGACGATCCGGCCCACGGCGCGACTCCCAGCCGGACCTTCTCGAGATTGAGGCTCCGCCAGACGTGATCCGAAGATTCGCGCGAGAAGATCCCTTGCGCGCATGCCACCCGCCGAAGCTCCGCCTCGACGATGGTCACCGTCCGGCGGGCCGTGATCTCGCCGGCCACCTCGCGCTCGCCCAGTCGCTCCTCGAAGGTGTCACCCTCGTCATAGCGGTAAAAGAGGCGCGAAACCGGCGCGTTCCGCCAGTCCACGATCTGCACGCCGCCGCCGGGCTCGACGTAGCCGCGCTGACCAATGAGCACGTCGCGCCGGCGGCCGTCTTGCACCATGCGCAGGTGCCCGAAATAGGGCGACCGACGATCGACCGGAACACTTTCGCCCCGACCGCGCTGGCGCGAGAGAGCCTCGATTCGATGCATCTGTTCGAGCAGGGGACCTTGATCTTCGGGTTTCGCCTCGGCTAGGGCATCGCGCAGTTCGATGAGGGTGGCCGTATCGTCGACCGGCGTATGCGCACGCCGGGCTGGCGCATCCAGTTTTGCAAGCACGACACGAAGAAGCGCCTCTTCCTCGACCACAATCGCCGGAGGGCTAGCCGTTTCGGCCAGTGGTATCGCGTCTTGCTCGTGGACTTCGTTCTTCACGACAAAGTCGTCTACTCTAGTGTCAGAAGAGCGGCTTGCCAACCATCAGGCGGCCGGCAGGCGAATGGTGAACGTCGTGCCTTTGCCGGGCTGGCTGAGCACGTCGATGGTGCCCTTGTGATCCTCCACAATGCGCGCGGTGGTTGCGAGCCCAAGGCCCGTGCCGCCGGTCTTACGCGAGAAAAACGGCTCGAAGATGTGATCGAGATCTTCCCTAGCGATACCGATGCCGGTATCGCGCACCATCAGAATGGCTTCGGGTGGTGTCGCATTCCTCTGCGCGGTGGACAAGTAAATCGTGCCGCCCTCAGGCATGGCCTCGACGGCGTTGCGCAGAAGATTCCACAGCACCTGCTGCATCTGGCCCGAAGCGGCCTCGACCCACACCCCGGTCGGGGCGTGGAGTTGCAGCCGCACCTCCTTGGTCCGCCGCTCTTGCTCGAAGATTTTCGCAATCTCGGAAACCATTTCTCCAAGATCGAGGCGTTGCCGATCTTCGGTGCGCGGGCGGGCGTAGTCGAGCAGGTTGCTGATGAGAGCGTTGACCCGGTCGACTTCGCGAACGGCGATGTCGACCAAGTTGCAGGTCTCGGCATCGGCGCCAGGAAGACGTTTGAGCACCTCGACGGATCCGGAAATGCTGGCGAGCGGATTGCGGATCTCGTGTGCGATATTGGCGGCCAGACGGCCAATGCCAGCCAGGCGCTCCGCCCGGGCAACCGCCTGTTCCATATGGCGCAAGTCCGTCAAGTCCTGGAAATGGATGACTCGACCGGTGACGTTGCCTGTGTGATCGGAAAGCGGTGTGGCGGACAGACCCAGGCGGCGCTCGACCCCATCGGCTCTGACCGCATCGACTTCATCGCGCAGCACGCGCCCAAGCGCGCCCACCTGGGCCAGCACCACCTCCAAGGAAGGGATATGGCTGGCCAGTTTCTGGCCGATGGGCGGAGCCTCGGTGATGCCGAGGATCTCGCACGCGGCATCGTTCATCGTGGTGATGGTTCCGTCGAGGGTGGTGGTGACCAGGCCGGACGACAGGCAGCGAATGGTGTCCTGGTGTAGCGATGCGAGATCGCCGACCAATTGCTGATGCATGGCGAGCCGCTCGCCGGCCTTGCGTCGCTGGCGGGCCAGACTGACACCGAGTGATCCCACCGAAATCAGCCCGGCCAGGAAAATCACGATACGGAAGACCAGTTCTTCTCGTGTGAGATCCCAAGGAAAGACCGTCTGGCCCGTGATGGGAGGAAGAATCTTCAAGTAGCCGAGCAGGGACATGGAGACAAAGAGCAGGGCACTGGCCAAGGAGACACTGGCCGCACCGAATCCCTTGGGCAACGCGGACACCGCGACCACGTCGATGAGGTAGAGAAACGTGTACCCGCTTTGGGCGCCGCCAGTCGCGTGGACGAGGAGGGTGACCAAAACCAGATCGACCCCGATCTGGATATCGGCGAAGTGAATCGGATCCTGGATGCGTTTGAGACTGATGGCGTAGGCGAGACTGGCGAGATAGGTCGTGGCCAAAAGCCCGAACACAAAGCGGCTGAAAGGACTCGACAGGGTCTCGGGCGATCCCAGCGTCCAAGCCAAGATCACCACCGAAAGCATGAGCACCGTGGCGAGCGCGGTGCGCACAAGCATCAGATAGGTGACGATTCTCAGGGCTTCGGCGCGCGGCTTGTCTACGGAGCCCACTTCTGGGGCGGCACCCATGAGAACGAGGGGCGTGACTTCTACCGGGGAAAGGGCAGCCCGATCCGCGGGTGGTCGCGTGGATCCGTTGGCCGAGCCTTGCGTGGTATCTTCCATTCCGCCTCTGTGCCCCTGGGCGAGTTTCAGTCGACGAAGGACTAGCTCTTGATGTTTCCGGCCATCTCGAAGATCGGCAGGTACATCGCGATCACCAAGCCGCCCACGACGGTGCCCAAGAACACCATCATGAGGGGCTCGATCATGCTGGTCATGGACGCCACCGCGACGTCGACTTCCTCTTCATAGAAGTCCGCGATCTTGGTCAGCATGGCATCGAGCGCGCCGGTCTGCTCGCCGACGCTGATCATCTGAACCACCATGGGCGGCATGAGTCCAGTTTCCATGAGCGGCGTGGACATGTCCTTGCCTTCCGAGATGCGCGCGCGCACGAACATGATGCCGTCCTGGACCACGACGTTGCCGGCGGTCTTGCCCACAATTTCCATGGCGTCGAGAATGGGCACACCGGAGGAAAGCAGCGTGCCCATGGTACGCGTAAAGCGCGCCACGACCACCTTGCGCAGAACCGCGCCCAAGATGGGGAGTTTCAGCAGCATGCCATCCCAGGCCAGCCTCCCCTTGCGCGTTCGCAGGATGAGTACCCAAGACGTGTAGAGTGCGATCAAGCCCGCGATGATGAAGGGCAGGTAGTTCCGCATCGCGTACGACATGTCGATGACCATCTGGGTCGGCTTGGGCAACTTGCCGCCGCCGAAATCCTTGAACATCTTTTCGAACACCGGAATGACCTTGGTCAACAGGACGACGACCACGATGCCCGCGATGAACAGAACGATGAGCGGATAGCTCATGGCGCCTTTCACGCGACGGCGCAGTTTCTGCGCTTTCTCCATGTACTGGGAAAGGCGCTGCAGAATCGTGTCCAAGATGCCGCCCGCCTCGCCGGCCGCGATCAGGTTCACGAAAAGATTGTCGAAGATTTTGGGAAAGCGGCGCATGGCATCCGACAGGGTCAGGCCTCCTTCCACGCTGCTGCGAATCTGGCTCAAGATCTTGCCGAAACGCTTGTTTTCGGCTTGCGACGACAGAATCTCCAGGCATTGCACGATGGGCAAGCCGGCATCGATCATGGTGGCGAAGAGACGGGTGAAGACCACGATGTCGTTGGTCTTGACGCCCGTGCCGATGGTGGGCAGCGTGATCTGCATCGGCTGCTTCTTCACCGTGACCGGCGAGAGCTGCTGCATCTTGAGCTTGTTGTGGACGGCCTCTTCGGTCTCGGCCTCCATGACGCCTTTCTTGACGTCACCCGTCCGCGTACGCGCTTCCCAAATGAAGGCTTTCATTTGCGCTGCCATGGTTTCTTTATCCTCTTCCCATGGGCGGTCGGCCGCCCGGCCTGCCAGACGACGCCCCGCCGCCGGTCGAAATGATCTGTTCCAGCTCCTCCGGCTCCGAGCTGTGGCTCATCGCCTCTTCGAGGGAAACCAGCCGGCGCAAATAGAGACTGGCGAGGCTTTGGTTCATGGTCTGCATACCGGACTTGCCTTGTCCGATTTGCATGATGGAGTAGATCTGGTGGATCTTGTCCTCGCGAATCAGGTTGCGAATGGCGGCGTTGGGGATCATGACCTCCAGCGCTGGAACGCGACCTTGCCCAGAAGCGCGCGGCAAGAGCGACTGGCTGATGATGCCTTCGAGGACGAAGGACAGCTGCGCGCGAATCTGCGACTGCTGGCTGGGGGGAAAGACGTCGATGATGCGGTTGATGGTCTGCACCGCCGAATTGGTGTGCAGGGTCGCGAAGCACAAGTGGCCGGTTTCCGCCGTCACAAGCGCCGCCTCGATGGTTTCAAGGTCGCGCATTTCGCCGATAAGCACCACGTCCGGATCCTGACGTAGGATGTATTTGAGCGCCTTCTTGAAGGTGTCGGTGTCGGCGCCGATCTCGCGCTGGTTGATCAGGCACTTCTTATGCGGATGCAGATACTCGATGGGATCTTCGATGGTGATGATGTGCTCATGCCGTTCCGAATTGATCTTGTCGATCATTGCCGCCAGCGACGTTGTCTTGCCCGAGCCGGTGGGTCCGGTAACTAGAACCATTCCGCGCGGCTTGTTGCACAGCTCTTCGATGACGGGAGGCAAGCCCAGATCGCCAAAGCTCTTCACCTGGAACGGCACGGTACGAAAGGCGCCGCCCACCGCGCCTCGCTGCATAAACAGGTTCGCGCGAAATCGCGCCACGCCGCGCACGCCGAAGGAAAAATCGAGCTCCTTATCCTCTTCGAAACGCAGCTTCTGCGTATCGGTCAAGACCGAGTAGCAAAGTTGCTTGGTGTCGACCGAGGAGAGCTGGTTGACCCGCAAAGGCACGAGCACGCCATCGATGCGTAACTGCGGCGGCGAACCGGTGGTGATGTGAAGGTCGGAGGCCCCCTGCTCGACCATCGCCTTCAAGAGCTGTTGTAGGTTGACGTTGAGCCCACTCGCAGGTGCCGGCGTGGTGTCCAAACTGCCTCCTCTAGTCGGCGGCCGTGATGCGCGCCACCTCTTCGACAGAAGTCACGCCCTGGCAGATCTTGCGAATGCCCGACATGCGCAGCGACCGCATGCCGCGCCGGACGGCCTCGGCCTTGATTTCCACGGCAGCTGCCCCCTGCAACACAAGTTCTTTGAGGGGATCGGTGAACGGCATGACCTCGTAGAGAGCGACGCGGCCTTTGTAGCCGGTCATGCCGCAAATCTGGCAACCGGCACCATGCATGGGAGTGGCCGTGTCGACCTCGGCGTCGGTGGCGCCCAGCAACTTGAGTTCGTCCTTGGGCGCTGGGATGGGCTGCTTGCAGTTCGCGCAGATCTTGCGCACCAGGCGTTGCGCTTGCACCAGCTGCACCGCGGCCGTGACCAAGAAGGGCTCCACGCCCATGTTGAGCAAGCGGGTGATCGTGGACGGAGCGTCGTTGGTGTGCAGGGTTGAAAGGACGAGGTGGCCAGTGAGCGCCGCCTTGATACCGATCTCGGCGGTCTCGAAATCGCGGATCTCGCCGATCATGATGATGTCGGGGTCTTGGCGCAGGAACGAGCGCAGGGCCGCGGCGAAGTTGAGCCCGATGTCCTCGTGCATTTGCACCTGATTGATGCCGGAGAGATTGAACTCGACGGGATCCTCGGCGGTGCAGATGTTGTCGGCGATCTGGTTCAGCTCGGAGAGTGCCGAATAGAGCGTCGTGGTCTTGCCGGAACCGGTGGGTCCGGTGACCAGTACCATGCCGAAGGGCGCCTCGATGGCCTTCTTGAAATCGGCGAGCTGGTCCTCTTCGAAGCCCAGCTTGGTCATGTCGAGCTGCAGGTTGCTCTTGTCGAGGAGACGAAGAACGATCTTCTCGCCGAATAAGGTGGGCAGAACAGAGACGCGGAAATCCATTTCCTTGTTGGCCCCGACCTTGAGCTTGATACGACCGTCCTGCGGCAACCGGCGCTCGGCGATGTCGAGGTGGGACATGATCTTGAGGCGGCTCGATAGCGCGGCCTTCAGCTTCACCGGGGGCGACATCTCTTCGTGCAAGACCCCGTCGACCCGGTAGCGCACGCGATAGCTCTTTTCATAGGGCTCGACGTGAATATCGGAGGCGCCCTTCTGGATGGCGGACAGCAAAATGTGGTTGCACAGCTTGACCACCGGCGCGTCGTCCGCGGCGCGTTCCAGATCCAGGGCGTTGACGTCTTCCTCGCTGGAGGCGCCGACCTCGACCTGCTCCTGGATCTCGTTCATGACCTGGGTGAGGTCGAGTTCGTTTTGGCGCTGGTAGTACTTCTCGATGGCCTCCGTGATGCTGACTTCGGAGGCAACCACCACCTCGATATTGTACCCAGTGACGAACTTAAGATCGTCGATGGCAAGGATGTTGGAGGGATCGGCGATGGCGATGATGAGCGACGAGCCGGCGCGATTGACCGGAATCACGCGATGACGTTCGACGACCTCCTTGGGCAGCAGCGTGATGACGTCCCGATCGATTTCAAACTCGGACAGGTTGATGGCCGGGACGCCATACTGCTTGGACAGGAACTGGGTGAGATCATCCTCCTGGATGGCACCCACCTTGATGAGAGTGTTCCCCAGGCGCTCGCCTGACTTCTTGCTCTCTTCCTGAGCGCGCTGTAACTGCTCGGGCGAGATGATTTGGTCCCGAAGCAGTAGCTCCCCGAGTCGACTCATGTTTCCCCTGAGAACCGTCGGCAGATAGGTACGGCTCCTTGAGCTCGTGATCGTAACAGTGGGTCAGCGCGGAGGCAAGATCCTCACTCGGGAGATCTCGGACATCGGGGCCACGCACACAAACCGCGTCAGGCTGGCGATTGAAGCCAGCCCCAATGGGGCCAGCCCAAAATGGCAGCACTAGTTATCGAAGGGATCTGCGTAGCCGCTTGGCTTCGCTTTTTTCCCGGCGGGCGCCTTGGGTGCCTTGGCCGCTTGAGGAGCGGCTGGAGCTGGGGCCGGTTTGGCAGCAACCACCGGCTTGGGTGCCGGCGCGGGCTTCGGCGCCGTGGTGTGAGCGACCTTGTGGACCACCGCTCTGTGCGCCTTGGGCTGTGCCTTCTCGACTTCGGGCGCTGCAGCTTCCTCTGTGGCGGGCGCAGGAACCTCTGAAGGAGGAGCAGCGGCGGGAGCCGTGGCCTCGGGCGCTGCGGGGGCAGCAGCCGCTGGAACGGCGGCTGGCGGCGCACTGGGCGGCAGCGGCTCGACGTGCGCCGTGGGCACGGGTGGCGGGAACGGCGCGGGCGTGATGACCATGGGGGGCGGTGGCGCTGGCGTGGGCATGATCAGCTTGAGCAGCACCACGGCCAGGACAAACCCGAACAGAACCAACCCTCCCCCAGACATTAGATAGAACAGTCTCGATTTGGCAGCGCCATTCGCGGCGACCATGGGTTCGGTGAGAGCCGGGCGCATTTCCTCCTGCACCATGATCGGCGGCAGTAGTTCGCGCGAACCCGACCGGCCCTCACGAGCCGCGGCTTCCTGCTCTTCGGCGACGAGTGGATTGACTGTCACCAGCGTGCGCTCGTCAGAGGGCGGGGCAATCTGGAAGCTGGCCGATGAGGGGCGCTTGAAGGCCACTGCGGGCGGCGTGGGCGCCGCCGGGGCCGTGAGCGATTCGGGCAGCGGCAACGATGAGGCCAACGCCGGCATGGCGGGCTCGGGTTCGGGCGCTTTGGCCGGCAGAACCAACTTGGCGAGCAAGTCCTCGTAGGCGAGATTGGTCGCTTCACCGGGTTCTTCGGCGCTTTCGCTCTCATCCGCGTCCTCCGCCACATCATCCGCGGCCGGCGGCGCTGGCGGCGGCGGCATGAACGTGCTAACCAGCGCGGGCCCTGGTGTTTCAAGCATCACGTCGAGACCGTCGTCAAGAGACTGCTCACCCTCCGTGGGAGCTTGACGGGATTCGCCTTCGACCAGAAGATCAGCGACGTCATCGACGGACGCTTCAGCGGATCCGTCGGCCTTGTGTGTCGGCCCGGGGCCAGTCGACATTGGGGAATTCCTTTCTGCAGCCTCACCGCGAATACGTTGAGGCAGGTGGGAGAAGCGAAGTTTCTTGTCGGCGGGCTACAAAGTCAATCCCTCACATACGGTTCACCACGTTTGACAGTTGGCGGCCCCGTACTAAGGTTGCTCCCCTGTCGCTCCAGGTCGATACCCCATGTCCAACAAAGACCGCCTAACCACGCGCCGCACAACCAGATCCAGCCGTCCAGAACGTGAGCCTTCGCAGGCTGATTCGCGTCACGTAGGGGGGATGTCCATGCGCCAGGGGGTCTACCGACTATCCGAGGACGTGGCCCGGCGCGTCCACCTGGGCCACCCATGGATTTTTCGCGAAGCGTTCGGGGCGCGCAAGGTCAGCGAACGGACCGGCAGCCTGGTGGATCTGGTTTCGAACAATCGTAATTTCCTAGCCCGGGGCTACGTCGATAGCGATCATCCCATCGCAGTCCGTGTTGTCTCGCGCGATCCTGACGAGCGCGTCCATCCCGGATCGGGCGCTATCGCCGCCCGGTTCATGCGCGCGGTGCAGCTGCGTTGGCAGATCCTGGGCACCCAGCGTCCCACCGCCCTGCGCCTCTTTTCAGGCGAAAACGAAGGATTGCCGGGTGTGACCGTCGACCGCTACGGCGACTTTGTGGTCGTGCAGTGGCTCTCGGCCGGCGCTCTGCCGTGGCGGGACGAACTCTACGAAGCCATCACGGCGTCCGTCGCCCCACGCGGCATCTACGACCAGAAGCGGGTGCGCTCCTTGGGCGGACAGGCCGCGCCCGAACCGGCCGCCAAGGCCGCGGGCGACGAAGCGCCCCTGGAAATTGTGGTCGAGGAAGCGGGCTGTCGCTTCGCTGTGGACGTGACCGCACCGCTCGGGGTCGGTTTCTTTCCCGACATGCGCCTGGGCCGCGATGCGGTGGCGCGCAGGGCGGCCGAGCGCAGGGTGCTCAACTTGTTCTCCTACACCGGTGCTTTTTCGGTGCGCGCCGCCAAGGCCGGCGCGACGGAAGTCGTTGCCGTGGACACCTCGGCCAAGGCCCACGCGCGAGCAAGGCGCAACTACGAGCTGTCCGGGCTCGATGCCAGCCACGTGGAGCTCATCACCGCGGACGCGATGAAGACGCTCGAACGTTTCGCCGATCGCAAGCGCTCGTTCGATCTCGTGGTCTGCGATCCGCCGACCTTTTCTCACGGCCAAGGCCGGCCCTTTTCTGCGACGTCGGATCTGGGCCAGCTCGCGGGTGCCGCAGCCTCGGTGCTTGCGCCCGGCGGCTTTCTCGCCTTCGCCACTAACGCGGCGAAGTTGTCGTCCGGGGACGTCGACCGCGCTATTGCCGAGGGCGCGGCTGCCTTTGGTCACGACCTGCGCATCATCGAGCGCCACGGGCTACCGGCGGATTTCCCGGTCAACCCGGGTTTTCCCGAGGGCAACTACCTCAAGTTCGCGCTCGCAGTCAAAGCCTAGGTACGTCGTCCACGGCCGCAAACGCCCGAGCAATCGACCGGCCGGCATGAGTTCGGTCGGGAGCGCCATCGACCGCGGCGATGACGGCCGCTGCGCTAGCCCCGGCCCGTGCCACTGCGGCGACGTTGTCGAGCGTGATGCCGCCAATAGCGACCACAGGGATCTCCACAACGCCCGCAACTTCTTGCAGGGCAAACAGTCCCACCGCGGGATCCGCGTCGGTCTTGGTTTGGGTTGGGAACACGGGACCGAAGCCGATGTAGTCGGCGCCTCCGGCGGCGGCGAACTTGGCCTCGGCGAGGTCATGGGTCGAAATACCGACGACCAGCGATTCGGCGCGGGCCGCTCGCCTGACGCCCAACGCCTCGGCCAGTGGCAAATCGTTCTTTCCAAGATGAATGATGTCGGCCGCGACGGCCAAGGCAACGTCCAGGCGATCGTTCACACACAGAGGAACGCCGTGCGCGCGGCACATCGGCCGCAGGGCGTACCCAAGTTCACAGAAGGAAGCTAGGCTGAGCTGTTTGGCTCGAATCTGCAAACAGCACGGCTTGGCCGCCAGAAGCTCGCCGGCATGGCGGCACAGGGCCGCGACATCGAGAGAAGATCCCTTCACGTCGAGAATTGCGTAGTAGCCTTGCATCCGCGGCGTCATGAGATGTCTGGTTTTGGCATGTCGGCCGCAAAACGTCGATCCCTTGATGTCAACATGCCCACGCCGTTCAAACTCGTTACCGATCTGAAACCCGCTGGCGACCAGCCGCGCGCCATCGATGAGCTTGTGGCCGGCATCCAGCGCGGCGATCCGGCGCAAGTTCTGCTCGGCATCACCGGCAGCGGCAAGACCTTCACCATGGCCGAGGTCATCGCGCGCGTGCAGCGCCCCACGCTGGTGGTCGCGCACAACAAGACCCTGGCGCACCAGCTGTTCGGCGAGTTCAAGAATCTCTTCCCCGACAACGCGGTCCACTTCTTCGTCAGCTACTACGACTACTACCAGCCCGAGGCCTACGTGCCGTCGACCGACACGTACATCGAGAAGGATTCGCTGATCAACGAGGAGATCGATCGCATGCGCCACGCGGCGACCTATGCGCTGCTCACTCGTCGGGATGCCATCATCGTGGCCTCGGTGTCGTGCATCTACGGCATCGGCGCGGCCGAGGCGTATCTGGGCATGAAAATCGATCTGGCGACCGGGATCGAGGTGCGGCGCGATGCGGTTCTGCGCCGCCTGATCGAGATCCAGTACGAGCGCAACGACGTGGATTTTTCCCGCGGCACCTTTCGTGTGCGCGGCGACGTCGTGGAGATCTTCCCGGCGTATGAGCGCGAGAAGGCCCTGCGCATCGAGTGGTGGGGCGACGAGATCGAAACCATTTCCGAGGTCGATCCCTTGCGCGGCAAGGTCTTGCGCAAGCTCGACGAGGTGTCGATCTTTCCCGGCTCGCACTACGTGACGCCGGCCGACGAGTTGGTGCGCGCCATGACCGGCATCAAGGAAGAGCTGCGCGAGAGGCTGGTCGAGCTGCATACGGCGAACCGCCTAGTGGAGGAGCAGCGCCTTTCGCAGCGGACCCTCTACGACCTGGAAATGCTCGAACAGATGGGGCGCTGCAAGGGCATCGAGAACTACTCGCGGCACCTGTCCGGGCGCAAGGCGGGCGAGCCGCCGCCCACCCTCATCGACTATTTCCCCGACGATTTTCTCGTCATGGTCGACGAGTCCCACCAGACCATTCCGCAGATCTCGGCGATGCACAAGGGCGACCGATCACGAAAGGAAACCCTGGTCGACTTTGGTTTCCGCTTGCCCTCGGCGCTGGACAATCGGCCCCTGCGCTTCGAGGAATGGGAAGGCCGCGCCAAGCAAGTCGTGTTCGTCTCGGCCACACCGGGCGACTACGAGATCGAACGCGCCAAGGGCGTTCTCGTCGAGCAGATCATCCGTCCGACGGGACTTCTCGATCCCGAGATCGAGGTGCGCCCGGTGGGCACGCAGGTCGACGATCTTCTGGGCGAGATCCGCGAGCGCGTGAAAGCCGGCGAGCGCGTTTTGGTCACCACGCTGACCAAGCGGCTGGCCGAGGATCTGACCGAGTATTACGGCGAGCTCGGCGTGCGCGTTCGCTATCTGCACTCGGACATCGACACGCTCGAACGGATCGAAATCCTGCGCGACCTGCGCCTGGGCGAGTTCGACGTGCTCGTCGGCATCAACCTTCTGCGCGAGGGACTGGATCTGCCCGAGGTCTCGCTGGTCGCGATTCTCGACGCCGACAAGGAAGGCTTTTTGCGCGCCGAGCGCTCGCTGATTCAGACCATTGGTCGTGCCGCCCGCAATGTGCGCGGCAAGGTCATCATGTACGCGGATCGCGAAACCGATTCGATGAAGAAGGCCATCGATATCACGCGCCGTCGGCGCGTCCAGCAAGAGGAATACAACCGCCAGCACGGCATCACGCCGAGGACGATCGAGAAGGCCATCGCCGAGCTCGCGGGCACGGCGCAAGACGACCGCTGGGACCCCAGCAAAGCCGTGCTGCCCAAGAAGGGCAAACGTAAGGTTGCCCCCGACGAGATCCCAGGGCTCGTCGCTTCGCTCAAGAAGGAAATGTTCGACTGGGCGGAGAAGCTCGAATTCGAGAAAGCCGCCGCGCTTCGTGATCGCATCGCGCAGCTCGAAGAGCTGCAGTTCGATCTCGGCTGAGAAGAGAGCACAGAGAGGACTGAGGGCACAGAGGCGTGCTCGGGCCACGATTGCTAGAGCCTTGGTCGCGTGGGGAGCCTGCCAGCTTTGCTGGCGGCGCACCATCGCGGGAGGGTTTGGGAACCCTCCCTAGGGTCCCTCCCAGGGTCCCTCAAAGGGTTCCCATGACAAATCTAGCTCCCGGGCAACTCGATCTTCCACTCCTTACCCTCGCGCACCAGGGAAAGCGAGTGGCGATCGCCAGCGGCCGAGTAGACCTCGACTTCGGCGCGTTCGCGGTCGCGCTGGACCGTGCGGATGCCAGCGGGCTCCCACGCCGGCGGCGCCCATCCCACCGAGAAGAAATCCTCGGGCCGAACGATGAGCCGGCCGCCCTGGTGGCGGCTCGACGACAGCATGGCTTCGATGCGGGCGCGCGTTTCCGGGCCGAGGCGCTGGTACACGGAGGCGCGATCGCCACTGCGCGCAGCCGCGATGAACAAGTGGACCGCACCCTCGGGATTGTCGGCGCGCTCGTGGCTGGAGCAGGCAGCGACAAGAAGCGCGAGGATGGCGACCCACCGGCGCATGATCAAGGCTGATTGCCCGGCAGGCGCGCGTTTTCCGGACGATCAATGCCCAGGCGATCACGCACAAGCGCCATGGTTTGCGCGGCGACCGCGCGGGCGCGCCGGGCGCCGTCGGCCAGGATCTCTTCGATGGCCTCGGGCTTGGCCAGAAGCTCGTCGCGCCGGGCGCGAATGCGGTCGAGATCGGCCTTCACGCCTTCGAGCAGCCATTTCTTGCACTCGATGCAGCCGATGCCGGCCGACACGCAGCCCTGGCGGACTTCGGCCTGGCGACTTTCAGTGGAAAAGAACTTGTGCAAGGTGAACACGTTGCACTTGTCGGGATCACCGGCGTCGGTGCGGCGCACGCGCGCCGGATCGGTGGCGGCCGTGCGCAGCTTGTTCCACACTGCCGCGTCGTTCTCGCGCAGTGAAATCGTGTTACCCAGGCTCTTCGACATCTTGGCCTGGCCGTCGAGGCCCAGAATCTTCGGCGTCGACGAGTAGAGCGCCTCGGGTTCGCGAAAAGTTTCGCCGAAGCGTGCGTTCCACTTGCGCACAATCTCGCGCGCCAGCTCCAGGTGCTGGCGTTGATCCTCGCCCACCGGAACCTTGGTCGCGTTGTAAATCAAGATGTCCGCGGCTTGCAGAACTGGGTAAGTGAAAAGTCCGGCGTTGATATTGTCGGGATTCTTCTCGGCCTTGTCCTTGAACTGGGTCATGCGGCCAAGCTCGCCGCAGCCCGTGACCGAGGCCAGCGCCCACGCCAGTTCGGTGTGCTCGCGCACGGCAGACTGCACGAACAGCGTGGATTTCGTGGGGTCGATGCCACACGCGATGAGGTCACAGGCCATCTCGCGCACCCGCTGGCCGAGGATGTTCGGATCGAAGGGTTGGGTGATGGCGTGGTAGTCGACGATGCAGAAGAAGCAGCGATAGGACGACTGCAAGGCGACCCAGTTGCGCACGGCCCCGAGGTAGTTGCCAAGGTGCAGTTCGCCCGAGGGCTGAATTCCAGAGAAGATGGTTTCGCGGGATTCTTGGGCAGGCATGTCGACTGCGGTTGTAGTCGGCGCGCCCGTGGCGGTCAAGGCCGCGCGCGCCGCCCTATTTCAGAACCGACAGCTTGCTGCTGCGCTTGGCGGTTCCTGGATCGGGCAGGTTGCGCACCGAGAGGGCGCACGCCACGCGCCCGGCGATGGCGGAAAAGGCCTGGGCGGCAGGCGACTCGGGTTCGGCCAGCATGACGGGCCGACCGCTGTCGCCGCCCCCGCGCACCGAGGAGAGCAGCGGGATTTCACCCAGGAAGGCCAGGTTCTCGCGTTCGGCCAGCCGACGGCCGCCACCGTGGGCGAAGATCTCCTCGTGATGCCCGCACTTGGGACAGGCGAAATAGCTCATGTTCTCGATGATACCCAGCACCGGCACCTCGACCTTTTTCCACATGGCCAGGGCCTTCTCGACGTCGATGACCGACACCTCTTGCGGGGTGGTGACCATGACCGCGCCAGTCACGGGCACAAGTTGCGCAAGGGAAAGTTGGGTGTCGCCGGTTCCTGGCGGCAGGTCGATCACCAAGTAGTCGAGCTCGCCCCAGTCCACGTCCTCGACGAACTGGGTGAGCAACTTGTGAATCATAGGGCCGCGCCAGATCACGGCGGCGCCACGCTCGACGAAGAAGCCCACGGACAGCACCTTGATGCCGTGATGGACGCCGGGAACGATGGTGTGCTCGCCCTGGATCTCGGCCACGGTCTGCGGCTGGCCCATCATTTGCGGGATGGACGGCCCGAACACATCGGCGTCCAGGATCCCAACCCGCGTGCCAGCTTGCGCAAGTGCGACGGCGAGATTGGTCGCAACCGTGGACTTACCCACCCCGCCCTTGCCCGCGGCCACTGCGATGATGTTGCGCACCTTGGGCACCCGCTCACGCGCGGAACCGGCCTTGCGCGCGACCTCGGCGGTGAACGTAACGTCGACGCCCTTCACGCCGGCCACGCGCATGGCCGCCGCCTGCACGCCTGTGCGGATCTCGTCGCGCGACGGACAGAGCGGCGTGGTCAGTCGAATGCCGACCGTCGCTTTGCCATCCGCGAAGGTCACCTCGTCCAGCATCTCCGCCGAAGCCAGCGACCGGCCGAGCCCAGGATCCTTCACTTGCGCTAGCGCTTCGCGAATTTCGTCGATGGTGGAAATGGGCGTCGTCCTTTCTTTACGGGGTGGCGGCTAGCGCTTGCGCACGGCTTTGAGCAGCGCGGGCAATTCCGCGTCGCGGTCGGCGTGGTGGCCCATCTTGCGCCGCTTGACCGCAAGGTAGCCGGCGTTGTGCTGGTTTTCACCCACCCAGTGGGCAACGCGCGTGGCGACCACGACGCCCGCGTCCTCCAGCCCCTTGACCTTGAGCGGATTGTTGGTGAGCAGACGCACCGACTCGACCCCGAGGTCGCGCAAAATGGCTCCTGCGATATCGTAGCTGCGCGCATCGGCTTCAAAACCAAGGGCCAGGTTCGCCTCGACGGTATCGGCGCCACCGTTTTGCAGGGCATAGGCGCGGATCTTGTTGCCGAGTCCGATGCCGCGTCCCTCCTGGCGCAAGTAGACCACCGCGCCCGATCCCTCGGCCGCGATGCGCTCCATGGCGGTGTGGAACTGCTCGCGGCAATCGCACTTGAGCGAGCCCATGACCTCCGAGGTCCAGCACTCAGAGTGAACGCGCACGAGCACGTTGGACTTGCCGCTGATGCGTCCGCGCACAAGCGCCATGTGCTCGCGCGAGCAGATTGGGTTCGCGCAGCCCTGGTTTTGCTCGGGCTCGCGATACACGATAAGCCGGAATGGCCCGTGCACCGTCGGAAGATCTGCTTCGGAGTAGCGCTCGAGTTTCATCGAGAATGCCGCGTTTGCGGCTAAACGTACGGGCCAGATCCCGGCTTGTCAACGCACACGGGACTCGGCAACGACTCGGCTGGCTTGCTTGCCTTCCCGTCGAGTGTCATTCTGTATACTCCATGGCAGTTCGTCCGATTCTGCGTTTTCCGGACCCGCGGTTGCGTCAGGTTTCCCAGCTTGTGACAGCCTTCGACGCGACCTTGCGCGAGCTGGTCTCGGACATGAAAAACACCATGTACCTGGCCGAGGGCGCGGGCCTGGCCGCCATTCAGCTCGGCGAGCCACTGCGCCTGTTTATCATCGACCCCGAGGTTGCGGGCCAAACGGCGGAAGATCCGCCGCTGGTGCTGGCCAATCCCGAGCTGATCTGGATTTCCAAGGAAGAGCAGGCCGGGGATGAGGGCTGCCTGTCTTTTCCCGGGATCTTCGTTCCGGTCATGCGCGGGCAGCGGGCGCGGGTGCGCGCTCAGGATGTGGACGGAAAAACCTTCGAGGTCGAGGGCGAGGGGCTCTTTGCGCGGGCTTTGCAGCACGAGAACGATCACCTGACCGGCCGCCTGCTCATCGACATGGTGGGGCCGGTCAAGCGCCAGATCATCAAGCGCAAGATGCGCAAAGAAAACGAGAGGGAAGACGAAGCCGAGGCGACCTAGGCTTTCACCTTCTATCCACTTTGCCGGCATTGCCCACCTCGCCCACCCTGGTCCTTTCAAGGATCACCTTCGAAGGCCGCCACGGCGCCACCGAAAACGAGCGCCAAAGCCTGCGCACCTTCGAGGTCGATGTGGAGATCGATGCCCCGCTTGAACAAGCGCGCCGAAGCGACGACCTCGGCGACACCATCGACTATCGCGTGGTGGCCGAGATTATCGTCGAGCTCGGCACCTTGGAAACGCACCACCTGCTGGAGTCTCTCGGCGGCCGCATGCTGGATGCTCTAGGCGCACGATTTCCCGCGGCCACGTTTCGCATCGAACTGCGCAAGCTCAACCCACCCGCCTGCCCCGGCCATCCCGCCTTCGCGGCCGTGCGCCTTAGTCGTGCGGGTAGCTGAGAAGAACCTTAGTCGCTGTCCCCGACTTTTCCGCGTGTGCTTTTCACCGCGGAGCGGGCGCGCTTGTCATCGAGCATGCGGTTTTTCGCCCGGCGCGAGCGGCGGCGTTTCTGGCGGCGGATACGCTCCATCTCTTGCACGCGCCGGCTCTCCGCGCCCAGCTTCGCCTCTTCGATTTTGTCCGCGAGCAGCTTGCGCGCGATGTACCGGTTCATGGCTTGCGAGCGCTCTTGCTGACACTTGATGCGCAGACCACTGGGGGGGTGGAAGAGCACGACGCAGGTGGCGACCTTGTTGACGTTTTGGCCGCCCTTGCCCTGCGAGGTGACGAAGGATTCTTGCAAATCGTCCTCGCGAATACCAAGGCCGAGCATGCGCCTTTGCAAGGCCAAGAACTTTTCCTGCGACACGGGAAAGACCAGGCCGCCGCTCACGGCAGATCCTCGCCGCTTCCCCCCTCGGGATCGTCGTCGTCCTCGTCACCCTCGTCGGTGGCGTTGACGTCGTCCCAAAAACGATCCCAGGCCTCGCTGGTCGAGGTGAGCGCTATGGCCATGGCCGGCGTCGTGCTTCCCTCGACGCTGCCTTCCAGATCGGAGAAGCAGCGCACCACCACACCGACTGCGAACACCGACTCGCCCTGTGCGCCCAGCACGCGAATGCGCAACAGCGTGCCCACCCTGCGCGTCTCGCTGCTGAGCACGAACAGCCCACCGCGGCTGACGTCCACGCTGCGGCCAAGAAAACTGCCCTGCGTATCCGACAGATTCACGCGCACGTGGATGGGGTTGCGGCGCGAAGATCGACGCTCGCGTGGCGAATTCGGAATGGGATCCCTCGGGCTCATCGTCGTCGCCAATCCTCGCTACCTCACCACAACCTGACTAGCCCGCGTCGGGCTTGCCGGCGTCAGGCTCGCTCTCGCTCGCACCCGCCTTGCGCAGCGCCGCCCTGCTGTCGATGTAGTCTTCCAGGAACTTCTTGGCCGGCGCCTCCCATGCATCGCCGTAGGTTTGCACGTAGCCGAAGGCTTCTTCCCGGCTGCCCGGCGTGGCCGCGCTGAGGTTGGCCGCGCGCTTGGGGATGCGGCCGAGCAGAACCTTGCCCAAGTTCCCATTGGCGGCCAGGGCTTTCTCCAGCGCCTCCTCCGCAGCCTTGGCGTTGCCAGCCAAGAATTGCGCGAGAGCCAGGCTCATAGGCGCGCGGCCGGCGCCCGCCTCGGACCTGGCCGCGACTTCAAGCACGGCGGCCGCTTCCGCGGCTCGGCCCAGCTTGATGAGCGCGATGCCCGCGATAAGCCGCGCCTCGGTGCCCACCGGCCCTTCGTCCACGGCATAGACGCGCTCGAGTTCGACCAGGGCCTCGTCGTATTTCTTCTCGTCGAATTCCAAACAGCCGAGGGCGTGACAGGAGCGAACGAACGACTGCGCTTCCTTGCGCGTGAATGCATCCTTGGCGCCTGACTTGCGCAGCTCTGCCGCGACGGATTCGGACACGCGCTGGACCTCGCGGAACTCCTTGCGTGCGCCCTCGTTGTCGCCCGACTGCAAGCGCGCAAGTCCGATGCCGGCCAGGGCATCGGCAAAGTCCGGCCGCAACGCCAGGGCCGCGCGGAATTCCTTCTCGGCAGCGCCGGGTCGGCGCTGTTCGAACAGTCGCCAGCCCGAAGCGAGCAGGGCTTCGGGATCTGGCGCGGCCGGCGGAGCCGCGGTGGCTCCTTCGTCCTCGGCCAGGTGGCACTTCTTGTATTTCTTGCCCGAACCGCAGGGACAAGGGTCGTTGCGTCCCGTACCGGCAAGGCGCCCCCGCGCCTTCTCGGCCTTGTCGTCGCTAGATTCGGTCTTCTTCGCTTGCTTTCCAGTCACGGGCCCAGTGTATCCACTCTGGCCACCACAGTCGACGGGGAAGAGAGAGCACGAAGAATACGGAGGGCACAGAGTCCGCGGCGAAGCGGCCCTCTAGCGGCCGCCGGGGCTTAGCTTGCCGACCTCGGCCTGCAGACGCGCGAGCACGCCTTTGTCGATGTCGGCAAGGCGAACGCCGATGCGATGTCCATCCTTGGCCACGACCTTCCCCCTGCCATGAAAGAGCGAAATCCCATCGTTGTCCATGATGGCTACATCGAATGCGGCACCCAGGGAAACCTCATCCTCGATCGGAATCACGAATCCGCCCAGACGGATGTTGATGAGGGGATTGTTGGTGAAATAGCCGACCGTGAGCGGCGTCAGGCGGACCCGCAGATCGTGACCGTCGACCGAAAGGCCGGGCTGAATGCGGGTGGCGCCGTGGAGCGTATGTGCCGTTCGCGCTGACGAACTCGCCCCTGGGCTGGCATCGCGAGCCTCGCCGCCAAAGTCGAGCGGGACGGCAGGTTTTCGACCTTCCCTCTCGTTGCTGGCCACGATGCTTTCGAGACATTTGCGGCTGTCCTGGTCGAGTTGGAGAAATCGCACGCCCATGCCCGGTACAGGACTTTGCGTGATGCGGACGACCTCGCCCTTGCCTTTGAGCAGCGACAGCCCATCCGCGAGCGCAAACTCGAACTCGACGATAGTGCCCACCGGCCCGGGCTTCTCGGAGGCCAGGAACATCCCCGTGCGGCTGATGTTGAGCGATTGACTGTCGTGGAAATCGAGAATGCTGCTGTAGCGAAGCTTCACTTGCGCCACCACTGGGACGCGTGCGTCGCGCGGGATCTCCCCGGTGGACAGAGGGCCGGAGTCGGTGATCGAATAGGACCTCGATATTCGTCCGCCGTCGGGAGCGCCCGGAATGGGACCGAATTCCTTACTGCCCTTTGCGTCTGCCATAGCTCGGAATCGGTGCGTCTAGGGAACGAAGTCTGGAGGATTGCTCCCGCCCGCGCCAAAAAAGAACTGTTCGGCCTGTTCGAAGAGAAGCTTCTGGCCAGCCTCGGAGGCAAGATCCAAGCGAAACTCATTGACGATGCGCTTCGAGAATTCGATCCACATCATCCACGCCTCTTGCGAAACCTGGTCGTAGATGCGCTGCCCAAGCTCGTTCTTGAACGGCCTATAGCTCATTCCGGGTAGCTCTTGTCCCAGCTTGGCGCACTTGACTAGACGAGGCATCGAGCCTCCTTGGTGGCACTCATGAGGGAGGATCTTAGCAGGTCTTTTCCCCCCACCCGCTCCGATCCGACGTCCTGCTAACAAGATGCGAAGCGAATGGTCCCGAGCACCCAGTCGACAAGCTACCGTTGCTCCCTTCCAGGCCTGGCGGGGTTCGCAAGTGTTCCGTCGCCCGGGACCGCGACAGTTTTCCCACAACCCGGGCCGAATCGCCAGTGCGAATCATCGACATGGGAACCCTGAAAGGGCCCCTGGGAGGGTTCGCTTCGCCCTCGGCACCCGCCACCCGCCCTGCCTCCCCCGCGCTGCGCGCGACCTCGCCAAACCCTCGCGCGACGCTTCGCTGCCGGCTGAGCCGGCGAAGCGTAGGCTCCGCACGCGCTAACGTCTCGGTTGCTCGCGCACCAAGGTCTGCTCGACGATTTCGATGTCGGCTTCCTGGATCTCGATTTCGATGTCCTCGAATTCGGGCATGGTGAATCCCGGATTCGTGTTGTCGCTGGCGCTGGCGCGGGGTGGCCCACGGCGGTCGCCCACGCGACGCTCGCGCGGAAAGATCCGGCGTTCAAGTCCGTCGCCGCGCCGATCTTGAGCGCGGCGGTCGCGCAGAAGCAACCGGCGGATGCCATCAATGCTATTCGGCACTTTGGCGAGCTTGAGCGTTCGCGATGCGCAGATGTAACAGAAACTCACCGAGCGGCCGTGCAGCTCGATGAGGCGGAGGTTTTCGCGGCGGCGCTCTTCGCACACGGCGCATGAGGCCCCGCGCGGAACCGGCCGCATCTCGGCCCACTTGGAATAGCAGCCCCAACAGCGGCCGCGGCGAAGTTCGGTGACCATAGCGCCGCACGAACCGCAGGGAATCGTGGCGCGTTCGATTTCGATGCTCATCCCATGTAGGTAACGCGACTACGTGTAAGTAGCAATTTTTTGACTACTTTTTCTTCTCACCGACCGCGACCACCTTGGGCAGCGGCATGCCATTGAAATTGGTGGCGCTGGCGACGGTGTAGGCGCCGATTTTGTCGCTGTAGAGCAAGTCGCCGAGCTGCAGGTTGATTGGCAAATCTTCGGCCACCGAAACCACGTCTAGGGCGTCGCATGTGGGACCGAACACGGACGATATCTGCGTCGGGCCTTTCTTGAAGGCCTGAAAGTGGTACTGGCAGTGGTCGAAGAGGACGCCGGAGAAGGTTCCGTAGACGCCGTCGTTGACGTAATAGCACTGCTTGCCGGCGCGCACGGCCTTGCCGATGATCTCGACGACCAAGGTGGCGGCTGTGGCCACCATGAAGCGGCCGGGCTCGGCGATGATCTCGATTTCGGGGCCGAAAAGCCGGTCGAATTCCGTGTTCAGGGTTTTGGCCAGCTCGGCGAATGGGCGCACGTGCGGATCGTAGGGAGCGGGAAAGCCGCCGCCGATGTCGAGGATCTTCACCTGCTTGTGGCCGCGATCCCAGGCTTCCTTGAAGATGCCGTCCGCGATTCCAAGGGCCTGCACGTAGTTCTGGTAGTTCGTGCACTGGCTGCCCACGTGGAAGGACAGCCCCTCGACGACTAGGCCCGCGTTGAACGCGGCTTCCATCAGGTCGACCGCCTCGCCGGGCGAGGCCCCGAATTTCGACGACAGCTCGACCACGGAGCCGGTGTTGGGCACGTTCACGCGCAAAACCAGGCCGGCGTGCGGAGCGTACTTCTTGATCTTGCCCACCTCGGCCAGGTTGTCGTAGGTGACGAGCGGCTTGTACGGATCCAGCTCGGCCAGGGTGCGATTGTCCTTCACCGGATTGGCGTAGACGATCTTGTCCCAGATGAAATCCTGCCGCTTTTTCGCCGGCCAGCTCTTGATGTTCTCGTGGACGATGTTGAATTCCGGCATGGACGCCACGTCGAAGCTGGCGCCCGCGCGAAACAGGGTGTTGACGATGGCCGGATCGGGGTTGGCTTTGACCGCGTAGTAGGCCTGCACGCGCGGCAGGACCTTGCGAAACATGGCGAAGTTGCGCCGGATCTCGCGATGATCGACGACGAAAAGCGGCGTGCCGTGCTGGTCGGCGAGTTGCTTGAGTTGCCTGGGTGAAACCACGTGCGGACCTCCCTGAAAGAGGCCGAGAGTTTACATCAGAGTGCGACTAGGCGCGGTTCGTCTCACTTCAAGAGGAGAGAGCACAGAGAAAAGCGGAGGGCGCGGAGAGGGAAGAAGTCCGAACTCAAGTTCCGTTGCCGCTACTTCTTGCCCTTCTTGCTCGGCTTTGCCTTCTTGGCGGCCTTGGGCGAACTCGGCTCCTTGGTTTCCTTGAAGTTCTTCACCTCGTCGAGCCACGACTCCATCTTCTTGAAACGCTTGTCGAGCTCTTTGCTCACGTCGGCCAAGGGCTTGTCGTCGCCCGCCGCTGTGGCAGCCAGCGCTGCTGGATAGTCGTTAGCCAGAAGGTTCAGGCTGACATCGTGATCCGTACCGATGTTCGAGTTGCCGCCCGTGGGATCCATCTTGCGTAGAATTTTGGCCTGCGCCTCGATGGCCTTGCGTTGCTTGTCCGCGATCTTTTCCATTTGCGCTGCCGCATCCGGCTTGCCCTTGAGGCTCGCGGTCGCGTCGTCGAGGGCCTTGCGCGTCTTCTTTTCGAACGCCAACAAGGCCAGATGGGTGGCCAGCTTGCTCTTGTCGAATTTGCGCAGGCGGGCTTCTTCTTCCGACGCGAGCTCCTTGGCCAGCTTTTCGTCGGCTTCCTTCTTAGCCTTCCAAATGGCGTATTTCTCCATCATGCCGAGGTGCGCGTCGGCGCCTCCGGCATCGACAGGCTTGGCCGCTTCGGCGACCGGCGCGGGCTTGGCCGGAGGCAGGGTGGGATTGGCCGGCTCTTGGCAGCCGCCAGCGAGAACGGTGAGCCCGAGTCCGAGGCAGGTGACGATCCGCTTCATGGCTCCTACCTATACAACGGAATGCGCGCGGGCGATCCGCGCGAAACGAAAACCTGAAAGGTTATTGATGTTTATGGTTGTATTCTAGATTACTACGCACTAGTATGAAGTTACCCGGATCGCATCGGGTACTGTTGCCATGCTGTCTGTCAGACAAACGCGTGATACCAGGCCGCGAGCCAAGCTGCGCCTGGCTGGGGAATAGCGTGTTGACGAAGAGAGCGCAAAAGCCTTCAGAAAGCGCGTACCCGCCGACGCAGCACAGGGCCCCCCCGGCTGGCGGAGTGGAAACCGATGAGCAAGCGGCCCAGCTTGCGAGATCCGCGGAAATCAGCTCTGAATTCGCCGCCGTGGCGGCGGCGCTTGCCCAGGATGAAGATGCCTTCAGCGACGTTCCGACGGTTGCCAATCGCGCGAATCCGACGGTTTCGCAGAGCGAGATAGACAAAGAGGAAGGCCAAGGCCTTGCTGGTGCGGGTGCCTATCGCATGGTCCGACCCGCGACATCCGATCGCCTTGAGGTTCCTGCTCCTGCCACCCCCGAGCAGCCATCCGTCAACCGCGTTGTCATCGGCGTAGCTCGCAAGTCCCACTAGCAGCGCACGAGGCCAGCAGCTTGGCTGACGCGAATCACCTCCATGCGAAGCCGACGTGATTGCGGCATGGATCCGTGGTTGAACTCTAGCGGCCCAGTCCTCTAGTATCGCCGTTCGCCAACGATGCTCCGCGGTTCCCGACGGCGCGTCCTCATCTGCCAAAGGATGGACAACATGGACAACGTGAAGATCCTGCTCTCCGAAAACGAGATCCCTCGCAAGTGGTACAACCTGGCTGCGGATCTGCCGACGCCCATGCTGCCGCCGCTTGGCCCCGATGGGCAGCCAGTTCGCCCGGAGATGCTGGCGCCCGTGTTCCCGATGAATCTCATCGAGCAGGAGGTCAGCACCCAGCGCTGGATCGACATTCCCCACGAGGTCCTCGACATTCTCTACCGGTGGCGCCCGTCGCCGCTTCGTCGCGCCGTCTATCTCGAACGCTATCTCAAGACGCCGGCCAAGATTTACTTCAAGGACGAAAGCGTCAGCCCTGCTGGCAGCCACAAGCCAAACACCGCCGTGCCGCAGGCCTGGTACAACAAGCAATTCGGCATCAAGCGCCTGACCACCGAGACCGGCGCCGGCCAGTGGGGCACCGCCCTGTCCTTCGCGTGCAGCCTCCTCGGCCTCGAGTGCAAGGTCTTCATGGTGCGCATCAGCTTCGACCAAAAACCGTTCCGCAAGATGATGATGCAGGTATGGGGCGCCAACTGCGTGGCCAGCCCGTCGAGCGAAACCAATGCCGGTCGTACCATCTTGGCCAGCATGCCCGACACGCCGGGCAGCCTGGGCATTGCCATTAGCGAAGCCATCGAGGCCGCAGTGACCGATGCCACGGGCGGGACGCGCTATGCGCTCGGCAGCGTGCTCAACCACGTGTTGCTTCACCAGACCATCATCGGGCTCGAGGCCAAAGAGCAGCTCAAGAAGGCGGGCGAGGGCCTGCCCGATGTGATTATCGGTTGCGCCGGCGGCGGCAGCAATTTCGCGGGCATCGCATTTCCCTTCACCTACGACAAGATCCATGGCGCGAAGATCAAGATCGTGCCGGTCGAGCCCGCGGCTTGCCCGAAGATGACCAAGGGCAATTTCGTCTACGACCACGGCGACGTAGCGGGCATGACGCCGCTTCTGCCTATGCACTCGCTCGGCCACACCTTCGTACCCAAGCCCATCCACGCCGGCGGACTTCGCTACCATGGCATGGCGCCACTCGTGTGCCAGGGCGTCGTCGAGGGATTGTTCGAGCCCAAGGCCTACGGTCAGCTCAAATGCTACGAGTCGGCCATGATCTGGGCCAAGACCGAAGGCATGATCTGCGCGCCTGAAACCAGCCACGCCATTGCCGCGACCATCGACGAGGCCATCGCGTGCCGCGAGAGCGGTGAGAAGAAGGTCATTTTGTTCAACTACAGCGGACACGGCCTGATGGATCTGGCGGGCTACGACGCGTACTTGAGTGGCAAACTCACCGACTACACCATGCCCGAATCGGAGATCCTGGAGAACCTCGCCAAGCTGGCGGGCATGCCCAAGGCCGAAGCGCGCAAGTCGGGTAAGTGGTAGAGGAGAGAGCACGGAGGCTCTGGAGGGCACAGAGGGTGGGATCCGGCCTCTGATTAGGCTAGGCGCCGAGGACCAGGATTACCCGAACATCCTTGGTGCCGAGGCCGTTGCCGACGTCCACGCCCACCAGGGGAATCGCGACGCTGCGTAAGTAGAAGCGCAAGCCGGCGCCAGCCGAGGTATGAATGTCCCGGCTGGCGCGGAATCCCTGTTCGAGGAATGCAGGGGGCAGGAACTGGCGCCCGTCATCGCGCCGAATATAGAGGGAATTGTCGACGGGATCCCGCTCGGGCAGTTGCCTAAACCATATGGCCGCGGCGTCGTTGAACACGAGTCCGCGTACATCGAGGCTCCACATGCTGAACAGCGGGAAGTGGTATTCGACCTGAGTGCGCAGATGGGTATCGCCTTGAAATTGCCGATAGAGGTAGCCGCGCAGATTGGTCCCCCCCGCTGAATTTTCGGACCAAAGCGGTAGGTTTTCTCCCGCGATGCCACCGGCGCGAACGATGAGGTTGTGTTGCTTGAAGAAGCGAATCCCGTGTTCATAGGACGTGCTGGCCTTCCAATACCAGATGCTCGACTGACTGCCCCAGCGGGGTGCTGCATATTCGAAGGTGAAGCCCAGCGAGTTGCCATACATGATGGCGTGCTGGCGGGCGCGGAAATCGAAGGTTAGGTTGACCGTGGCATTTCCCCTGCGCGCGCTGGTGGCCGCCAGCGGAGGTGGATTGCCAAGCCCTGCGAGAACTGTCGGATTGCTCGGATCAGCCAGACTCGACCACACCACGTTGTTCTGATCGAGATTCCAACCAAACGAAGTGCGGACTTTGCGAAACCAGGCGACGCCAACGTTGGCCTCGAAGCCATAGGAGCGCAGCCTGGTGTTGCGGATGGGTTCGAGCGGAATGTCAGGATGGTCGACGTTGCTGTATTCAGGGATGATCTGCGACTGGTAGCGTCCCTTGACCGTGAAGAAGCCCCACGAACCGAACACGGCCGGATCGTCGTAGGCGGCGAGGATCCCGGAATCCACGTTCGAGATGCGCCCGCCGATGAGCCCGCGTTTGCCGCGGCCGAAGAGGTTGCCGTGCGCGACCACGCCGCCCGCCGAAATGTTGCCTGGCGAATAGGAAAACGTAGGCAAGGGCGCCCAGGGGAATTTCTCGGTGATGACGATAACGACACGCACACCCTCGCCGTGCGGCTCCCAGTACACGTTAACGTCCGCGAACATGCCTGATGTGTGCAGACGCTCGCGGGCGATGTCGAGGGTGTCGGAAAGCAGCGGATCGCCGATGGAGATCCCTGCGATAGAGCGGACGGTTTCCTCGTTGGTGCGCACCGAGTTCACGACGCGTACGTCGGTGATGATCTCCTGCTGCGCCTGCGCGTACGAAGAAGCAAGGACGCCCAGGACCGCGAAGGCACAAGCCAGACTGCGCATGAGTGGCACGAGTCTATCAGGCAGGCGTGGGCGTTTGCACCTTCCCGTGCCTTCCGTTCGGGCGAGGGTTGGCCACTGGTGGCGCCAGAGGCTTTCGCGGTGATTGGGTGCGGACGTGGAATCGAGACGGGCTCGCCTGTAGACTGCCATCCATGTCGAAGAGCGCCAGGCAAGGGCCGAAGCGACGCACGCTGAAACAAAGCCCTGCCGCGGCCAAGGTCGAACTGGTAGCGGCGAACGCGGCGATGGTCGAGAAACTAGCAAGCGGTGAAGCGGTCTTGGCCCCGTTCGAGTTCACGGCCAAGCGGCGCTGCCAGGGTGCGACTCGGTACGGGCAGCCTTGCCGCTTGTGGGCCACGGCGGGCGGCGAATTTTGCTATTGGTGCGAGCGCGCGGGGCGCCCGCGCTACCCCTTGGCCAGATCTCCCGGCGAAGCATCGAGCGCGGCCGGCAGTGCAAGCGTTCGCAAACAGCGCTGCCGGGGCGTGACGGTTTTTGGCGAACCCTGCGGCTTCTTTTCCGCGGGCGAGGACGGCCTTTGCCTGTGGTGCCAGGGCGCGGAGAAGCGCGGCAAGGACACGCGACCCCGTCAGTGACCCCGGCCACGATGGTGCTGCTCGACGTACTGTCGCGCCGCCGCCAGATCCGTGTCGTCGGGGGCGGCGCCTTCGACGAACTTCTCGTAGGCCAGCGCCACCTTGGGGGTATACGCGGGATCGACGTGGGAGAGGATCTCGTAGCCGATGCCGAGATCCTTCCACACGGTAGGGCCGAGGTAGAGGTGGGGCATTCCGGGTAGGCCAGGGACGCCGAGCGTCTTGTCTCCGCCGGCCTTGGCGATGAGGTCTTCGAGCAAATTCACCGCGGCCCGCGCGGGAGCCGGCGCATTGCCGGCCTCGTTGCTGTAGACCAAGGCCAGGTGGGCGCGGCCACCCTGGGTCGTCATGACCAGCTTGCCGAGGGTGTTTTCCCACGATCCTTCGCGCGCGCGCAGCGCGGGCATGACGTCGTAGTTGCCCAAGGCTTTGCGATCGCGCGCGGCCCACTGCTCGAATGTCGGAAACTGGCTGGCTGGTACCAGCGGGTGAACCAAACCGTTGGTGGCGAGCTTGTAGCCGTCTTTCCAGCTTTGGTCCCAGGTGTCCAAGCGGTCGATGACCACCAGGGGCCGGGTCGGATTGCCGTCGAGCAGCTTCTTGATGTTCCAGCCACTTTTGCCATACGGGCCTTCTGGAACCTCGAGATACGGATAGAGCCTGCGCTTGCGCTGGCTATACCAAGACGTTCCTAGCAGCTCGCGATCGAGGTGAACGACGTCGGGCCGCAACTTCTCGACCTCGCGAAAGTAGAAGACCGAGCCAGTCAGGTGATCGCCCATCGTGATCACGATGGCGTTCTGAGGAAGCGAGGCGAACGCCGTGGTGACGAAATCGGCAAAGACTCGGTTGTGCCTTTGGTTGCACTCGCCCGCGTGGGCCGCGACGCCAGCCACGAAAACCAGCGCGGCGGCCACAGGCGTCCAGCGTGCGTGATGCTCGCACCAGGCAAAACGCCCGCGTAGGAATTGCAAGAGCTTCTCCATTCCCACGCCGGCCGCCATCGCCAGCAGGAGATCCGACTGGATACAAAAGCGGACCAATACGGTCAGGTAAAGGCCCTGCGAGGTCGACAGATTGGAAAGCGTACAGAAGCCAAGAACGTAGAGGCCAAGAACGCAAGCCAGGACATAGCCCTGACTTCTTGCCTGGCGATCCTTGGCCCGCTGGAAAAAAACCAGGATCGCAAGCGGTGGGCCGATCCAAAGAAAGCGCGGAAAGGCATGACCGAGCATGCGCCAGAGGGTCGGGAAAAAGGTTCCTTCTTCCACGAAAGCGCCGCCCTTGCTGGCCTGCCCCATGCTGAAGGTGCCGTAGTTCCGGCGCAGGACGTGGGTCAGGAAACCGTCGAGCGAGGTCTCATCGCCCCACGATATGGCCGCCGGGGAGGATGAAGCCAGCGCGAGGTAGGCGTAAGGCAAAAGCCCAAGCAGGCCGATGGCGCAGCCGAGGGCGATGCCACGCGCGCCTAGCCCCCGCCTTGCCACCCAGAAGGAGCGCAAGACCAGGGGCGCGCCGACGAACACGAAGGTGTGGTGGTTACACATGGCGAGGCCGCTGGCAAAGCACAGGGCGAAGACGAAGCGGCGGGCCGCCGTGCGCTCGACGCAAAGCCAGAGTAGGCACGCGAGCGCCACGAACATGGCATTGAGGCCGAACACCTCGGCCGAGGTGGCGTGCAGCCAGACCACGGAATTCGTGCCGAAGAGCGCCGCCGCCACCAGCCCCGCGGCCGTCTCGCGCGTCCACAGCGCGACCGTTGCGCACAAAAGCGCGGCCGCGGCCGCCGTCGAGGTGGCGGAGAGCAGATTCACGCGCCACGCGGGCGAGTGTCCGAGCGGCAGGGCGGCGAATAGGCGCGCAAGCATGGCGAAGAGCGGATAGCCGGGCGGATGGGGCACGCCGCCGGTCAGCGCCGCGGCGGTCAGCTCGCCGCTGTCGCCGCCCATCACCGACGGCGCCAGGGTCGCGATGTAGAGCGCGAGCAGACAAGCAAAAGCGATGACGGGCGCGACCCAGGCCCGGGGACCAAACAGCACGGCCTGCGGGCCAAGAGTCGCGTCGCTCGCTGTCCGCTCGGCGTTTCTGGGTAGTCCCCGCTGTCCCTTGCGTTTCCCCATAGTCAATTCGTGGTGAAGAGGCGGCTATACAATCGCTCGGCCAACTCGCGCGGGGTCACGCCCTCGTGGTTGGCCAGATCGTCGCGCCCACCGTTGTCGAGCAGGAAGCGCGCGATTTCGTCACGACCAGCGGCGGAAAAGACCGCTCGCCACAGCACGGAGTTGCCGTCCTCGTCGCGCGCGTTCACATCCGCGCCCTTGCCCACCAAGATGCGCGCGATTTCGGGCAGAAACTCCTGGGCGGCGAAGTGCAGGGGTGTGAATCCGTGCGCGTCCTTGGCGTCGAGTTCGGCGCCCGCTTCGATGAGCAGGCCGACCAGCCCCACGCTGTTGCCGAGCACCGCTTGGTGCAGGGGCGTGCGCAAGTCGTCGTCGCGCACGTTGGGGTTGGCGCCCTCGGCCAAAAGTTCGCGCACCTGCACGAAGTCGCACACAAAGGCCGCGCGGCAGAGCAGCGCATCGAGATCGTCGGACTTGGTTCGTTCCACCCGGCTGTTATTACCAGGAGCCGCGATTCCTGGGTAGGCTAGGATGGTCGCCGATGCTCACGCTGCTTGCGCTGGCCTTGGCCTTTGTCGCCGGATCCATTCCGACGGGCGTGATCGTGGCGCGCGCCAAGGGCGTGGACTTGCGCAAGGTAGGCAGCGGAAATATCGGCGCCACCAACGTCAGCCGCGCGCTCGGCGGAAAATGGGCAGTCGTGGTGCTGGCGGCCGACGCGGCCAAGGGTGCGCTGCCGGTGCTCGTCCTGGGTCAGCTTTCGGGCGACCCGTGGCTGCCAGCGCTAGGCGGACTTTGCGCGGTGCTGGGACAAGTCTTCTCAATTTTCCTACGCGGTCGCGGGGGCAAGGGCGTGGCTACCTCGCTCGGCGCGGGCCTTGCGCTGGCGCCCTTACCTGCCCTGGCGTGCGCCCTGGTGTTTGCGCTTACCTTCCTAGTATTCCGCATCGCCTCCATAGGTTCTCTCATCAGCATCGCCTGCTACCCGCTTTTTCTATGGCTGTTTCACCTCGGCACCTGGCCACGCCTGACTTTCGCACTGGCGGTTGCGGTGCTCGTCGTCGCTCGCCACAAGGACAACTTACTGCGCCTTCTGCGCGGCGAAGAACACCGGGCGTGATCGACACAGAGAACACAGAGGAAAAGGGTTCTCGGATCCTGAATCCAAACTACTTCCATTCTCTGTGTCCTCTGTGTTTTCCTGCTATCGCTTGTCGCCGTTGCGTCGGCGGGGCGGGAATGGCAGTCTGCCTCCCCATCATGTCCAGCACGCTTCCCACGGAATTCACCAACGTCACGGCGGTCTGCAAGGCCAACATCTATTTTGGCGGCAAGGTGGTCAGCCACACCCTGCTTTTTGCCGACGGATCCAAGAAGACCCTCGGCCTCATCTATCCCGGCGAGTACCACTTTGGCACCGGCGCTCCCGAGAAAATGGAAATCGTGGCCGGAGCGTGCCGGGTGAAGCTCGACGGCAGCGAAACCTGGCAGAGCTACGCCGCGGGCACGCTGTTTCGCGTTCCGGGCAAGAGCGGTTTCACCATCACCGTCGAAGGCAACATCGCCGAGTACATCTGCTCCTTCGAATAGGAAGAGGTCGCGGAGGGCGGAGGAGAGCACGGAGGACGCAGATCGAACGCGTAGGCGGAGGCGGGCTTTGCCCGTCGTAGCCAGAGCGCGCGAGGTCGAGCGCAGCGAGCGGGAGGAGGGCGGCGGGTAGGGGCCGAGGGTTTGGCGAGGCCGCGCGAAGCGCGGGGGAGGCAGGGCGGGAGGCGGGTGCCGAGTGCGCAGCGAACCCTTTGAGGGTTCCCATCACAATCAATGCACGGGTGGCGCGGCTTGCATGCCGGCGTCGCGCAGGAGCTTCTGGTCGGCTTCCACGTCGGGATTACCAGTGACCAGCAGCTTGTCGCCGAAGAAGAAGGAATTCGCGCCCGCGATGAAGCACAGCACCTGCGCCTCGCGCGACAGCGCCGCCCGGCCGGCCGACAAGCGCACCTGCGTCCTCGGCATCACGATACGTGCGGTGGCGATCATGCGCACCATCTCAAGCGCATCCACGGGCGGCTGATCGGCGAGCGGCGTGCCCTTGATGGGCACAAGCGCATTGATGGGCACACTTTCCGGCGGCGGGTCGAGGTTGGCCAGCGTGACCAGCATGGCACAGCGATCGTCGATGGATTCGCCCATGCCGATGATGCCGCCGCTGCACACCTTGATACCGGCCTTGCGCACGCGCGCCAGCGTGGCCAACCGGTCGTCGTAGGTGCGGGTCTTGATGATGTTGCCGTAGAACTCGCGCGAGGTGTCCACGTTGTGGTTGTAGACCGTGAGCCCCGCCTCCGCCAGGCGCTGGGCCTGCTCGTCGGTCAGCATGCCGAGCGTGATACACGCCTCCATGCCCAGTCCGCGCACCGCACGCACCATGGCTAGGACGCTCTCGAACGCCTCGCCGTTTTGAGGATTTCTCCCTGCACTGCCCATGCAAAAGCGCGTGGCGCCAGCGGCCTGCGCGCGCGTGGCGGCCTCGACAACATCGGCCACCGCCAGCCTTTTCTCGCGTGCCACGCCGGTGTCGTAGTGGCTCGATTGCGGGCAGTAGGCGCAGTCCTCGGGACAACCGCCGGTCTTCACCGACAGAAGCGAACACAGCTGGACCTCGTTTGGCCGGTGGTGCTCGCGGTGGATCTGCTGGGCGCGCAGCAGGAGATCGGGAAGCGGGAGATCATGGATCGCCCGTACATCGGAAAGTGTGTAGCTCGGCACGGACGAAGTCTTAGTTGATTTTCCGCAGAACGACCAGGACGCGCAAGGTCAGGCCGATGGCTTCGGCCACATCCTTGGGGTCGCGCGCGGTCTTGGCCGAAGCCTTGGCCGGCGTACGGGAAATCGCGCTGTCGCCCTTGACCGGCATGCCGGGATACCATAAGCCGTCCTTGGCCTGGCGCGAGCGCAGGTAGGCCTCGGCCGTGCGCACGCCCGAGTTTTCCTTGCCAAGGCCGATGCTGGTGATGGTGTCGAGGGCGTCGAGCACATCGGTGAAAAAGCGCGGCTCGGTCAGCGCCTCCCAGTACGCCGGGGCTTTGCGATCCTCGTAGCGATCGGGTTGCAGGAAACGCGTGGCGAGCAGTTCGGCGGCACGACGGGCTTCTCTGCCTGTGCGCCGATCTTTGGACGAGGCGAAGGCGCGCAAGACCATGCCCGTGATGAGGTGGCTCGACGGGCGCGCGGCCGAGTCGGTGCGCACGCCTCGCCACGCCCATCCTCCGTCGTCCTGGCGCAAGGACAAGAGAAAACGGAAACCATTCTCGACCCGCGCATCGCCCTCGAAACCCGCGCGGCAAAGCGCCGAGAGCGCCCAGCCCTGAAAATGCACGGCCACGATCTTTCCCCGCCCTTTGGCGGTGTCCGCCAGGGCCAGGTCGCCGATTCCGCCGTCGCTGTCCTGCGAGGCCAGGATGGAATTCGCGATCTTGCTCAGCTGGTCGGCGACGGCGCTCTTGCCCTCGACGCGAAGGCCATAGTCGGCCAGGCGATCGAGCGCACGCACGGTGGCCAGGCATTTCGAGAATTTTGGCCCGCCTAGTCCCTTGTCGCTCGCGCGGGGCGCAAAGCTGCCGTCCTTCTCCACCTTGCGCAGGAGCGTCTTCACCTCGGGGTAGCCGGCGATCTCGTCCGCGGCCGGCGCTTCGCTGTCGTCGATGAGATCCCGACGCACGCGGGCGAGCACACTCGGGGCACCCTCGCGCAAGAGACGCGGGATGGGATCGCTGGCCAGGCGGGCACGCCAGCCAGAGAGCGCCCGCGGGGGAGGTTGGGCTGGGGGCGCGGACGGCACAAACAAACTCGGGCGGTTCATATCAGCTGCCAAGGTAGACGCATTATATAGATTTAGAGGCCTTGCGTCCGGAGTTCTTCGTCAGCTGCCTCACGGTTGGGGCCGTCTGGCACGGATCCGCGAGCCAAGGCGCTCCATGGACGCGTTGCGTGCACGGCCATTTTGCAAGCCCAACTTCGCCTGGAAAGCCCGAGCGAGGAGCGCTACAACAGGGAACTGGCAATTCCTTGTCTGGGTGGGGCCGAGCAATGGACGATAGCGAAAGACCGTCAAAAAGAGACGCCTTCCTCGCGCTCCTGCGTGCAGGATGGGCTTCGCTTCATTTGGATGCACGAAGTGCGGGCGTGGTTGTGCCCGCGCCGTTTTCTTCGCAAGCCCACCTCGTGCTGCAATACGGGCGGAACATGCCGATCCCAATCACCGACCTTGAAGTGACCGAGGCCGGGGTGAGCGCCACGCTCTCTTTCTCGCGCGTTTCCCATCGCACCTACGTCCCCTGGCATGCGGTGTACGCGGTCACCTGCACCAATGGCTGCGGCGTGCTCTATCGCGAGGACATGCCCGCGGATGTTGCCCTGGCCACGCCCACGGATTCCGGGATGGTCGAGTTGCAGCTGCGCGGACGGCAACGCACGGGCTATGCCTTGCGCGATGAGGGGCCCGGACTGCGGGCCGTGCCCGCCGAGGAGGATCTGGCCGCGGGCGAGCTCGCCATCCACCTCCATTCGCGCCGCCGCCGGCCGCAGTTGCGCGTGGTCAAGTAGATCCGCGCATCAGGGCGAAGCGAAGTCCCAGGCGTCGCTCACCTGGACGGTGATCTCTTGCCGTCCAGTGATAGGGCGGGATCCTGGAAAGGCCGTGCGCTTGATGACGTGGAAGGAATCCGCGCGGCGGGTCTGGCTAGCGGGTTTCAGCGTGTCCAAAGCCGACGCGGGCAGGTTGCGAATCAGCCGGCCGCGCAGGGCGGCGCCGTCGTCTCGGGTGGTGAGACTCACCACCGTGCTGGAAGCTGGATAATAGGCGCGCAGGTTCTCGATGAAACCGCGCAGATCCTCGGCTCGTGGCACTTCGGGTTTGACCTGGGCGCCACCGGCGACTTCGATCTTCACGGTGCGGCCTGCCAGCGCTTGCGGTACATCAACATCGAGGGTTTGCGTGAGTTCGGCGCCGGCGTAGGGGCGCAGGGTCACGCGCAGGGGCAGGCGCGCGCCAGCCCGAACCCTGTCGCCCGGCGCGGATAGGGCGACGATCTCGGCGCTGTCGGCGCGAAATTCCACGCGCGCGTCGACCTCGATCTTTTCCACGACGGCTGGGGCAAATGGGTTGGCCAGCAAGTCGCCGAGGGCGCGCATCCCGTGCGACATGGCCAGCACGCGCGGGGCCAGGGAGTCGTTGGAGAAGATCTGATCGCGCAGCTCGATGGGGGCAAAGCCACGCACGGAAAGGCGTGTGGTCACGTCCGCAACCATGTCGGTCACATCGAGCACCGCCTCGCCGAGCGCGGTGGACACCGCCATGGTCGCGAGCATGGGCGTCAGGCGGCGGTGGCGCGCGATCGCCACCTTGAAGGGCGGCTTGCTCACACCCTTGCTCGTCACCTTCACCAGCACCGGGACCGTACCGGCGTGCCCGCCGATGGTTCCGACGATGCCGCTCTTGGAATCGTCGGTGATGGTGCCGATCTCGCCGATGGGCGACGACATCTTGAGCGAGGACGCAAGGCTGGGAATGATTGCGTGAATCTCGCCGAGCACCATGGGCAAATTCACGGCGCCGATGCCCATCATGGGGTGGCCAAAGGCCAGGACCTGTTTCCCGTCGGTGTAGGTCAGGGTTCCCATCGCGGTCGTGGTCATGTCCCCTTGCATGAGGGCGACACCCACCGCGGCGCCGGGAATCAAGGCCTTGGGCGACGGCGTCCCCGCGGCAACCTTCTCACCGGCGCCGCCGGCGCGGACGGGATGAAGACCGAAGGGCTGCAATTCCTCTCCAAGGTAGGCGAGCGAGGCGTCCGAAGCGCCGGTCACCGACAGCGGAATTGCCACCGGTTGCAGGCGCAAGGTAGGTGCTTCTGCGGGTCCGGGCCGCGCGGGCTCCTGCGCTGCGGGCTCCAGCGACTGCGCCTGGTAGGGATCGGGCGGTGGCCGATCTGCGCGCTCGTGCTCGGCCAGCATGGACTCGATGGGGGTGACACCGGCCAGCGGCTCCTTGGCGAAAGACCAGCCATAGGCGATGGCACCCATCAGCTTGCCCTCGACGTAGACCGGACTGCCGCTCATGCCCGCGGCGATCCCGCTCGCTTCCAAGCGCGGATCCTCGGCGCGCACTAAGATGACGTCCTGCTTGGGCAGGAAATTGCGCAGGATGGAAACCACTCGCACCTTGAACGCCTCGGGCACGGTGCCCTGAAAAACCGTGCGCGCCTCGCCGACCATGCCGGGCTTGACCTCGGACAGCGGCAGGATCGCGGTCTGCGCGGCCGCCAAGCCCGAACACAGCATGCATGCAGCGAGCACGGACAAGCGGATCCACGGCGCAGGGCAAAGGCGGTTCACGGTCGGGCAAGCGTAGGTACACGCCCGCACGCTGTCAAACCTGCAAGACAAATGTTCGCGTCGTCCGAGGGCGAGGTTTCTTGGGCCGCGGGGCAACCTTCTCCTTGACGGGGGACGACCTGGGGACAAGGATCCCTCGGCCTCATGGTTAATGCCGACGTTTTCGTAACCGAACTCGAATTCAAGAACCAGGAATCCTTTCGCGGATTGGTGGCCTCAGGCTACTTGCCCGCCCTGGCTGGCGACGGCGCCAGCGTGGCGGACATGCTGCGCCTGGAAACCAAATTCGCCATCGAGTTCATCGAGGCTGCGGCCATCTGGATCGTCGATTCCGAGTCGCTGGAGATGAAGATCCTGCTCGGCACGCAATGCGGTGTCCACGCTCGCCACTACCAGAGGTTGCAGGATCGCCTGTCAGCCCTGGGTCTGGCGCCGGGATCGTACGATCCACGCCAGGGCGGCTATTCCAAGCTCTTTGCCTTTCTACGTTCGCTGCAAACCAGCGAGGAGCGCGCGGCCACCGGGCTGCTAGCCCTGGGCGGCTCTGCCGTGGCCCGGCTGGGGGCGCTTGCCGCGGTCTGCGAAGAGAAGGGCGACGCGGACACCAGAGATCTCCTTCGCAGCGAGCTGATCCCGGACGAGCAGCGCCGCACCGACGAGGGACGAGAGCGGCTGGTTCTGCTCGCCACCGCCGAGGACAGCCAGGCGCGCGCGCGTAGGGCGATCTACAAGACCGTCGAGCTTTTGGGCGAACTCTACGAGCCGGCTGCGCTCAAGCGTATTCTTGGCCGCGCGGCACGCAAGTAGGACGCCGCCGCGATCACGCAGCGAGAACGTCGCAGACCACGACGGTGATGTTGTCGCGGCCGCCGCGCTCGTTGGCCATTTCGATAAGCCGGTTGGCCACGGCCTCGCGATCACCCTTGAGCAGTCCGTCGACTTCGTTATCGAGCAGGTAGCCATGCAAGCCGTCGGAGCAGAGCATGAAGCGATCGCCCTTCTGGATCTCCAGGTCGATGGTGTCGACCTCGACGTAGTCCTGGTGCCCCACGGCGCGGGTGATGACGTTCTTGCCCGGCGAGTTGGCGGCCTCCTCGGCTGTGATGAGCCCAAGCTTCAGCCTGAAATTGACCAGGGTGTGATCCTCGGTGAGCTGGGCGGTCTTGCCGTCGCGGGTGAGATACACGCGGCTGTCGCCCACTTGCGCGATGTAGGCAGTGCTCGCGCTGATGAGCAAGGACGACAGCGTGCTCGACATGCCCTTCTGCCGCGGATCGAGCTGGCCCATGCCAAAGACCATGTAACACGCGGACTGGACCGCGCTTTCCAGCAGACGGCGCACCATTCCGGAGTTCTCGGGTGACGGATCCGCGACATGGGCGACCAGGGTCTTGCGCCAGCGCTTGACCCAGGAGTGCACGAGATCCACCGATTCAGCGCTGGCGACTTCCCCCTTGGCATTGCCGCCCACGCCGTCACAAACGATGTAGAGGCCAAGCTCGTCGTCGAACAACATACTGTCTTCGTTGTGCGGCCGACGCCGGCCTACATCCGACTTCCCTGATGAGAGAGTTCGCATGAGGTTCAATTCATGGTACTACGAAACCTCAGCCCTCGCACAGGGGAACGAGGTTCTTTTGACCCGACAACGTGTTAAAATAGGAAGCTAATGCCAGTCGAGGGAAAGGAGGCGGGATTTCCCTCGCAGTTCGGGCGCTATACCCTGGTTCAGCGCCTGGCGACTGGAGGGATGGCCGAGGTCTTCAAGGCGAAGATTCTCTCGACCCATGGCTTCGAGAAGCTTCTCGTCATCAAGCGTATTCTGCCCAACCTGGCCGCCGACAAGACCTTCGTGTCGATGTTCATCGACGAGGCCAAGCTGACCGCGCAGCTCATCCACCCCAAGATTGTGCAGGTCACGGACTTTGGCGAAGATGGCGGCCAGTATTTCATCGCCCTGGAATTCGTCGACGGCTTCGACGGCCTGGCTCTCTTGCGCTCTGCCGCGCAAAAACACGTGCGCCTGCCCATTCCGATTTGCATGTTCGTGGCGTCCGAGGTGCTTGATGCCCTCGACTATGCGCACAACGCCAAGGACGGCGACGGCCGGCCCATGCACCTCGTCCACCGCGATATCTCGCCGTCGAATGTCTTCATCGCCCGGCGCGGAGACGTGAAGCTGGGCGACTTCGGCATCGCCCACGCACAAGAACGCGAATCCAAGACCCAAGCCGGCACGCTCAAGGGCAAGTACGGATACATGTCGCCGGAACAGGTCACGGGCGGCGATCTCGACGGGCGCAGCGACATCTTCGCGGTGGGCATCGTCCTGGCCGAGATGCTCATGGGCAAACGCCTGTTCAGCGCGCCCAACGATCTCGATGTTCTGCTCATGGTACGCGACGGCCGTCTCGAACGCTGGGACAAGTACGGCAAGGACATTCCGCCACGTTTGGATGCCATCGTCCGCAAAGCCCTGGCCAAGAGTCTCGACGAACGCTTCCAGAGCGCGGCCGATTTCCGCGACGCACTCGAAGACCTGCAGTTCAAGTTCGGCATGCGCGTCGGGCCCGCCGACATAGGCTTGCTCGCCACGGACCTTTTTGACACCAGTCCGGATGCCGTGGCACGACTGAAAGAGCACGGCAAGAAATGGGAGATCCACGCGGAAGCTCCAGCGGCCGCAAGCGGCCCGCCGCCGCTTCCACAAAGGTCGCACACGCCATCCGTGGATCTCGACGCGCGTTCACCAAGTCGCGTCGGAATCGCAGCCCCGGCCAGCACCGTGGTGGGCGCCGCACTCGACGACGCCCTGGCTGGCGCGATGTCGCTGGTTGGTCTGGACCAGTACGAGTCCCCGCCCTCCGTCGCCGACCCGCGTTTTCCGTCCATGGCTGGCGAGACGCCAAGTGGGCCTAGTGTGCGCGGCACTGGCACAGGCGGTTCGGGGATCCGGCGGCCAGCCTCGTACGGAAGTGGCTTGCGTTCACCGGCGCAGGGATTGGCGAACTTCGATGCGGCGGCGGATGCCGTGGCGGACGGAGATTCGGGCGCGGGCGAGTCCGAGGCTCCGATTCCGCCGCCCGTGCCAGGCGCGATCCCTGACAACAGCGGCGAGCTGTCGCTCATCTCGCCCATGCGCGCCATCGCCGACCTAGCCATCGCGGCGGATACCGGGCTGGTCCGATTCCAGAAGGGCGCGCAGATCAAGGACGTGTACCTCGTGCGCGGGGCGCCGGAATCGGTCAACTCGAACATGAGCGGCGATCGCTTCGGCGAGTACCTGGTCACGCGCGGATTTCTGCGCTCTGGCGATCTCGAGCGCGCGCTGACCGAAATGCCGCGCTTTGGCGGCAAATTCGGCGAGGCGCTGGTGGGTCTCGGGTTCATGCGTCCGCTCGATGTCTTTCGCCTGCTCTCGCAGCACGTGCGCGAACGCGTGATGGAGCTGTTCACGTGGACCCAAGGCGCATTCAATTACTACCGAGGCATGCGCAATCCCTTGGAAGCGTTTCCCCTCGGACTTTCCAGCTTCGAGATACTGGGCGCCGGGGTGGTGGCCCTAAGCTACGACTTTTTGGCCAGCCACTTCGAGCCGCTCATGGACTTCCATCCGCGCTCCATGCCCAACCCGCGCGTCAGCCCCGAGGCGTTCCGGCTGGGGCCCACACCGCGCGAGGTGCTGGGCATTCTCGACGGCAGTCTCACCCTGCACGGGTGGGCCGGGCGCTTCGGCTCACCCGACGAACTTCTGACTTTCTACCGCACGCTCTACCTTCTGGTGGAAAGCAGCATGGCCCAGTTCGAATAGAGCCAGTCAAGGTTTCAGGGCCATGCGAATGATGGGGCAAGGCATGTCTTGCCCACCATTCACATTCGTGGACAAGACGGCGCAGCGCCTTCGCCACCTTGCTCCTATACTTATGTCCGTCAGGACGAAAGTCGAATCGAGCGATCCATGACACCATCCACACAAGCACTGCAAGTCGTTGACCTCAGCGTTGGCGGGATGACCTGCGCAGCTTGTGCCACGCGTGTCGAAAAGCAACTCAACAAACTGCCAGGCGTTGAAGCGGTCGTGAATTTCGCCCTGGAGCGCGCCCACGTCAGCTTCACGCCCGGAGCCATGGACGCCGAGCGGTTGCTGGCAACGGTCGTGCGGGCCGGTTTCACTGCGACCGTGTCACGCGACGAAACACGCGAATCGGAAAACCGCACCAAGCTATCTGCCTATCGGCGAGAGCTCGTTCAATTCTGGATTGCCGCCGCGCTCACCCTGCCGCTCGTGGCTCAGATGGCCTTCATGTTCGGCGGCAGCGCTCATCACGACTTGATACCGCGCTGGTTCCAGCTGCTCCTTGCAACGCCCGTACAGTTGTGGATTGGCCGGCGTTTCTACGTGGGCGCGTGGAATTCACTGCGTGCTGGCGCGGGCAACATGGATGTCTTGGTCGCCCTCGGCACCACCATGGCGTGGCTCTACAGCGCCGTGGTGACGGTCGGTGGTTTGCACCAGCATCCTGTCTATTTCGAAGCCTCGTCGACGGTCATCGTGCTGGTGCTGCTGGGCAAAATCCTCGAAGGGCGGGCCAAGGCCAAGACCTCGGCGGCCATCGAAACCCTCGCAAGACTTCAGCCCCAATCCGCGCGCCTTCTGCGCGATGGAAAGTTCGTGGACGTGCCCGTGACCACGCTGATTCCAGGCGACATCTTCATCGTGCGCCCTGGCGAAGCCATGCCGGTGGATGGCGAAGTCATGGAAGGCGAGTCGGCGGCCAATGAGGCTCTTCTGACCGGCGAGGCCATGCCCGTGGTCAAGGCCGCGGGCGCCAAGGTATTTGCCGGCACCGTCAATGGCGAGGGCCTGCTACGTTGCCGGGCCACAGGTATCGGCTCGCATACCCTACTGGCGGGCATCATCCGCTTGGTGGAAGAGGCACAAAGTTCGAAGGCGCCGGTCCAGCGCTTGGTGGACAAGGTGGCCGCCATTTTCGTGCCCGTGGTCACGGGAATCGCCGCAGCCTCGTTCATCGCATGGTGGATTAGCAGTGGCGATCCCGTTCGAGCCATGGTCAACGCAGTCTCGGTGCTGGTGATCGCTTGTCCCTGCGCCCTTGGTTTGGCCACGCCAACGGCGATTATGGTTGGCACGGGGAAAGGCGCGAGTGTCGGCGTGTTGATTCGGAACGCCCAGGCGCTAGAGCTGGCGGAAAAGATCCAGGTGCTGGCGGTGGACAAGACCGGCACCTTGACGAGTGGCAGTCCCACGGTGACCGATTTGCGACCTTGCAAGGACGGCGTCAGTGACCTGGATCTTTTGCGCCTGGCCGCCAGTCTTGAGCAAGGCTCGACTCATCCGCTTGCAGCAGCCATCGTGGCCAGGGCAATGGCCGAAGGGATCGCGCTCGCAGCACCACGCAATGTCACCACTGCGGCGGGCCGCGGTGTTACCGGCGAGGTCGAGGGCACCCTGCTGCGCGCGGGCTCGCCGGCTTGGCTTGCCGCCGAGGGGCTTGCACTGCCCGATGCTTCGGCCCTGGAGCACATGGGTCGCAGCGTGGTGGTAGTTGCGGCCAAGGATGAAGTCATAGGTCTCATCGGCGTTGCCGATCCCTTGCGCGCCAGCTCCCGAGGCGCGGTCGAGCGGATCTTGCGACTTGGCATCGAAGTCGTCATGCTGACCGGAGACAACGCGGGCACGGCCGCCGCCGTGGCCCGTGAAGCAGGCATCGCCCACTTTGAAGCCGAAGTCATGCCTGGCGACAAGGCGGCTGCCATCGCACGGCTCAAGTCCAGCGGACGCCGGGTTGGCATGGTCGGTGACGGTATCAATGATGCCCCGGCGTTGACAGCGGCCGACGTGAGCTTCGCCATGGGCGCCGGTTCAGATGTGGCCATGCAGGCCGCCGACGTGACCCTGATGCGCAGCGATCTCGGTGGCGTCGCGGACGCGATCTCACTTTCCCGCGCGACCCTAGCGAAAATCCGCCAGAACCTATTCTTTGCCTTCGTCTATAACGGTGTCGGCATTCCGCTGGCGGCCATGGGAAAACTCAGCCCCGTCATCGCTGGTGCGGCCATGGCCTTGAGCTCGGTTTCCGTGGTTACAAGTTCATTGCTTTTGAGGAATTGGAAACCTTCAAGGAGTGCCTAATGGAGACAACTGTTATCGCGGTTGGCGGAATGTCCTGCGCAGGCTGCGCAAAGACCGTCACCGGCGTCCTGAGTAGGCTGCCCGGCGTGGGAAAGGTCGAGGTCTCGCTGGAAAGAGCCCAGGCGGTCGTTGAATTCGATCCCGCGCAATCGAGTCCGGCGCAGATGGCCCTTGCGGTTGCGGACGCCGGATTCGAAACCGACTAGGTGGGTGGTTGGTGGAAAGCAGCGGTCACCTCTTCAGCTCTGGCGCCGCGCCCAGGTAGGCATCGGCGCTTCGATGCGCAGGGGTTTCAAGGTGATCGGGTGGATGAAGGAAATCGCCCAGGCGTGAAGATGAAGGCTGGTGTCCGCGGCCTCGTCGATCTCGTTGACCTGGCCGTAGCTGGCGTCGCCGACCACAGGGATCCCGAGGTAGGCGAGGTGCGCTCGCACCTGATGGGCTCGGCCGCGCGAAAGCCGGGCCTCGACCAGTGCCCTGCCCGGCCGGTTTTCGAGCAAGGTGATTTCCGTGCGCGCGGGCAGCGGTTGCCGGCCCGCCGCGAGCCTCACCTTGCTGCCTCGCCGGCCTTGGCGGCCGATGGGCGCGGTGACCACGAAGCTAGACGGTCGCGGACCGGGGAGGACGAATTCGCGCTCTTCGGCGGAGGGGAATTTGCCGTCAACCTCGGCGAGGTAGATCTTTTCGCAGCCGGCGGCGGCCAGGGCCTCGCGCAGGCGGTGCCACGCTTCGCGACTGCGCGCGGCCAGCAATACGCCCGACGTGCCCACGTCCAGGCGGTGGCCAAGGCCGCCCTCGCGTGCGTCGGGCGAGGCGGTCGCGCACTCCGGAAAACGCGCCACCAGCGCGCCTGCGGCCGTGGGGCCATCGCCCGGCCGCAGGGGATGAGAGGCGATGCCCGCGGGCTTGTCGACGGCCACGAGATCGCTGTCTTGGTAGAGCACAGAAAGTTCTTGAGCCGGGGCTGGCTCGAGCACGACGCCGGCCGTGGCGTCCGCGGAGAGTTCGACGGCGTCGCCGGCTTGCAGATGCACGCCCTTCTTGGCGGCGCGGCCATTGACCTGGACGATGCAAGCAGCGATTGCCCGTCGTGCGGCCGCCGCGCTGGGAACGGCCTGGCGCTTGGCCAAGAAACCGTCGAGCCGTGAGCCCGCTTCACTCGCTTCCACGATCATCTTGATGGCGTGGCTGCTCTTCTCGCTTGGATCCACGGCCGCTACCGCTTGCCGTTTGCCGGCTTCTTGCTGGGGGCGGGTTGCGCCTTGGCGGTCTTGCCGTTGCCTTTGTCGGGCGGCTTGACCGCTGTGGCCTTCGACGAGGCGCTGCCGTGGTTGCCCTGCGCACTCTTGAGGGTCGCGCTCTTGAAGTCTCTAGAAGCGACATCTTTCATGGCCAGGGCCGGTTTCTTGGGCGCGCCCGTGACCTTGGCTGTGATCTCCTTGGGCAGCTCGGGCGTGGGCGAGTACACGACCACCTTTTGACCCTCGGTCAGCTCCGACGTAGCGGACAGCCGGTTCACTCGCGCGAGGTCGCCCGGCGTGAGGCCGTAGCGTTTGGCGATCTTGGCCAAGTTGTCGCCGGCGCGTGCCGAATAGAACAGCCGGGTCTTGCCCCGCCGCGCAGCTTCGAGTTCGCTGAATTCCTCCGAGCCCAAGGTCACCACGCGGACCTTGTCGGAATCGAGCAGCACGACCCCCGCCCGGTCCAGGCCCTCGCGCACGAAAAGCTGCAGGATAAGCTTGGGCTGCAACTTGGCGTCGGGATCGATGTTGTTCCACTCGACGATGTTGTCGGCCGTGACGTCGAAGACCGCGGCGATGTCGGCCAGATTGTCGCCATCGCGCGTGCGGTAGAAGATCCGCTCGCGGCCCTGGTAGGCGAAGGCGCGATCCGGAACCGCAACAAGGATGGTGTCGTCGGCGCTATCGCCCGACGGCGCCACGGACGCGGCAGACACCGCGCGCACCGGAACCAGGATGGTCATACCGCCGCGCAATTCCGCGCTGTCGGTCACGGCGTTGATGCGTTTGAGTTCGCGCACCGAGCTTCCGCGCGCCTTGGCAACGTCGTCGAGGGTCTCGCCGAAGCGCAACACCACGGGCAAAAGCTTTTCGCCGGATCGCGCGTCGCCAGCCGCCTTGGCGAACAAATTGGCCGAGCCGAGGGGCACGCGCAAGACCACCGTGGGACGATCCGGCGGAATCCGGCCGCTGATGTATTCGGGATTGAGATCTTCGATGACGTCGGGCTTGGCCCCCGCCGCGCGCGCCAGGGCGGCAAACGAGATGCCCGAGGACACTTCCACGCGATCGAACTCCCAGGGCGGATCCTGAGCGATATTTTGGTAGCCGAAGGTCTTGACGTTGTGGCCGACGATGGCCGCGGCGAGGATCTTGGGCACGTAGAGCGAAGTCTCCCAGGGCAGACCCGCCTCGTGGCGCGCCAGTTCCCAGAAGTCATTGGTGTTGAAGCGGGCGATAGAGCGCAGGATGGCGCCGTAGCCGGCGTTGTAGGCAGCGAAGGCAAGCGGCCACGAGCCAAAGCGAACGTAGAGATCTTTGAGCAGGCGGGCCGCGGCCTCGGCGGCGCGCTCGGGATCGCGGCGTGCGTCCACCCAATGGCTGACTTCCAGCCCATAGGCACGCGCGGCGCCGGGAATGAACTGCCACACTCCGCCGGCACTTTTCAGCGAGGTCGCCACGGGATCGAAGCCGCTTTCGATCATGGCTAGGTAGATGAGATCGCGCGGTAGGCCCTGCTCGTCGAGTTTGCGTTCGATGATGGCCCGGTAGCGGCCCATCTTGCGCAGCCAGACCGACATGATGGCGCGACCCTTGGGATCGTCTTTGAAGAACTCCAGGAAGCGGATGAGTTGCGGCTCCCAGCGTACGGGCAGCTCGGGCAGCGCCAACTGTCGCAGCCACTCCAAGCTGGGCTTGGGTGCGGACGGCGCGCTGGCGCGTTCGGGGCTGCGCAGCTCGCGCGGAATATCGCCGGTTCCACCCCAGCGCCCCTCGAGGCCGGGCGGCAAGCCCTTGGGAGCGTCGTCGGGCTCAGGCTGGCCTGGTACGCCCGCGCCCACCCGGGGGAACGCCTCCTCCTCGAATCGGCGCATGGCCCGCAGCTCTGGAGTCTCGGAGGTTTCCGCCCCTTCGAGGGCAACACCGCGCACGGCTCTGCGCTCGGCGAAACTTTCCCGGGTGGGTGGCGATGAAACTTGCAGAGCGGGCCGGGCTTCGCCTTGTGGCGAAAGCATGTCGCGCGCCACGGCTTTCCCCTCGGCCGTCAGGGCCAAGATCACCATCAAAGCAGCGGGAAGCGAGGGCCGCATGGATTGGGATCGTAGCGGAAGAGGCGCCCGTCACCAAGAAACTGCATCGAGGAGGGGCACCCAGGGGAACCCAAGCGAGGTTTGCCCATGCGCCTGCCGGGTGGTATAGAGACGGCTGGAGTTATCCAATGGGACTTGGCACTGGCGAAATCATCCTCATCTTCCTCGTGGTCATGGTTGTGTTCGGCGCCAGCAAGCTGCCCCAGCTAGGTGACGGCCTTGGGCGTGCCATCAAGAACTTCAAGCGCGCGGTCACCAGCGCGAACGAGATTGAAGTTTCGCCCAAGAAACCCGAGATGAGTGGGTCTGCTGAGTCGGAAAAGCAGGATTCCACCAAGCCGACCGACAAGGCGTCCTAAGGCGTCCGGCAACCTTCGCGCTTGCCTTATGGGGTAAAGGCGCGTGGGTGCAAGGCTGCCAGCGTGTGGGCTTTGCCCGACGGCACTCATCGCGGGAGATTGAAAGGACCCATTCGGGGTTCTTTCATAGAAGACGAAAAACGTCTGTGTTTGCGCGTTAGTACAAGATCGCACTTGACGCGTTCAGGTGACGATGCATGATAGCGACATGACGACACGCACGATCAAGCGCTACTCAAATCGGAAACTCTACGACACCCAGGATTCGCACTACGTGACTCTCCAGCAGATTGCTGGGCTGATTCGCAATGGCGACGAAATCCGAGTCATTGATAAAACCACCCAGCAAGACCTGACCGCAGCCACCATGGCCCAGATCATCTTCGAAGAGGAGAAGCGGGGCCCGAGGCTGCCGGTCGAAGGTCTCCGCCGCATCATCCGCAGCGGATTGCCGGCCCACTAGGATTTCTCCACCGTCAAAGGGCTTGGGCTCCGGTTCGCCGCTGCCCAAGCTTGCCGGTGTCTTTTGCCGTTCGCTTCCGGCGCTAGAATTCAAGCCCGGTGCTTAGCGAGAACGCGTTCTGCCGGGCGCTCTGATCAACGGCGGAGATGACATTTTCGTCGCGGCTGTGGCCGGCCACGTAAAGTTCATACTGGGCGATGACTGCCAGCAAGCCGAATTTCAGCTTGGCGCCGCCGAAGACGCGGTAGCGGGTGATGATGTCCTGGCTGGGAAAGGGCGCGTTGGCCAGGCGGTCGTTCCCAGTACAACTGTCACCCACCGGATGATAGCTGTCGCAAAGAGGGGTGAAGTCGATGGTCTTGCCGCTTGCCTTGATCATCAGCAAGCTCCATCCGCCGAAGGGCTCGATGCGCACGGTCTTGAGTACGCCGAAGGCCTTGGAGATGAGCACGTCCAGCGAGGTGGTCTGGAGATTGACCTGATCGGTTCCGGTCAGATAGGCGACGGCTGCGCGCACCGCCAGCGAGGGGAAGGGCAGGTCGTGAAAGCCCTCGTGTAGGGCGAACTTGGCGTAGCCCTGCCAGGACAGCATCTGCGAGTTGAGCAGATTCACCACACCGCCACCGAGTTCGAACGACGGCGCCGGGAACCAGATCCCCTTGCGTAGAAACACGCCCATCGTGGACAGCGTGCTGTCGGGGCGGGCGGTATCGGGGGACTGCGGTGAGACGGCATTGACCCCGTTCCAATAGCTCTTGTTGTTGCTGATCTGGGTAAGGCCAAGCTCGCCACTGATAGAGAAGCCGGCGAAACCAATGGTGTCCGCGGGCATCGGGATCCGCGGCGCCATCACCGCGCCAAGCTCCGACATCAGGCTGCGGAAGTTGCTTCTTCCCTCGCTGTCGATGTTCACGCCGGTGACCAGGCCGGTGGCGTCGCGCTTGACCCAGCTGCACTCTTGCACGCCGAGCGCCGCCGAGGCGGCCTGCGGACAGAGGTTCACGAGCTTGAGGTCGTTCCTGCCAGCGGAGGCGCTTCCTGCGATGGTGATGGAGACAAGCGCAATCCCAATCGCCAGGGGACGGAGGGTTCGCTGCGGGGTCATCTGCCTAGAACGGTATGTGGCGGTGGCAAGGCCTGTCAAGGAACCACTGAAAAAGCCGCGCGCCAATCGCCCTCGCTCGCGGCGGGCAATGACGCGAAAAACCAACCGGGCTTCAGTGAGCGGGCCAGAAGAACTTCCGCAGGTCCCGTTTGACCGATGGTGCCGGCTCCCGTAGCTTGCACGCACCATGGCCGCTGCAATCACTGGGATCTTGGCCGCCGGGCTACTTGCCTTGTTGGCTAGCCTTGCCCTGCTCTTGGGATTTGGCTTCGAACGCTTCGTGGGCACGCGCTACCTGCGTCGAGAAACCGCATCGCGCGTGGTGCGACTCGGCCCTTATGTCGCCATGGCCATCACCCTTCTCGACCTTCTCGTCATCCTGGCCACGCGCAGCCACCACCGCACCGTCGAAACCTTCGCCGTGGTGATCGCGCTGGTCGCGCTTTTGGCCACAATTCTCTTTCTGCTTCTTCGCCTGCTCTCGGTCTTCACCACCGTCTCGACGGTGGGCGTGATGCTCGGCGTGGCGTCGCTGGTGGTCGTGCTTTCCGTGACCAGCGGTTTCGAGCGCGAATTTCAAGAGAAGGTCCAGTCCGTCAACGCCCATCTCATCGTCACGTCCTACGGGCTTGAGCGCGACGTAGAGGAAGCCGAGCGCGAGGCCGAGAAGGTTCGCGCCGAGATGGCCGGTTTTCCAGGCCTACTACGCATGTCGCGCTTCAGCTTTACGGCTGGCGAGGTGATGATCGGAAAGATAGGCGCCAACCTCAAGGGCGTGGAAGTGTCCGAGGGCGTGCCCGAGCTCCGGCGAGCTCTGGTCGCAGGTTCGGTCGACGACCTCAACAGGCCGGCCACGTGTCCCGGCGGCGAAGCCTCCGCGGACGGCATGGTCGGGCGTCTGATTCTCGGCCAGGATCTGGCCCACCGGGTGCACGCCGCGGTCGGGGATTGCATCCAGGTACTGGTGCCATTTTCCGGCGGCTTCGAGTCCACGCCGAGCGCGTACGTCTTCCGGGTCGTCGGCATCTCGTCCTTCGGCTTTCAAGAGTACGACGCCCGTCTGGCTTTCATTCCCCTCGAGGACGCCAAGCGCCTGGGCAACGCTCGCCAGTCCATCTTTGGCGTCGAGATGCGCTTCACCGATCCGATGGTGGCCTTGCGCGTGGAGGAAGAGGTGGAAGCCCGGCTCGGGCCCGATCGACGAATCATCGACTGGAAGACGCTGAACAAGAATCTCTTCATGGCCCTCGCCATGCAGAAGATCATCATCTCGCTCTTGCTCGTGCTCATTACCGTCGTCGCTGCCTTCAACATCCTGGCCTCGCTCACCCTGGTGGTGCTGTCCAAGGTGCGCGAGGTCGCCATCCTCGCGGCCATGGGCGCGCGCCGGGGATCGCTGCTTCGACTGTTCCTCGTCTCGGGCAGCATCGTGGGCTTCGTGGGAACCGGACTTGGCATCCTCTATGGGCTCGCCATGTGCGGGCTGGCCGCGCTTTACGGTTATCCCTTGGATCCCAAGGTGTATTTGATCGCGCGCTTGCCCGTCGAGGTGTCGGTCCGCGAGATCTTGCTCGTGGCTGGCGCCACCCAGATCATCTGCCTTCTGGCCACGCTCTATCCCGCCAAGCGGGCCTCGCGCCAGCAAGTGGTCGACGGGTTGAAGTACGTCTAGGCTTCGGGAAGGGCCAGGGAGCCCGCCGGGGTGGGTTGGCCCGCAGGCTGCCTGATCGCGCGCTTCCCCCCGTAGGCGAAGCGGTTCTTGAGGTTGTTGATGGGCTTTTCGAAGAGGTGCCAGGACACCATGGCGACGGCAAGGGTGACGGCCAGTCCAACCCAAGCGTTGGTCAGGTTGAAGGTGCCGTAGTAACGGCTAGACCAACCCAGGCAATTGGGATGGAAAAGGTAGAGGCCGTAGCTGATTTGGCCGAAGTAGGCGAAGGGACGGAAGGCGAAGATGCGCGACACAAACCACGTCGGCCGCTGCCACAGGGTCAGAACCAACGCCGCCGTTGCCAGACCAAGCGAGATGGGGCCGAAGGTGGCGAAGAGGCCGCCGGTTCCATGCACGGGCCGATAGTAGTGCGCGATGAAGAGGACGAAGAAGATCGCACCGCCAAGGCCGATCGAGCGCAGTCCGCGGGCGCTGATACCGGCGAACTGGCCCTTGCGTTCGATAATGGCAGTGGCGATGCCGAGGCCGAGTAGGTCGAATTGCATGGGCGAGAGCACCCAGAAATCGCGGCTTGAGCCCGAATGATCGATGAGGGCGCGGGCCACCGCCACCGCCACGATGACCCCGGCGAGCAGGCGCACCAGGGTGCGCGGCCCCACCAAGAGCACGACCAGCGGCGCGAGCATATAGAAGTGCTCCTCGACGGCCAGGCTCCAGAAATGGCCCTGGCGTATGTGATCCATGCCCGCGGCGAAGGAGCGGAAGTTGGTCAGGTAGCTGAGATGCCAGAAAAAGCTGTCGCTTGCGACGGGATCCGGGCGGCCAGAAAGCACGAGCACGGCCAGGATACCGATGAACAAGTAATAGACAGGGAAAATGCGCAAGGCGCGGCGGATGTAGAAGGTCTTGAGCTTGGCGCCGAGTCCGAAGCCTGGCCGCGTCTTGTCCTTGAGGTCGAGTAGGATGCCACCGATGAGAAATCCCGACAGAACGAAGAAGATGGGCACGCCGAGATAGCCGAAGCGAATGATCGGCCAGTTGCCCCAGGGACTCCACTGCAAGGCGTGGAAGAAGAATACCAGCAAAAAGGCGAAGAAGCGCAGGCCGTCCAGGGCATGGTTGTGGCGCTTGTCGGCAGCGTTCGGTTCTGCCTTGCTGATCTCTGGCATGGCGAGGGATTTCTACATTCTCGCCACGCCGATTGCACTCACCGTCTACATGGAAACCCTGGGAGGGTTTGCTCTGCCCTCGGCACCCGCCACCCGCCCTGCCACCCCCCGCGCTTCGCGCGGCCTCGCCAAATCTTCCCGCGCTCTGGCTTCGGCGGGCAAAGCCCGCCTACGCCAACGCGACCCTAGTCATGGAAACCCTGGGAGGGTTTGCTCTGCCCTCGGCACCCGCCACCCGCCCTGCCACCCCGCGCTGCGCGCGGCCTCGCCAAACCTTCTCGCGATGGTCCGCGCCGACGAGGGCGAGGGCCGAAGGCCCGAGGGGCGTGCAGGGCGTGAGGAGGATCCCGAAGCTCGGCGGCTCGCTCCGCCCTCGGCACCCGCCACCCGCCCTGCCACCCCGCGCTGCGCGCGGCCTCGCCCACGCGACCCACCCGGCGTTGTGCGCTGAGCTAGCTGCGTGAGCTACGGCTTCCCGACTTGCGTCTCGTACTTGGACGGGCACTTGGTTTCGATGCGATCCGAGCGCAGCGTGCCGTCGGTGCCCAGCACGCCAGCGGCAATGACCTCGGCGCCGGGCTTGAACAGGTCGGGCGGGATGCCGTGGAAATCGACGGCCATGGTGGCGTGCTCGCGCGGCGCCTTGCTCTCGAGGGTGAAGCGGTAGTCGAGCGTCCCAGCTTGGTGCAGGAGCGTCCCGTTGACGACATTGCCGTGCACGCGCAGGCGCTTGCCGAGAAGGTGCGCTTGGCTCGAACGCGCCTCGTCCACATGCTTGTAGTATTCCGCGCCCTCGCCCAGGGAGGCCCAAAGCAGGCCCGACACCGCGACCGCGGACACCACGACCGTGAGAAGGATCTTCCACGCCGTGCGCCGGTTGGCCGCGCCCGCCGATTTGCCCGAAACCGCCATCATAGGGAAAATCTACCTGGCTATGTCCGGGTTGCAACCTAGCCCTGCTGGCCGGGCGCGGCGACAACGGCTGCTAGGTGGTCGAAATAGCGATAGAACAGGGCCATGCCGTTTTCCGCCTGGCGCCAGGAAAAACTTTCGTTGATGGCGTGGTAACCGTCCTCGGGCAGCGACAAGCCGAGCAGCACGACTTCCTTGCGCAGGATCTTGGCCATGGTGACCACGGCGCCGATGGATCCACCTTCGCGTGTGAGCGCGGCGTCCTTGCCAAAGGTTTCCCTGGCCGCGGCGAGTGCGGCCTGTAAAAAAGGACCTTGCGAGTCGGCAATGTAGGGCGCGAGAGCGGCGTCGAACACGACCTCGGCGTCCGGGCACTTTTGAACGACGAACGCCTTGATGCGGCGAAAGATCTCCTTGGGCTCTTGTCCGGGCACAAGACGGCACGAAAGCTTTGCCTCGGCCGCGTGGGGCACGATGGTTTTGACGCCTGGGCCCGCGTAGCCGCCGGTGAGGCCGTGCACCTCGAACGTGGGCTTGGTCATGATGGCCTCACGCAGGCGGGCGTCATCGGTGAAGCGCAGGCTGCGCAGGCCGTGCGCCTTCTGGAAATTCTTTCGGGCAAAGCCGGCGCGCGCGAGATCCTGGCGCTCGCGCGCAGTGGGTTTGCGAATTCCGTCGTAGAAGCCAGGAATGAGGACCTTTCCAGTCTTGGCTTCGTAACACGCGGCGATGAGCGCGCACAACTCGCCCACCGGATTGCGAGCCGCCCCGCCCGTGGTGCCCGAGTGCACGGCCTTGTCGCCGGTTTGCAGCCGCACGAGAAAGGCGAGTAGTCCGCGCAGGCCGATGGGAATGGCGGGCTGGCTGGCCGAAGGCCAGATGGTGTCCGAAACCATGATCGAGTCCGTGCGCAGGCCGGGCTGACCCTTGGCCAAGGTAGCCAGGGCGGCTGCGAAACTAGGACTGCCGATCTCTTCCTCACTTTCCCACAAGAACTGGAAGTTGAGTTTCACCGACGCCGCCAAAGCAAGTCGCGCGGCGAAGAGCGCGGTCAAAGCCGGCCCCTTGTCGTCGGTGGTGCCGCGGCCAAGAAAGCGATCGCCGATGGCTTCGAGCGTGAACGGGCTGGTTCGCCAGCCCTCGTTGTTCGCGGCGTCCGCCGGTTGGACATCGAGATGGTTGTAGATCGTCACCGTCGGAAACGCGGGATCCTGGATCACGCGTCCGACCACCAAGGGCAGGCCCCGGGTCTCGATGACCTCGGCCTCCGCGCCGATGTCGCGCAAATAGGCGCAGGCGAGGTCGGCGCAGCGGCGCACGTCCGCGTGGCGGCCTGGCTCCATGCTGACGGAGGGGATGCCGACCAGCGCCGAAAGTTTGTCCGCGAATTCCTCGCGCAGATTCGCGATGGCTTTGCGTAGCTGGGACTTGCTCGGCGATGACTTGGATGGCGATTTCACGGCCGAATAGTAGCAGCAGATCTCATCCGTGGTGGAATGCCAGCAGCCACGCGCCGGCCAAGATGGCGACGGCGCCAGATAGGGCAACGGCTTGCCCGAAGGTTCGCACGGGGCGTTTGAGACCAAGGCCGAGGAGAGCGCCGAAGAGGACGCCAAAGCCCGTGCCCGTGGCGTGTGCCACCACGTCCGAGCGCTCGCCCATGCCCAACATGGCCAAAAGCCCCAGGGCCGCCGCGATGCCGAGCAGTGCGCGCCGCAAGCGGCCCACCGAGCGCATGCGATAGCGGCGCACGAACTGCAACCCGCCTAGCACGCCGAGCGCACCGAAAGTCGACGTCGAGGCCCCGACCACGTTGTGCGAAGTCTTGTAGATGTAGGCGGTCAGCAAGTTGCCGGCGATGCCAGCCAGAAGAGTCGCCAGCACGGCCAGCCCACCGCCCAGCCAGCGCCCGAGCGCGGTGACGAAGACCAGGCTCGCGACGGCATTGCCCGCCACGTGCATGGCATCGGCATGCAAGGTCAGCGCCGTAACAGCGCGCCACACCTCATGGTTGCGGACGATGGTTTCCGAAACCGCGCTGCCTTGGCGGAACCAACCCTGCACGTCCGGGCCTGTGCGTGGCCCGGCCACGACGAAGAAAGCCACCAGGGTGATACCGATGCCCATCCCGACGAAGGACGGGCCATGGTCGGGCGGCGCTACGTCGCGCGCCGGCTCTTCTGCGGCTTCCTTGTCTTGGGCGTCGAGCGCGGCCATGGCGGGCGCCACCATTTTCGGCGGCACCATCACGGCGAAGCCGATGTCGGTCGGGACCACCCGGTGCGGAATGGCCATGGCCTGCAGAACCAAAGTCCACGATTCGGCCTGCCCTCGGTCAGGCGAGGCGCGCACAACGGCTTCGGTCGGGACTTCGGCTGCCACCGCGGTTCATGATAGCAGCCAAGTGCAAGGCACGTCGCCCTAGCCGGTCCACAGATTCGCGGCCAGTTCGGCCGCGGCCAGATCTTGCTGGGTGTCGATCTCGCGCCATTCGCCGTCGATGAACACCGGCGCCAGGCGCTCGCCCGAGCCGGCCATGGCGTTGAGCGCGTCGGTCAGATAGGCTTGGCGCAAAGTTTTCGCCCGGCCAAACGGGGCGTCGAGGCCGCCGACCGCCAAAGCGTCTTGCCAGGTCTTGGTCAGAGCCAGCGCACCGGCCGGCGAAAAGTGCGCCAGGCCGATGAATTCGCCGACGGCCTTTTCGACTGGTACCGCGCCCTTGCCAACCTGAACCACGCGGACTTCTTGTGCTGGCCCAGCCGATTCGATCGCGGTCAGCTCGGCCTCGGAAACCGGGTGCAAGGTGCGGCCCTGATAGGCGTCGGCCCAGCGACGGTCGATGATGAGCGAGGCGGCGAGCGAGGCAACTGCCGGTCTTTGTGCGGCCGCGGCCAGCCGGGCGACTACGCTCGGCGCGTACACGATGTCACAGTAAGAAAAATAGAAGCCGCCGGAAAACTCGCCTGCGGCGTGCATCAACGAGGCCAGGATGTTGTTGTGCTCCCACTCCGGGTTGTCGATGAAGTGCGCGGAAAACTCGCCTGCATCGATGCGGTCGCCGAGGTAGCCCCGCACGATGGTGATGTCGCGAATGCCGGCCGCGGCGAAGGCCCGCAACTGCCAGTGCAGGATCGGCCGGCCGTTTGCGCGCACCATGCACTTGGGGATCTCGGCGGTGTTTCTGCCCAGGCGGCGGCCGCGCCCGGCCGCGACGATGATGGCCTTGGAATTCATGAGCGGCCCAGTTTCAGCGCCACGCTAAGCAGCGAGCGGGCGGCATAGGCAGCGTTGATGGCAAGGTAGACGTGCAAGAACACATCAAGCTGATCCGCGATGGCTACGAACAGAAGGTAGCTTGGATAGTGGATGAGGAAGCGACCCAGGTCTTCGACCAAACCCACCAGCGAGGCCGAACGCGCGGGCTTCTGTTCGGCCGCGAATCCGTCCCCGTAGTCGCCCGCCGACTGCGGCCGAGCCGCGCCGGTGGCGGACAGGTACTCGGGCCGGCGGATGAACGTGGTCAGGCTGATGGCGCTGGCCACCAACGCAAGGCCAAGCAAGGCCTCGACCAGCCAGAATTCGTGACCGTCAGTTTGCCACAGCCGTACGCCCGTGGCGGCGACGAGCAAGAAGGCCTTGAGCTCGTCCATCAGGAAGTCGAGATGCGCCCCAACCGGCGAAGCCTTGTGTTTGAGGCGGGCGAGCTGACCATCGGTGCAGTCGAGAATGTAGGAAAGTTCCAGAACCAGAACCGCGGCGATAAGTCCGAGGTGGCCGCGCTCAAGCGCCAGCATGACCATGGCGCCCACGAAGGTCAAAAGCGACAGGAACGTGATCTGGTTGGGCGTGATCCGGCTTTTGGCCAGGGGAACCAGCAGCACCGCCGCCAGAGGCCGGGCCACGAAGCGGTTCCACAGGATGTCCTTGGGTTTCTTCGTTTTGCGGTAGACGTCGGCGATGTCGGAAAAGAAGCTCACGGCTTCTACTTAACCGTCAAGGCGCCGGACCGCCAAGTTCTAGTGATGACCAAAGGGCAAGTACCAGTAGGCCCAATATGCCAGTACGATGCCCACGCCGATGGCCAGGCCAATCAAAACGTAGACTCGTACTGGATGATCCCCGATTCCCTTGCGGCTTGCGACTCGCTGGCGCCGGGGTGCGGGCGGCCGGTTTGGCACCACCACCGGCAACGAGGGCTGCGGGGTCGCGATCACTTGTGGCTCGTCCGCGATCTGGATGGGAGCCGTGGTTGGGGGTAAGTAGTTTGCGTGCTTGGGTTTCGCCTCGAAGGTTCCCGAGGCGGGCATGAGGTCGTTCGATGCCGCGGGTGAAGGCTTGGGCGGCCGCGCGGAGGCCGTCTCGACTTGATTCGCTGGTTGAGCGAGAGCCTGGGCGGCGGGAGGCGTTGCTGGAGGAGGGGTTGCAGCGTGGGCAGGTGGGATGGGCTTGGACTGAGCCTGGGGAGCAGGATGGGCCACAAGCAGGATGGGTTTGGGCTGAGCCTTGGGAGCAGGCTGGGCCGCAGGAGGGATGGGCTTGGGCTGAGGCTGGGCAGCGGGCTGAGCCTTGGGAGCGGGCTGGGCCGCAAGTGGGACGGGCTTGGGCTGAGGCTGGGCAGCGGGCTGAGCCTTGGGAGCGGGCTGGGCCGCAAGTGGGACGGGCTTGGGCTGAGGCTGGGCAGCGGGCTGAGCCTTGGGAGCGGGCTGGGCCGCGGGCTTGGGCTGAGGCTGGGCCGCGGGCTCTGTCGCAAGTGGGACGGGCTTGGGCGAAGCCTGGGGAGCAGGCTGAGCCGTTGGCGCGGCGGGCTTGGGTTGGACTGGCGCGGCTGGTTTGAGTGGTACCAGCGGTACCACGGTTCCTTGCATGGTGGGGCGCGGGGCGAGTTGCGTTGGCGCAGGCACGAGAGGTACGGCTGGAACAGGCGGTGTTCCACGCGCGGTCATCTCAGGCGGTAAAGGTCCCACAATTGCGGCGGCGATTGGCCTTGGCGTGGCAGCGACTGGCGATGGCTGTCGGGGAGCGAACTTTTGCGCAGCGGAGCCAGGTTGAACTGGGCTTGCTTGCTGCTGTGCTTGGGCTGTGGGTTGCGGAACGGGCGGCCGTGCAACCACTTGTTGGGGCGGTTGCGGAGCCGATCGTGGTGCCGCTGGTTGTGGAGACACTCGCAGAGCGCTCGAAGGGATGGCGGGCTGGGCAGGCTGCGCGGTGCCTGCTCGTAGCAGCGCGGCTGCGCTGCCTCTGGGCGCGGCGGTCCCGGGAGCGACGGTTTCGGGAACTGGGATCTTCGCCCCTGGGTCGGCCCGCGAGGCGCCCTGACCTTCTGGCTGTGCATCTTGGGCCGTGACCATGGGCAGTGTCGTGTGGCGCTTTCGCTCCGGTCTTGCGCCGTCGCGGCCGCGCGAAGGCATTTGGGGTAGTACGGGAGCCGACAGAATGATTTCGTAAGAACCCTCGGTCCACCCCATCACCTCGGGCAGAAGTTCGGAGCCTTCGCTACCTCCCACAACCGTGCCGATGATTTCTCCACGCCGGTAGCTGATCACGGCCCGGTCCTGGCTGCGCCAGACTTCCAGCCTGCAAGTCAGAACGTAGTCCTCGCAGTAGCGCATCAGCGACGCGAGCGGGCGGTCTTTCAGGCTTCCTTGGTGCGGGCCGGGCTCGCTCAGGGATCCAGATTCCGGATTGGGCAGCCGGCTTTCGATCACATAGCGCGCCCCTTCCAGGCGTTGCAGGGCCGCCATCGCGTCGTCTCGGCGCAAGCTGCCCGCGAAGGCGTCGGCCAGCCCGCCCGCCAGCAGGTGTACCTCGCCAGCGTTGCTACCCGTGGTGCCCGGCGCGATCACCTCGATACGAACCGGCAGGGCCGCGGCCTGGAGCATGGCCACGAGCTCGCTGAGGGAGCCGCCCTCCCACTCGGTAATGCGATCAGCAGATGGTCCGGCCATTGCGCGACCTGGTGCTAGCTGTCTCCGTCGATGGAAGCGTCGATGGCGGCATCGACGATCACCCCGCCATCGACCGCGTTGGCAGTGTCGACGGTGATCTCGGTGTCGATGGCAGCATCGTATGCGGTGGTCGTGGGAGCAACGTCCGGCGGCACGTAGCCCACGCCGACATCAGTACCGTAGTTGATGTCGCGTGGCGAGCTCGACGAACAACCCGAGAGGAGCAAAGCCGCGCTGGTCACGAGGGCAATGCACAGGCCAGCGAGCTTGGGCCGAGTCAACATGGATCGACGGTACCAAGCCCCCACCCCGCCCGCAAGTAGACAGCCGGGCATCAGGGCAGAATCGTCGCTTCCTTCACGTAGTCGAGCTGTGGGAAGTCGCGCAGAAGGTAGGCATTGCCCTCGTTCTGGATGCGGCCCTGGTTGGGACCGCGGCCCTGCGGCGCCCCTTCGCCGTAGTCGGCATACAGGGCCTCGACGACCTCCATACCGCTCGTCACCTGGCCGAAGGGTGCGAAGCCCATGGTGTCGAGGCGGCTGTTGCTGTCGGCGTAGTTGATGAAGAACTGGGTGGTGCGGGTGCCTGGGCCGGCGGTGGCGAAGGACACGAACCCGCGCAGGTTGGATTTCTTCACTGGATCGTCGGCAATGCGCTGCTCGCGCCAGAGGGTATTGAGCTCGGGCTTGCCGTGGATGCCGATCTGGGCCATGAACCCGCTGACCACGCGGAAGAAGCGCGTGTCGTTGTAGTAGCCGTACTTCACCAGGTTGAAAAAGCGATCCGCGCCCTGTGGCGCCCAGTCGCGGTGGACTTCGATGACGAAATCGCCTTTCGAGGTGGCGAACCTGGCCCTGTAAACGTCGCTGGCGCGTTCATTCAAGGTCTGCGGCTTTTCCAGCGAGGGTTTGGGTGCGGCAGCCTTGGGCACGGGTGCCCCTTCCGCCGATTTCTTGCAACCAGCGGACAGCAGGAAGAGTACCGAGAGCGAAAGCATGCAAAAAGACGTCGTGCGCATGCGCGCCAGCATAGATCAAAACGCGGGTAGAGGTCGACCATCGCGCGCCGACTCGCTACTCTCGGCAGGATGGTTTCGCCCAGCGACGATGATTGGCAACGGCAAGTGATCGAACGGGCCAAGGAGCTCGATCACGACCACCGTCGCAGAGCCAGGCCGGCCTCCGAGAGTAGCTTGGCGCGCATCTTGTCGCTACGGCTCTTGCGGGTGGCGATGCGTCGGCTGTTTGCCCGTCCGGTGCGAATCCCGGCGCGCCAGGTGGCGCATCCGGCGCCAGGCCACGTCGCGGTGACCTTTGTCGGCCACGCCTCGGTCATGCTGACCAGCCACCGCGCACGTGTTCTCATCGATCCGTTTCTGGGCCAGTTTCTCCTCGGTGTGCGCCGTCGCGAAGCGGCCTGCCTAGATGCGGCCGATGCGACCTCGGTGGGCCTGGTGTTGATTTCCCACGCGCACGGCGATCGGCTGCACTTGCCCACGCTGCGCAAGCTGTCTCGGCGGGCGGTGATCGTGGTCCCACCGCGATGTGCATCGCTGGTGCACGGCCTGGGCTTCGCCCACGAGGTCGAGCTGGCGCCAGGTCAGTCAATCGAGCACGAGGACCTGGAAATCACCGCCGTGGCTGCCCGTCACGACGGCCGTCGCGGCCCCATCGATCGCAGCTGGCGCTCGGCGGTGGGCTACATCGTGAAGTGTGCGGGCGCTTCCGTCTACTACGCGGGGGACACGGCCTATTTCTCCGGCTTCGAAGAGATCGGCCGCCGTTTGCATCCAGACGTGGCCTTGCTACCCATCGCCGGCTACGAACCGCCCAGCCAGCGCGCGGATCACATGTCGCCCCTCGATGCCGTGCAAGCCTTTCACGATCTCGGGGCCAAACTGCTCGTTCCCGTCGGATACGGTTCGTTTCCCCTCGGCTATGAACCGGTCGATGAGCCGCTGACCTGGCTCGTGCGGTTGTGCAGCGAACGCGGACTGGGCCAGCGCTTGGTCGTGCTCCGGCCTGGCGAAACCTGCCATGTGCACGGCCGGACCTAGCCCCAACCCCATCGTCTGCCCGCCTTCTGCCCGCCCGTGATCGTTTCCTTTGCGCGGGCGCGCTGCTAGAGTGCCGGCCCTGCAAAGGACAGCCAGAGTGAACGCATGAGTTTCATAGAGAAATTGCGGCGGATACCGCCCGTTTGGTGGATCGCGCTTTTCGCGGTCGTGCTGGTCCTGCCGCGGCTGGGCTCGTTCGGTTTCTGGGATCCCTGGGAGCTCAAGATCGCGGAGCACGCGCGCGACATGGCGAGTTCCGCGTCGGTCTTCGACGTCACCGTGGACAAGCGCTTCACCGCCGAGGCACCGCTCGATCTCATTCTGAGCGCCGTTGGCATGCGGATTTTCTCGGTCGGTGAGTTTGGCGGTCGCTTGGGCAATGGCCTGTGCGCGATCCTTGGGATCCTCGCCGTGTTCTGGGCGGGACTCGGCCTCTTGCGACGGCGGGCGGCAGTTCTCTCGGCTCTGGCGCTGGGCTCGTTGCCCCTGTTCGTGCTGGAGTCGAGGCAAATCGTATCCGATATGCCGTTGATCGCGGGCCTGGCCTTGGCCCTGGGCGGATTCGGCCGTTACGCTTGGCCCGCCGATGGCGTCCGCCGCATGCGCGATCTCATCGTCGCGTGCGCCGGTCTTGTCATGGGACTGCTTTCGGGCGGGGCCTTGCTGGGCATCGTACTGCCTTGCCTCGCCCTGACCGGCAGCTTGCTGGTGGGATTCGGGCTACGGCCCCGGCAGGACGGCGGCTCTGACGGGACAGCGCTGTGCGCGCCCGGGGTGGGACAGGATGTTCCTGCCGACGTCGGTTTTGGCCGCGGCCTGTTCTTGAAAGGCGCGCGTGGTCGCGCGGCTCTCGCCCTAGTGGCTGCCCTGGGCATCGTTCTTTTCATTGTCACGCTCGCCACGGCCAACGTGGCTGGCAAGTTCTCGCTGCTCCTGGGCGGCGTGCCCCGCGCCGGCACGCCCTCGACGACCTTTGAGTTCTTCGTCCGGCAGCTCGGGTTCGGCCTGTTCCCCTGGAGCGCGCTGGCTGTGTTTGCGCTGGGCCGGCCGCTCATCCGCCTGGGCGGCGGCAGCGAACCCGACGGCGATCGGCTCGCCTTCGTGCAGCTCTACCTGCTCGTCTTCGCCGCCTTCGGCTTCGCGCTGTCGAGCTTCTTCGTGCTCATGACCGGCGAGGCGCGTTTCGTTGCCCTGGCGCCCATCGCTCTCGCCATCGGCGCGCTCCTCGATGAAGCGCTGGAAGGCGA
>Ga0265342_10000089_pt1 | contig 99433 bp, 89 predicted proteins | sample 4CB327metaG_FD_203125 | JGI IMG/M metagenome (GOLD analysis project Ga0265342, IMG submission 203125) | Rhizosphere microbial communities from Carex aquatilis grown in University of Washington, Seatle, WA, United States - 4-CB3-27 metaG | ecosystem: Host-associated > Plants > Roots >...
GAACAATGTCTCCCGCAATTTACCACAGTTTAAAACCCTTTACAGACGCTGAAAAATCTGATATAAAGGGAGGCTTGAATAGCCACATTTTTCACGGTGGGCGTAGCTCAGCTTGGTAGAGCACTTGACTGTGGCTCAAGATGTCGCGGGTTCAAGTCCCGTCGCCTACCCCAGTTTTTATTGACCGTTCCCGCTCGTTGATCCGGTCGCCGAACTTTCCCCGCCACCCATTCCATGATGGCCTCTTCCACCGGAATGCCGCTGTTGCATATTATTTTTCCACTTTTCTAATTGCTCCGGAGTCAAATATTGCGCAAGCTTTGACTCCATATCCTGGCGTAAAGCTGCCATCTGGCCTTTTAGAACATCACGATCCGAGCCCCCTGCCTTAGCCTGCCCCATAAGCGCCTGGCGCTGCTTCATATTCGCTTCAATAACCGGTGTAATCTGGCTGACCTGATCATCGGTCAAATTAAGATTATCTTTCATTTTAGCAACAATATCGCCGGCAGACATTTGCTGGTGCTCTCCCTGCTGAGAAAAAGCAGCCCCTCCCACAGCAACACACAATGCCCCTAAAACAAAACCATAGATACACGCCCATTTGCCAGAAAATTTCATACCCTTTCTCCTTTTTTATTTACCGCGCAACGCCTTAAAATTGTTTCGACTTAATATTTAGACCAAACAATGCCTTCAAAAGTTCCATTAATTGGTAACGCTTTCAAATGCAAGGAATTATGTATGGTGATGAAACTTTTATCAAACCCATCATGTCTAAGCTTATGGGAAAGTAAAAAAATCAACCTAAGGAGGCATTTTATGAAAAGATTATGGCTCGTTGTTTCGTTAGTTTTTGCCGTGACAGCGTTGTCCGCACCATCGATGCGCGTTTACGCGCAGGATATGCCGGCAGAAAAAAGTAAATGCCCGTTCGAAGGCAAGAAAGAGTGCATGCATAAAAAGTTTTACGAAAAGCTCGGCTTAACCGATCAGCAAAAACAGGCTTGGGAAAAAAACAAAGCCGCGCAGCACAAAGAGATGAAAGAGTTGTTTACCGCGATGAAAGAAAAAAGGAATTCACTTAAAGAAGAACTCGGCAAAGACAAACTGAATATGGGAAAGGTCAACCGGCTCAATGGGGAGTTAAAAAAACTGGTAGCGCGAAGCCTTGACCTCAGGCTGCAAAACATATTGGCAGCAAAGAAGATATTGACCACAGAGCAATTTAAACAATTATTGGCAAAAAAGGATAACCGCCAAGGCCGTCACTTCGGCAAAGGCAAAATGATGGGCCGCCATAGCTGCGCAATGACAAACCAAAAGGAACTGGATACAGATAAAGGTGCCGGCGCGCCGGCAGAAAAAGAAGACGCTGCGTCACAGCCGCAAGGAGAATTTCAATAAGATACGCGGATACACTTCTTGGATTACGGGCAAGCTTTAAGCTTGCCCGTTTTTATTTTGCGTACATCGTTTTTAATTGTGCAACAGTAGGAAATTCCGGATAATACTCGCCCTGTGGCCCGACATAACCTTTACCGGATTTTTTAATGACAACAGGAGTATATCCGCCCTGATTATTAGGGATATTAACGGTAATCGATTCATCCGAAGGCGTTTGAGCCGTTGAAGCCGAATCAACCGCTGCCGGCTGAACTTCCGGCGCAGATGCCAAAGTGCTTTGATTAGGTATTTGAGCGCCGATAGCGCCGCCTACTGCGGCGCCGGTAACACCGCCGACCAAAGCGCCGCCTACATCCTGATGCCCCTTCAACTGATGGCCGATGATCCCTCCGGTCAATGCTCCTACCACTGCCCCGATCCCCACACCCTCCGCGACCCTACTCTGATTCGGTTGCTCCACCACAACAGTTTGCGGAGCCACTCTGACTATCGGAGGGTTAACGATCATATACTCATGATGATGGCGGCGGATATAATATACGCCCCCATCGGTATAATAAGTCACTCCGTTGATCACTACCGTCCGGTACTCCTCGGGAATCACCGGAACAACGGCTCCCACCGGCGGCTCAACCAAAACATAACCGTGCCGTACCGGAGCATAATACAAACCATCGTAATAATAGTAACGTGCGCCGTCGATTGCAACCGGCAGAAAATCATCGGCAATAAAATCGATGGTCATCCCATAATGCGGATGGTCATGATAATGGTAATAACGGTCATGGTGGTCGTGATAGCCATGATGATCATCCCAATCGGCATAAGAAACAACCGGACGCAAACAAATCGCTAAAATACCAATAGCGAAAATTGTTCTTTTAAAATTCACTCTATCAATCATATTAGCTCCTTATGATCTTACAAGCCGTCAACTACCATCTCGCGCGGATGCTCGATCGTATATTCGTAACTTATCTCGCTATTTTTTCCGGGCTCAAGCTCTAATTGCCAGAGATAAACGCCTTTACGCGACTGCCAATCTTTCTTATTCGGCTCCGGATTTACCTTAAGCTGTTTTACCTTGATGCGGTCATCCTGTGATACCGGCATCGCCTCAAAAAGGCGCATCTTGATCTTATGCGCTTTATAATTTTCTACTTTGATCTTGTACTTAAACGCAGTATTTTTATTAGGCCCAAGGACATTACCGATCAAAGTCTCATCGACCTTCTTCTCGGTCTGCTCACGCTTAACCTTTACATTTTCATCAGCACCAAGATAAAGATCAAACTCCTCGCCGGGGCCGACATTATCAAGGGTCGAGGTGCCGACAAATTCGCCGTTCAAGAAAACATTCATATTCCCAGCTAAAAGCTGCAGATTAGCCGCATTTTTGACCCGGCTACCTAAATAGGCCAACGCCGAGGCGCGGGGAAATGATGAATAAGTAAAATCTGCTGCAAGCTGTTGAGTCGAGATCGCTAATTTATTTTCGTTATTATCGGTATCGATCGTAATCTTTTTCGGCAATTTGTATGTTACTGCAACGCCGCTGTCAGCGACAGCGCTCAAAGGTACCGGGGCCGCCGCCGGAGCAAACTTATCCACACCAACCCCCTCTACATCCATATCTTTTTTAAGAGCCATACTATTATACGCCTGGCTTTGTACCATCATGCGCTTAGACTTGGCCTTCTCCTCAAACAACAACATCTCTTCAGCACGCGGTTGTGCCGGCTTCAAGAGCCACGGCGCAACATAGGGCAACCTGCCGCCGGTAACCGGTTTGGCGGTTGATACCGTCATCTCCACATCCTGCCACTTTTCTCCGGTTGCCTGGCGGATCAAAGCATAGGAAACCAGCTCGACGTTCCCTTTTTCTACATCGGCGCGGGCATCATAAAGCGGCTGCCAGGAAGCACCGGAAACCATATACGAAACCGTGACTTCGCAGGTAACCGGCTTCGCCGCCTGCAGATCAACACTGATCGTACGCTTGACCTTATTATTCGATCCGGATAAAGCATTAAGCTTTTGGCGCAACGCCGTCAATCGCTTCTGAGCATCACGCAGTTTAATATCTAACGCCGCGGCATCTTTATAATTTTGCTTCAGCCGGTTACTTAAAAAAGTCAAAGTATTTTCTAAATCCTGGGCGGTCGGCATCTTAGTGACTAGGTCTTTTGGCAATTGCCCCGAGGCAAAAAGCTGTATCGAATCCAAATATTTTTTCTCATCACGCAAGGCAGTACGCCCATCGTTTAACTCACGGATCTCATCGCCTACAGCAACAATATCCGCTTCAACCATGCGGATATTTTCTGCCGAAGCCGCAGTCAAATATTCACTCTTTAAAACCGCCCCCATGATCTTTACATGGCCACTATCGGTAACGGCGCGGATCGAGTTTTCCTCCGCCCGAGAAAGGATATTATCGAAAAGGACCGTATTGTCTCCGGCATCCAATTTCACTTGGGCACTGCGGCTGACAAAAGCCGAATCATTATAAACCGTGACCGCACTGATACGTGACTCGACGGTTTTATCCTGAGCATAAACCCCAGCCACAAAAAAAGAGAAAACTAAAAAAACGAAAACTTTGCGCATATTCTCCTCCTTTTATAAACAATAGGCACGACAACATCATGTAACGCTTAATTATACAACTTTTTTTGTTTATCGTTAACCGAAAATAAAAATAGTTAAAAAAAATATGTAAAATTTTGCTACAATAAAAAGATAAAACCTAAATCAAGGAGTTTTATACTATGAAAAAATTGATCGGCGCAATCGTTCTGGCAGCCTTGGTCAGCGCTTCGGCGGTTTATGCTTACCGCCTCTTGCATCCTGCAAAAGCCGTAGGCTTTGAAAGCGTTGTACCGGATAGCGCAATATATTATTTTTCTGCTTCCCGTTTAAATCAAAAAATTGAGGAATTTCAAAATAGTAAATTCTTTTCCCGTTTCTCCAAAACATCTTTTTACCAAAAGCAGCTTAGCCTTAAATCGAAAGATCTTAACGCAATCGCACCGCTTTTAAAGAACCTCATGGATAAAGATGCCGCGCTGGCAGTCCTTTCTCTGGGCAATACCGTAAACGGTATAAAACCGGGATTAGAAAATACCGGAGATATTTTACTCCTTATTCGTATCGATCGCAGCCAATTTCCGAAAATCAAACGGGATATAGAAGCAGCCTGCATCGAAGTATACAAAGGAACGGTTGTTTCGGAAAAATACCACGGGATAAAGATCTTCAGTTTTAAAGCCGCCGGAGCAAAACAAGGGATAAACTACACGCTGCTCTCCGATACAATAGCGATCAGCAATTCACTTGAAGGAGTCAGGAAAAGCATCGCACTCTTTAAAAATGAAAATACGCAAAGCCTGGCCAATAATTCTGATTTCAAAAACGCCGCGGCCAGGATTAAAAACGATCCACTATTTTGGGGTTATAGCAATCACAAAAATTATTACGCCGATTACGCAAAACGGCTTGAAGGAACAAAAGACCCCAAAGCAAAAATAATGCTGTCGCAGTTAAAGCCTTTGACCAGCTTAACGGACGCCGTCAAAGGCGTGTCATTTTATGTCGACTATGATAAAGCCGCATCGGCCTTTATATTCAAGAGCTATACGCTGATCGATGCCGCCAAAGATAAGAGCGGTTTTCTTACTATTATCGCCCGCGACAAAGCGATCGATAAAAAATCTCTTTCCTTGATCACAGAAGATGCAATCGGATATTACATCTACAACCAGGATGCGCTTAAATGCTGGGATTTTTTAATGAAGCTTGCCTCAAACCCCGATACTCAGCAGACCGGGGCTATTTTTTCGGCCGGAATGATCATCAAGCTGGCCGAGTCGTTTCTCGGGATTAGCCTCAAAGATGACCTTATCCCCTTGTTGGGTGACGACTTCGGCATTATCTTTGCCGGCCTTAAAGAAGCAGAGATGTCCGGGCCAATGCCTTTACAGACGGCGCTCACACCGGCACAAAACAAAGGCCAGCATATTTTATTTCCGCAATTATATTTTTTCTGCGGAACCAAAGATAAGGAAAAATTAGAAAAAACAATGACGGGTATCTTTCAGAAAATAGCCGATAATATGAACGCTCAAGCTAAAGCCGCGCTGCAGCTTCGTAAAAAAACTCCTTCAGCTGCTAAGGCGGAGCAAAACCAAAGCACCGCAGCAACCGGCACCGAAACGCCAACCACACCGGAAGAAGAAAAACCTCCGGTCACTTTGCCGGTCGAAAACTATAAAGGCACTCCGATCCGCTATCTTACGGTTGCCGGGACCCCCTTTCCTTTCGTCCAACCTAATTATTTCATCATCGATAACTATTTCGTTTTTTCCCTGTCCACAGAGTTAACCAAAAAAGTTATCACCACCTACAAATTGAACGCAGGGAGCTTTGACCTTGATATACGGTCCGCTGCCATTAAAAATCAATTGCCCAAAGACTATTCCATTATTTCATTTTTTGATTTTCAGAGAATGCTTAAAAGCATAACGCAATCCGACACCTTCAAAAAATGGCACACAAGCCTGGCAGCGAACCCGGTTTTCTCCAGCGCTGACTTAGACTCGATCTTAACGGCATTGGGAACTTTAGACCAATGCACTTTCACCAACCACAAAGCCGCAACCGAACCAGTACTGGAATCGCAAGGCGTGTTAACGATCAAGGATTGACGAAAAGGCTCTAGGCCTTACATTAATGGCTACATTAAAAACGGGCTTTGCTTAAGTATTGCACCTAAGCCCCGTGTTGTTATCTTAGTGCCCGCATCTTCCAATTAAATGATACCATTTTTATATCATTTTGTCAAGGCAAAGGAATCCCCGCTGGCTTGCGGTTACGCCAATCGGCAGCTATTGCGCGGATATCGCTAAACAGGGCATAGATACAGGGTAGAACGAATAGCGTCAAGATCGTTGAGCTGATCAAGCCTCCGGCGACCGTAATGGCCAAAGGCGACCAAAGTGCGGCCTCCTCACTGCGATCAAAGATCAAGGGCGCCATCCCTAAAACCGCGGTGATCGAGGTGATCAAAACCGGGCGTAAACGGTCACAAGCTCCGCGTAAAAGCGCCCGGGTAAAACGCATTTTTTTCTCTAATTGGCTGATATGATCGAGCATTACAATCGCGTTATTTACAACAATCCCACCTAAGATCAGAAACCCCATCAATACGCCAATATTTACGGCTTTATGAAATAAAATCAAAAAAGTAACCGCACCGATCACTGCCATCGGCACCGTAGTCATAATAATCAACGGCTTATAATAGGATTCAAAAAGCGAAGCTAAAACCAAAAAGACTAAAATCAGCATAATAAAGACCGCAGCAATAAGTTGGTGCTGGTTCTCGACCATGCGCCAATAGTTTTCACCGAATTGATAAAAGTAATCTTTGGGCATCTCTACCTCCTTGAAGGCCTGGCGCATCCTCGCCGCTGCCTCGCCGAAGGAATAAATACCACGGTCGGCGCTGATCTGGATCATACGTTGTTTATTTTTACGCCAGATCTTTCCCGGCGCCATCTGGGGCTCAAATGCGGCGATCTGCTCAAGATAGATCATCGCACCATTCTTAAGCTCAATGGGCAAGCGCTTTAGCTTACCCAGGGTGTTACGCGAATTTTCTTCGAAACGGCTTACCACCTCGACTTCTTTACCCTCGGTATGATAAAGCGTCGCACGTAAACCTCTTATCTGTGAATGCAACACCTGCGCCACATCCTCAACGGTCAAACCAAAGGTTGCAGCGCGTGCACGGTCGACAATAATGCGCCACTCGGGACGCCCTTTGCGCCAACGGATTTTTAAATCTTTAAGGCCTTTTACCTTTTCGGCCGATGAGATCATCTTTACCGCAAGGTTGCTTAACGTATCATAATCGTAACCATAGATCTCAACAACCAATTCGTTAGTCTCAACGGATTGGGGCTGTTCAAAGTAAATGAATGCCTCCTTATATTTATTTTCTACTTCTTTGACCATTGAGCGCATCTTTCCAATGATCTGGGACGTTGTCTGGGGACGTTCTTTTGCCGAAACCAGCTTAACGTATATTTTGCTCGACCACGGTTCGACGCGCGACGAAAATGTCTTGATTGCTTTGTTCTGCGCCAGGATTTTTTCCAAATCATGCACTGCCTGGTTTGAAATATCCAATTTTGCCCCGGTAGGTAACTCCACAAATATTGTAAAATCCTCTTCCTGCGCTGAGCCAATAAACTCCTTAGGGATAAAAAATATAAAAACCATCAACGCCATAAAAAATACGGCAACTACCGCAACAACGGCCAAGAGCCTTAGCTTTAAAAGCTTTTTTAAAGATCGGCGGTAATATAAATGCATCCCCTTGACACCGATGACCACAGCCTCACGCACCGGAAACTTTTTTACTAATTGCGCATACATCGTCGGCACCAGAGTAATTGCGCAAACAAGCGAAGCGATCAGCGAAAAGACCACGGTCAAAGCAAACCCTGCGTAAATAATGCGTATCTCTTTGTTAACGAAAGCAATCGGCAAAAAAACTACTACATTGGTCATGGTCGAAGCAACGATCGCCAGCATCATCTCTCGTGCGCCTTCGCTGATCGCACGAGTGATCGATAAACCGGCTTGATTGGTTTTGATGATATTCTCAATGACAACTACCGCACTATCGACCAACATGCCCACCCCCAAAGCTAGCCCGCTAAGGGTCATAATATTTAAAGTGACCGTCTGGGGCGAGAGATACATCATAGCAAAAGCCGCAATTACCGATACCGGAATCGTGACAAAAATTACCAGGATACTTTTGATATCGCGCAAGAAGATGAACAAGACCAGCACAGCTAAAATCGCACCAAAGAGGAGCGAGGTGCGCACCGAGTTAATAGCACGCTTGATCGCCTCAGCCTGGTTATAGGTCAAAACAAATTTTATATTCTGGCTCTCCAGGCCTAGATCGCTTTCAATATTTTTAAGCTCTTTTAAAACCTTATCACAGACTTTGATCGTATTGGCGCTCGTCTCTTTCTGTATGTAGAGCGAAACCACCTGCATATTATTGACACGGGCAAAGCTTGAAGCCTCCAGGTATGAATCTTCTATCCTTGCCACGTCGCGCAAACGCACTACTGCACCGCCCTCATTAGATGAAACAACAATATTCTTGATATCCTCGATATTTTCAAATTGCCCGGTAACCCGCAGAAGATAACGCTTTTCCTCGCCTTCATGCTCACCAACTAATAAATTCAAATTACCCGCGCCTAAAGCGTTGACGATCGTGCTCATGGGAATCTTATGAACCTCGAGTGCCATCTCGTCAACATCAACCATGATCTTGCGTTCACGTCCGCCGCCTACCTCTACGTTGGCCACACCCTCAATACGCATTAGACGGTCCTTAACCCCTTCATCGACCAACTTACGTAATTTTTCCGGCGTATAGTTAGGCCCGGCTAAAGCCGCGATCAAAACCGGCGAATCGGATTGTTCGAATTTAGCAATTACCGGGCGCTCACACTCGCGGGGAAATTTATCTTTAATTGAAGCCATCTTCTCACGCACCTCGATCGCCGCGTAATCCATATTCACACCCGGCTCAAAACGCAACGCCACACGGCAGCGGCCTTCTTCGGAAATCGAAATAATGTCGCGCAAATGGGTAACGTCGCCCACGGCTTCTTCAATCGGCTTCGCGACCATATTTTCTACTTCCTGGGGCGGCATGCCGCCGCGGATATTCACAAATACCGAGATATCGCCCAAAGAATAGTTAGGCATGAGCTCCACGGGAAGGCGGGTGAGCGAAATAATGCCGATAAGCACCACGGCCAGGTAGGCCATTAAAACCGCAACCGGCCGCTTGACGCAGGATTCTACAATGTTCATGATTTCTTTTTAGTTACCGAATGCAGGTAAAACGCCGGAATGATCACCAGAGAAAGAAAAGTCGATACGGTTAAACCGGACATGATCGTGATCGCCAGAGGCTGTTGTAGCTTTGCGCCTTCGCTTAAACCTAAACCTAACGGCATGAGCCCTAAGACCGAAGTCATCGCGGTCATGATGATCGGACGAAAACGCATCCGGGCGCCTTCGATCAATGCTTCGTCCAGCGGCATCCCATCAGCACGCAAACGGTTAATACAATCGATCAAAACAATACCATTGTTCACGACCACACCGCCCATTACGATCAACCCCAAGAAGACCATTACGCTGATCTTCGTGCCGGTAATAAAAAGCCCGGCGGCAATACCGATCAAGGCCAAAGGCACGGTAAACATGATCAAAAACGGCTGCGTTAAGTTTTCAAATTGCGCCGCCATTACCATATAAACCATGACCAGCGACAGTAACGCGGCAAACAAGAGCCCCATGAACGACTCTTTCATCTGCAAAACTTCACCGGCGACCTTTACGGAGTAGCCGCTTTGAATCGGTATTTTGCTGATAATATGATTTTGGATCTCACGTACAGCGCTATCGACGCTGCGCTTATATAAGTTGGCCCAAACCTTGATCGTACGCTCTTTATTCTCATGGATGATCTCAGTGGGGCCGCGGCCGGAGACGATCTGCGCCACGTCGGTGAGAGAGACCTCATTGCCCGCCGGTGAGTAAATCACTAGCTTGCTTAAATTCCGCATATCTTTGCGATCGTTCTCGCGTAATCGCACGCGGATATTATATTCTTTACCATCTTTTTTAAACCGCGATGCTACCTTGCCCTCGACCGCAGCCTGCATTACCTGCGCCACATCGCTTACCGTCAGCCCCATGACCGCGGCTTTGTCTTTATCGATGATCACACGCTCTTCCGGAGTCGGCATGGTCACCGAATCGCGCACGCCATAAACTCCACGAATTCGGGACAATTTTTCGCGGATCAGCATCGCAGTATCTTCCAAATATTTTAAATCATACCCTTTGACCTCGACCACGATCGGCGCACTAGTGCCGGACGCCGCCTGCAAAACATTTTCCTGCAAAATATATTCGATCTGAGCGCCATGGAGATCGCTTTTTGCCAAGTAACGTTTTAGCCCCTGAATCACATTGCGGCTGGTATGATGGCGGTAAGCCCCAAAAAAATCAACCACGGCCCACCATGGCCGCACCGGCTTTAAGTTCACTAAAATTTCGGCCTGATGGGACCCCAAGGTCTGCAAAATATCCGCGGCTTTCTTCTCTTTTTCCGAACCGATATTTACCGCGACGGAACCCACGCTGATTTGGTTCAACAAATAATCTTCGACGCAAGAAGCGACCTCGTTGGTAACTTTAAGCGCTGTTCCCGGCGAGAGCTCCACTCGTACCGCAAATTGACCCTGATCGACCGCGGGCATAAATTCTTTTCCCAACAAAGATAAAACCACCAAAGCGCCAACAAACAACCAAACTGATTTTTTAAGGATCTTTCTCCCCCTATCGCTCAATACTTGCCTTAAATAATCTACATAACGCGCTTGCCAGAGAGATACGGATTTTGCCTTATAAGACATATCTTCGCTCAAGCTCTTAGCCACACTAGGTAAAAATGTCAGAGCTACGATCAGCGAACAGATCGTCGAAAAGATAACGGTAAAAGCAAGTTCGCTAAAAATACGGCCGGCAATGCCGGCTAAAAAAATCATCGGCAAAAATACGATCACATGAGTGATCGTCGATGAGGTTATGGCGCCGGCGACCTCATTGGTGCCCTGCACTGCCGCCTCCTCTTTACTTTTACCGGCTTTGCGCAAACGGGTAATATTTTCTACGACGACGATCGCGCTATCGACCAGCATCCCTATACCTAGAGCAAGGCCACCGAGAGAGATCATGTTAATCGAGATCCCCTTAAAATACATCGCGGAAAATATCAACATTACCGAAATCGGAATGGCAGTGGCTACGATCAATGATGAACGCAGGCTGCGCAAAAAGAAAAATAAGACTAAAAAAGCCAGGATACCGCCGTTAACCGCATCGTGCGATACTCCGGAGACCGCTTCCTTGATGAAAACCGATTGATCGTAGGTCATATGGAGCTCAACGCCTTTGGGAAGATTCTCTCTGATCTTTTTTAACCGTTTTTTGATATTATCGACCACGATCGTAGTCGACGCACCGGCGCGCTTCTGGATCGACAAAGCAACTGTGTCGTTACCGTTATACCGCGAAATGCTGGTCTTCTCCTGTAAACCCTCTTTAATCTCGGCTAAATCGCGCAAAAATACAATTTTCCTCCCAGGCGCCGCGGCGCTTTTTGCCTTTTGCTCTCCGGATAAAGTCGGCGCCGTATCGTCAACATTATTCACCGCCTCTTTTTTGTAAGGCTCGTCGATATTCTTAAAGACCTCTTCATTTATCGAAACCGGCACATTTTTGATCTGGCCGACACTTTCAAACTCGCCGACCGTACGGATCAATTGTTCGTAAAAATTTTCTTCCAACGTGCCGACCGGATAATTTAAATTAGATTTTTTAATCGCCTCGACAATATCCAGTATCGAAAAGCCCGAAGCCGTCAATCGCGCCTGGTCCACATCAATATGCACCTCTTTTTGCGCGCCACCGGAGATCGAGCATGATGCCACCCCATCAACTTTTTCCAATTCGTTTTTGATCAGATCATGGGAGATATCGTAAAGATCCGAACCGGAGAAGCGGCCCGTTACATTGATTGCTGCCACCGGCAACTGAAACGGATTATATTTAACGACGATCGGCTCACCCGAACCCTGAGGCAGGCGTTCCTTGATCAGATCGATTTTTTCTCGCACCGACATCGAAGCCAAATCCATATTGATGCCCCAATCAAATTCAACCATGACCATGGCGAGACCCTCGCGCGATATCGAGTGGATATTTTTTACGCCATTTACCGTACCGACGCTCTCTTCGATCGGCTTAGTGACCAGGCTCTCGATCTCTTGCGGCGCTGCCCCCTTATAAACGCAAGCAATCGTGATCTGAGGATATTCAATGGCGGGAAAAAGCTCACTGGGCAATTTTTTTAAGGATATAAACCCTAATAAAATAACGCCCAAAAAAATCATCTTGATCGTAACCGGACGTTTTACGGAAAAGGCAGCCAAACTCATCGCTTTACCTTTTTTTTATTTGCCATATTCGCGTTTGTTGATCACCTCGGCCTTGGTCCCGGCAGAGACTTCGCCCTCCACTTCAGCCACGATCTCATCGCTTTCCTTCAACCCTTCGGAGATCTCGGCATAATCGTAACTTTTATATTTAACCTTCACTACCTGAGGGCTGACCTTAGAATCCTTCACCACATAGACCATATCATCTTTAATCGCGGAAACCGGCACGATCAACGCCTGCGGCGCCGAATAAATTATAATTTTGGCACGGGCAAACATTCCCGGCAAAAACGGTTTAGTTGGATCGTTATTAGGGATTTCAATACGCACTTTAAAATTACGGCTCTTACCCTCCACTACCGGAGAAATTGTCGCCACCTTTCCTTCGCGCTGGTCTTTGGGATAGGCATCAACTTCAACGGTCACCTTCTGATCGCGGCGGACCTTGGAAATATCTTTTTCGATAATACCGGCATCAACAAAAACCTTGCTTACATTAAACAGCGAAGCGACCTTGAAGTGCGGTGAAACAAGTTCGCCAGCCTCGACTTCTAATGGCCCCATAACGCCGGTGACTGCCGCGATCAATTTAGTTTTTGCTAATTCTTGCTTGGCGAATTCGAGCTCCTTAGCCTGGGCTTCATACTCATAGGTTACCTCATCAAGCTTAGGCTTGATAATCGTCTTTAAATCATAAAGCCGTTGATGGACTTTGAGCTTTTCTCCCGCACCCTTTAGTTTACTCTCGTTATACTCGACTTTTAATCTCGCGTCCGTATCGTCAAGTTCGGCGATAAGGTCTCCTTCCCTGATCGGCGAACCCTCGGCCGCATAGATCTTCTTCACGATACCGGCTACCTGGAAACCGATATCGATCGAGCGCTCACCGCGCACCAGGCCCATCACAAAAAGCTCATCGCTGAAATCTATTTTTTTTACTTCAAAAACATCACAACGCACAATACGTTCAGGGACAGCCGGTTTGCGATGCAAAGGAAAAATGAAATTAGCAACAACAATAAGTAAAATCACCATCACCGTAAAAATACCAACTCTACGTTTTTTAACTTTTATTTGGGAAACTTTTTCTACGATCTTACGGGTTTTTTCATTTTTATTAAGATAATCGATTGCTTTTTCCGCGGCCTTTTGCGCTTCCTGGCGTGCGGCAACGGTTTTTTTATGATTCCACAGCCAGGAAAAAAAGTTTTTTACGCACTCACTGATTTTTTTTACCTTGATAATAACTTCGGCGTTTACGGGTTTACCGCTATTTTTTTTCATACTCACTCCTCGTTAATTATCTTTTTTCGACCCGGTAATATCGCAAAATTTAGAAAATTTTCCCCACACCCCTACCGCCTTATCCAATTTGCATAAAGCGATCTTATATTCCACCAGGCTTTGTACATAAAGCGATTTTTCGTCAGCAAGCTTAATGCGCGTCTCCATGACCTGAGGCAAAGGTATCTGGTTAATCGTAAGTTGATAAACCTCCGAGGCCAATCTTTCCTCACATAAGTGTACGCGCTCACCGGCGTTAGTAATGCGGATCAAGGATTCTTTATAATCATAAAAAGCTTCGTGGGCTTCAATACCGACATCGCGTTTTGCTTCTTCCTTATCGCGTAAGGCTTTTTTGTATTCGGCTTCGGCGCTGTTAATCCGCGTATATTTCGAAAAATTATCGAATAATCCCACTTTTTCTGATTTGGTAGTCGTGTTGGTACGGTCACTTTGGCCTAATTGTGGGCTGGTGTTTTCCTTAGAATAGCTCCCTTCAGAGCTGCAGGCGCCAAAAGTCTTGGTGACTTTCAAAACCGCGCTCCAATCATTACGAAAGTTTTCAGGCTCACTAGTGTAGCGCGAACTCGATTTTCCGCCGAAGCCGCTTATGTCAACGCGCCAATCGTCTTTCTCTTTTGCTGCCCGGCGGCCTAGTTCCGCTGCTTCCGCCATCAAGCCAGCAGCCTTTATCTCCGGACGGTTACTCAGCGCTTGGGCCAAAATATCATTCAGGCTTAAGTCTACTTTTTCGAAAGACAGGCTAGTGTCGATATCGCGCAGCGTAGCCAGGCGGCTTTCGTCCTCAAGCTCTAAAAGACGTACCAACTTATACCGTGCCACATCTCGCTCGCGCTCGGCAGATACTCTCTGAAAATCAATCTGGTTAAACTTGGTCTTTACCTCTAAATACTCCTGCTCGGTGATCAATCCTTGCTCAAGCTTAGATTTCGTCGCGTCCAGATCATTTTTCGTTTCTTGATAAATGTCTTTATACATCGTACAGCTTAATGATGCTTTGACTAATTCATAATAAGCCTTGATCGTATTAAAAAATACTTCGATCTCGGCTTTTTTAAGCCGGGCCTGCGCGGCCTTAAATTGCTTCTTCGCCTGCTTGTAGGTATTCCAAAGGTTGCCGCTGGCATAAAGCGTATGTTCAAACGATAAACCATAGCGCTTTTCTTCAAAACCTACATTTTCTAAAATTTTACCGTTAGTCTGAGTATTTTCGGCAAAGACCCGGGGCATAAGCGCCCGGGCCGCCTCATGCATCTTTGACTTATCCGCGATCATCTCAGCATATGCCGCCTTGATCTCTTCGCTGTTTTTCGCTACGATCCTTAAAGCATCCACAGGGGTAAGTGCGCCGGGCAAAGGCTTTTGGTCAGTTAATACAGGAAGATTCAAGACAACAGTCTTGGCGCCAAGAGGCTGAGCATTATCAACACTGCTTTCCGGATAGGCCGTAAAAACGACTCCGCAAATGCCCAACACCGACGCAAAATATATTGTTTTTATAGAGTTATTCACGATTCGCATGATCATTTACTTAATATTATTTTTGTGACAAAATTAATCATATTCAGAATATACCATATCCTATGACTTTATGCAAGTCAATTTATAAAAATTTATACACCGAATAAAAAATGCTGCGATTCATCCGGTTACGTTCTCGTAGTGGTCGAGGCGCTGGACTAGACCTAAGTCGTCAAAGACAACGCAAATTGCATCGATGCGGTAGTTAAGCACTTTTTTATTGTAGGCTAAATAGGCTAAGGCCGCGCGGGCCATGCGGTGGAGCTTTTGGTGGCTTAAGCTCTCCTCCGGCAAACCGTAAGTATCACCGGTACGGGAACGCACCTCAACAAAGACAAATAAATCTTTTTTACTAACAACAATATCGATCTCGGCCCAGCGCGTACGGTAATTACGCTTTACGATCAGATAACCGGAATCGATTAAATAACGGCACGCCTCTTCTTCGGCATGTTGCCCTGTCAGCGAACGCTTCATAACTCCTCCTTAAGTTTAGGCCGATAACGTAATGCCTCGGCGATATGTTCACAGCTTATCTCCTTCTCTGACACCAGATCGGCGATCGTACGCGCGACCTTGATCACCTTAAAATAGGAACGTGCGGAAAGGGCAAAACGCGATGAGCTCCTTAATAATATTTGCTTTGCTTGCGGCGACAAGCGGCAATATTTTCCGATATGGCGGTTTTTCATCTCGGCATTGGCGCAGATCGTATCATCAGCAAAACGCGTATCCTGCAAACGGCGCGCCCGGATCACACGCTCGCGGATAGCAAAAGAGCTCTCCTGTAACTTTTTCATCTCAGCGTTACGTGCTAACTCTTCGACATCGACAACCGGCACATCGACATGTAAATCAATGCGGTCCAAGATCGGGCCGGAGATGCGTTTGCGGTATTTTTCGACTTCGCGCGCCGAGCAGACGCAAGCACGCGAAGGGTGGCGCAAATAACCACAGGGGCAAGGGTTGGCTGACGCGACCAACATAAAGCGCGAAGGATAACTGACCTGTTCACGGGAACGCGAGATAGTCAGCGTGCCATCCTCCATGGGTTGGCGCAAGGCTTCAACCACGCTACGGGGGAATTCATTGAACTCATCAAGGAATAAGACCCCGCGGTGGGCTAAGCTTATCTCTCCCGGCTGCGGAATCGAACCGCCACCGGTGATCCCTGCCTGGGAGATCGTGTGATGCGGCGAACGAAAGGGGCGTAATTTGACCAGCGAACCACCCGCGGCAATGCGGCCGGCAACCGAATATATTTTGGTGACTTCCAAAGATTCGCGCTCGGTCAGCATCGGCAAGATCCCGGCTAGAGCCCGCGCCAACATGGTCTTACCCGCACCGGGAGAACCGACCATCAGACAATTATGCCCGCCGGCGGCGGCGATCTCGATCGCCCTTTTGGCTTGAGTCTGCCCGGCGATCTCGGACATATCGAACTCGGCATCATGGTTAAGCGCCGGTTTATTATCTTTATATTGGGCGGGTGCGATCAATACCTGGCCTAAGATATGGGCAAGAAGCTGATTGAGATTTTTAACACCAAAAACCGATATACCGTCAACCACGGCAGCTTCATTAGCCGAATCTTGCGGTACAAAAATATTTTTAATCCCCTCTTCGCGGGCATAGAGCGCGGCCAAGAGCGTGCCTTTAGTATGACGCACGGTGCCCTCGAGTGAAAGTTCGCCAAAAAATAAGCTATCCTTAGGTACCTCGAAATTCATTACCATGCTCACCACTCCAACCGCGATCGGCAGGTCATAGCAGGAACCTTCTTTGGGCAGATCAGCCGGCGCTAAGTTGACAATGATCCGGCGCTGAGGAAATTCTATATCGGAGTTCAAGATCGCGGTACGCACCCGCTCTTTACTCTCGGCCACGGCTTTACTTGGCAAACCCACAATATCAAAGACCGGCAAACCCCGCGCCGCCATATTGATCTCGACCACGATACCGATCGTATCCAAGCCGCAGTGCGCCGCCGACAAGACCTTAACCAACATGGCCTAAGCCCTCCATATTTAAAGAATATTTACCACCTTCCTCCCGGATAAAACCATTGAGCTCCATCAGCGAAAGGGTTGAAGAGAGCTGGTCGATTGTAACTTTCACCCTCAAGATCAACTCATCGATCTCCATCGGCCCAAACGTAAGCGCAACGATGATCTTTTTCTCTAAAGGTGATATCGCCTCTTGCTGCTTTCGCCTGATCGCTTGCCCTTCAATACCGTAAAAACCTAAAATTTCTTGGTGCGAAAGCGCCATCTGCGCCCCCTCGCGGATAAGTTTTAAGGTCCCTTGCGAAGTAACATTATTTACCGGGCCAGGTACGGCAAAAAGTTCGCGTTTATATTCGCGCGTCAATCTTGCCGTGATCAAGGAACCGCTTTTTAATGCCGCCTCGACCACCAGCGTTGCCTGCGACAACCCGGCCACAATACAATTACGCCGAGGAAAATGCGCACGAAAGGGCGGGGTATCGGCAGGGTATTCCGAGACGATCAAGCCGCCGGTATCCAGTATCGCCTGATAAAGTTTATCCTGATAGTCCGGGTGGATCACATCAATACCACAAGGCATAGCCGCGATCGTCTTGCCGCCGGCGTCAACCGCAGCCTGGTGCGCTGTGGCATCAATGCCGTACATAAAACCGGAAACGATCGTCAAACCCGCTTGCGCTGCAGCGGTTACTATGGCCTGAGTACAATCTTTACCGTAACGAGTCATGCGCCTTGACCCCACCACCGCCAGGCAATGGGTAAAGATCTCCTTGCCCCACTCTCCTTTATAGTAGAGCCTTTTCGGCGCATCGGGTATCCTCTTCAAAAGCTTTGGGTATCTTTTATCATTTATTTCTATTATTTTTGTCATACTGTAGATTATACGGATAGCATGACACATGTCAAGATGTTTTTTTATTTTTTTGTTATGAATAGAAAAGAGCCGCCGCCCCTTGTTCCAGACGCAGCGGCTGACTAATCAAACTCTTAAGATATTTTATTATACCGGCTTGGAAGTTAAATCACAGCTATCGGCTTTAGGATCAGGCCCATATTGGTTATCCCCCGTATCCCCCGGCCTAACCAATAAAACCAAGTTATAGAGCGGGATCAACAAAAACCATCCGCTCTTGTTGATATCGTGCATCCGGCGCACGCCCACGGCAAGAGAAGGGACTACAATAGCTAATTGATAAATATTCACGATTACATTTAAATTCTTCGCGAGGCTTGGCAGAAGGCCGGCGATAATACCCAAAATAAGCGCGATAAGCATAACTATGAGATAAAACATCCAATACTCCGTACGCCTGGCCCGGCCGCTGAAGACTGCGTATTTTTTCAATACTTTTAAAAACCACTCCATACCTACCCCCTTTCTTAATATGACTTCATTGAACACCCGGCATCAATTAATAGTATCACGCTAACAGGATTTGCGCAACGCGCGGATACGCTCTAAAACCGGCGGGTGGGTGTAGGCAAAAAAGACCTTAAGCGGGTGAGGTGACAAATTTGACAGGTTATTCACAGAGAGTTTTTTCAAGGCGTCGATCATCGCCTGAGGCTTACCGAAAGTCTTAGCAGCATAAGCGTCAGCCTCGAATTCGTATTTACGGGAAAAATAGTGGGTGATGACCGAAATGATCGTTTGAATCGGCGAAAATAAAAAGCCGAAAAAGATCAAACTGGCATAGATCGACAAGTGTTCCATCTTAAACGCAGCGAACAAACCCGGATTATTCAAAAAGCGCGAGAGAAAAGCAAACATCAAACCGGTAGTCAGGATCGACATCATCAATTGTTTTAAAATATGTTTTAGTTTATAGTGGCCCATCTCATGGGCTAAGATCGCGACCAGCTCGTCGGTAGTATGCTGTTTTATCAGAGTATCATAAAGGGCGATCCGCCGCGAACGCCCAAAGCCGGCAAAAAAAGCATTGCTCTTTGAGGAGCGTTTGGAGCCGTCCATTGTATAGACCCCCTGCATGGCAAAGTTGTGATTTTTAGCATAGGCTTCGATCGCGCTTTTTAATTCACCCTCCTCTAACGGCACAAATTTATTAAACATCGGCATGATAAAGATCGGCGAGATAAAGACAACAAAAAGTTCAAACAAAACCGTGGCGACCCAGCAATAAATCCAGGCAAGTTTGCCGGCCGCTCCGAAAAACCACAAGATCAAAGCAAAAATCGGACCACCGACGATAAAGGTAAGCAAAAGTTTTTTGATGATATCGGCAATAAAAGTCTTAACGCTGGTGCGGTTAAAGCCATATTTTTGCTCGATGACAAAGGTATGGTAGGCGCTAGAGAACACTCCCGCAAACTCTGAGAGAAGTAAAAGCGCCGCCGCAAAGATCAACCCCGTGACGATCGAACCACGGCCAAAAGAACGGGCAAAGCAATCAATAACATTAAACCCGCCCAAAAGAATAAATAGCACCGTGGCCGCTAGAAATATCCCGGCGACCACAAGGCTAAAAGCAGTATTATCTTTTAAATATTGCTGCGATTTTTTGTATTTTTCGCCGTCATAGATATCCTTAAATTCATCAGGAACGTCTAAACGAAGGGCACTAAGGTTGGCTTTTTCAATGAAAAACGAAAGCAGGTAATCGCCGATCAGCAAAATTAAAACGATAATAAGATAAATATTCATAGCTATCATAATACCATCGAAGCGCGGATTGTAAACTCAAGGATTACCGGCCCAGCATTGCATCCAACTCGGCTTGAGGCAGGTCGCCTACGCTAATGACTCGGGGGATGAGGGTGACGTAATTTAAATCGGCCGCGGACGTAATTTTAAAATCCGCACCATGGCCCTGGGTTTGAAGCTTGATGATATTTTTAATCGTAATACCGCCGTCGACCGGTTTATAATCCAAAGCATAACTTTCTTTATCGGCAATGGTTTGCGCCTTGATCGCTGCCGTTAGACCGGCTTGCAGTTGCATTTCTCTGGCGTCCGCATGGGAATAGCCCTGGGCATGAAGCAATTCATGGCCAAAAAGTTCCCGGCGCTGATCAATACTGCATCGATTCCACAATGCCCGGCGAATAAAAATAACTCCGGGGATTCTTTCATCGCCAATACCGTTAAGACGGTAAAATCCGGCGTGATTGGCCTTATTACCGCTATCCTCCAAAAAAAGCACCTTAACTCCACCACCAAGAAGGTTGGCATCAAAGTTGTAGTCAGCCGCCGTCACATTGACCACGATATCCGGCCGTTTTTCGTGTTTACGCTGGTCGTATTGCGCGAATTCGTCTTCAACCCTATCGCTTGCATCGGGAATACGGTAAGGATTTACCAAGGTTAAGGTTTTGTTGATCGAATCGTAAATAATATTCTCATACCCCCAGCGGCCGATCGCGCCGCCGGAATTTCTCATCTTATCGTGAAGATAACGGCGAGTCGTAACGACCCCTGACGATAATTTTGCAAAAGCCCCGGCACGGGCTTTTTGATCGGTCTTATCCTTATTGTGATCCGGATATAAATTTCTAGAAATTACGGTTATGCGATTCAATATTTCCTGAGGATCGATCAACTGCGCTTGGCCATCCACCACCCGCCACCATGGGATTTCCATTATCGCAAGGGTCTCCCTTACTATATCCGGCATATCGGTTGGTGGCGCGACAATGCCGCTTGTAGCTTGCGCGGTATAAGTTAATTTTGGCGTAGTCAACCCTTTCGGCAGCGGCGGTGGTTGCGGGCGCGGCGGTTTAGCTTCTGCCTGGCTAGCCTGGCGGGCACGATGAACCGTCGTAACGATTTTATCCACCATAACACTTGCTTCTTGCCGGCGTGATTGGTCTTTGATCATATTTGAAAGATAACGCGCCAAGTTGCCAGCATCGAAACTGGGATGGCCAAGAAATGGTTCACGCAGCGATTGCTCAGTAAAAGCTTGCGCGATCTGCGGAATCATCGTGTTATGCGCTTTAAATTTATTAAAAGGTACCTCAATAAATCCGCCATCAAAGGTAATCAAGATCCCCGATGGAATAATCTTCAAGCTTTTAAAATGCCACCCTCTTTTATCGACACGGTCCAGTAACGCCTTTAGCGCTTCGATCGCTACCCATTCAACATGTTCCGAGAAGCTAACTTGCTCGGCATAAGCATTCGCTACACGCGCGGGAACAGGCTTAGGGTATGCCTGGGCGTTACGCACCAAGCCTTGCAAAGCACGCATCACAACCATAACATCCTGGCGCAAGGCTGGCGGGTATTGGCTTAACCTTACGAATAAATACTGCGCCAATTGTTTGCAGTTATCCGTACTGGCATCAAAGCTATCATTCAGACTATCTGTCACCGCCCCATAAGCCTCGGCCGGGATATTGAACTCGCGATAAGAGAAAGCCTGTTCAAACGGCTTACCGTCTTTCATGAAAACGATCTTAAAATCGTTTTGACCCCAGATTACCGCCCTAAGCGCCATTCCGGAAATATGCGCATCGGCAATCGATTTTGCTGCCTGATAAATGACCAGATCGACATAGCCGGACAATACCGCCTGATGATCGGTGTACTCTTTAAAAATTCCAGCCCCGATCTCGTTTTGCGTATTTTTATATTGCGCGATTTGCTCTAGCGTTAATTTTAATTCCGGCGTACCTAGTTCGTCGCAGGCCATATTGTGGATCTCGGTCCAGTGTTTATCGGGATAATGTTGCCTTAGGGCTGCTTCGCGCAACTCATGGGCCCATATGCCCCGTGAAGGATATTTACCGCCATGAGTAAACAAAACAATATGCGTTTCCAAGGTCTTGCCTTTAGGGTTTTTGATAAAATAGTTTAATCCTTCATCATGCCCTAACGGGCCGCGAGCCCCCCGAGGAAGATCGACCAACGTGATGCATAATTTTCCTATAGGCAGTTTGTCTGCAGATAAACCAGAGGCTTCCAGCGCTTCAGCAACCTCGATATTATTCACATTAACACCAGTTTTTTGCGATAAAACCGATATCATTTTTTCTATCATCGCGGCTTCGCTTGGGATTTTATCGCCATCGCCATAAAGCGTTCTCGCGTGCTCCAGCGCACCGCTTACCACCTCGACCGCAGTACGCAAAATGCATACCTTGCCATTAAAGTGCGGCGCACTCGACGCGGGGCTAAGAGCCGCGGCAACCGGTAAGTTAATACCTCCGGAGAAATAGGCACGACGGGCGATTTTATATGCGGGCGAATGATCATTCGCCCCTACGGATTCCTTTTTAACGTAATTGTATGCCCCTTGCTTAAAAGCCTCTAAATATTTCCTGTAGATCTTTTCCTTAGCCTTGGCGTCAGCATTATCAATGCCCTTAGTCTTGGATTGGGCGATGTAATTTTTATATATTGAATCTTTTAATTTGTTTTTAAACCATACCCCTAAAATAAGCGCGTTATAGATCTGACGTAATTGGGAAAAGTGTTCGCCTTCGTTCACTTGCTGGATGATTGCGGGAAGTATATGGGTTTTGAATGCATCCGTAGGGGCGGACCCATGTGTCCGCCCGTTATTTTGTATCGCCAAATAATCCTCTTCCGTCTGCACCTTCAACGTCGCTTCGGCGATGAAAGCGCTGTTACCGTGCTCGCAGACCAGAGCTTTGTCGGGCGTGATCCAAACCTTCGTGAAGCTTGAACGAGCCAAGGCGTTTGACGCCGATAACGAGTTTGTAGCTGAACGACCCCCGTAAGGGGTAGAGTTACCGTTCATTTCATCCCAATACTTCTTCCCTAATTCCGTTTCCGGATAGGTCAAAGATGCGGCTAATTGCTTTAAAAGATAATCCTCTTTTAAGAGGCCTTCGCCCAGCTCGGTTGTGGCAGTGGTATCGGGAATGATCCGGCTTTGTTCGTATGGTGATAAGTTCACCCAGAGGTCTTCTTCCGGTAAGGTTAACCCGGCAAAGAAATAATTTACCAGGGTTTGGGCCTCTTCTTTGTTGATATCCTTATCGTTATTGGTATCGATGATGAATTCCAGGCCAAAAGGGTTGTCGGGGTTGACTTTTATCCCTTTTAAAACAGAGTGGGATACAGGCTGGGACAAAGGCAATAAATTAATGGTAGAAGCTACCCCTACTTGTCCAAAACTAACCCCGGAAAGAACAAAGGTAACGGCTACGCAAGCCAAAATTGCTTTAGTGACAAGGCTTTTCCGCAAAAAACATATCATATTGAATCTATATACCATATTTAATAGGGTAAAAACAAGGGGAAAGCGTTATTTTTATGAAGGTATTCGCTATGGCTTCACGGCATCGACCAAAAGACGCACATCTTCCTCAATCACTTTAAATTGCTTTTGGGCGAAACGCTCCCTGGAAAAGACGCTGCCGCCAAAAGCCAATGCCGAGGCGCCACACTTTAAAAATTCTTGCGCATTTTGCGGCTTTACTCCGCCGCAGGCTAAAAGTTCAATATCATTAAACGGCCCTTTAACTTCTTTAAAATAGGCTGGGCCAAACATCTGTGCGGGAAAGACTTTGACCATAGTCGCGCCGGCTTTCCAAGCATTATGAATCTCCTGTGGAGTCAACGCGCCGGGAAAAACGCAGATGTTCTTATCGCGGCAATACTTTATCACATCACTGACTAATACCGGCGAGACAATAAACGTTGCGCCGCTATTTACGGCTTGCCTTGCCTCATCAGCGGTTAAAACCGTACCGGCGCCAATAACCAGCTTACCCGATGCAGCCTTGGCTGCCTGCTTGATAAGCCCTAAGGCACCGGGAGTATTCATCGTGATCTCGATAGTCTTAAGGCCACCGGCGATAACTGCCTCTAAAAGCGGGGGAAGGCAATCCGCAGGAATACCGCGCACAATGCCGATCAGGGGAAATTTCTTAAATTCTGTAAGGTTCATTTTTCCACATAGCCGGAATCGACGATCGAATCGTAAAATTCCAGGTAATTATCTTTTTTGTCGGTTTTACGCATGGCGATCGCCGAGTTAGGGTGCTCATTAAGCATACCGGCAATAGCATAAGGAATAATATATCCCCACTCGATCTTTTCCCGCAACGGAATAAACTCTTTGCCGATCACATCCAAAACCGGACGGATATCATATTTCGGATTTTTTAAAAATCCTAACAATAACTCTAATGGGCAGTTACCGGCACCCCGGCCGATACCGTAGATGGTAGCGTCCATGTAATTAGCCCCGTGGATTATTGCTTCGATGGTATTGCTAAAACCTAATTGCTGATTATTATGGCCGTGAAAACCTATCTCTTTATGTTTCAAGATGCGCTTAAACAACTTAACCAGGTACTCCATCGGTTCTTGATATAAAAAACCGAAGCTATCAACAATATAGATCACGTTTGCTTTGCTCTCGCGATCGATCTGCTGCAAGGCACCCTCTAACTCCGGGCCCTGGTGCTTGGATATCGCCATGATATTGATGCAGGTTTCATAACCCTTGGCATGAAAATCATTGGTCATTTTAATCGCTTTATCAACGTCCTTAACATAAGTCGCCACGCGCACCATGGTTACCGGGCTTTGCTTTTTCGGCTTGATATCTTCCATTTTCACGCGTCCGATATCAACCATCACAGAAATTTTTGTTTTTGATTCGATACCATCGATAACGCGCTCGATCACTTCGTCGTCACAAAATTTCCAGGTACCATACTCTTTTTTCGGCAAAAGATCGCGGGAATTCTTATAACCGATCTCCATATAATCAACGCCGGCCGCCGAGACTGCCTTATAAACTGCACGCACAAATTTTTCACTGAAATCGTGATCGTTGATCAGGCCGCCATCGCGGATCGTACAATCCAAAACCTTGATTTTCTCCCTATACATATTTTCCTCCTAAAATTTGATTGTTTGCGCGACTTTTACCGCCGCTACGCCATCACGGGCATATTGCGCGCCAATTGTTTGGGCATAAATGCCGGTGACAACCGCGCCACCCACCATAAAGCGGCAATTTAACTTTTCTTTTTTCGCCGCCTCAATGACCTTTTTCATGTTTATCATGGTTGTCGTCATCAATGCCGACAAACCCACGATCGAAGCTTCATGTTTTTTTATCTCACTAATGATCTTTTGCGTCGAAACATCCGCGCCGAGGTCAACCACATCAAAACCGTGATTGCGCAAAAGTAAGGCGACAATATTTTTACCGATATCGTGGATATCTCCCTCGACTGTCGCCAAGATCACCACGGTCTTTTTTTCCGGCGTAACCGCCTGCCCCTTTAATAATGGCTCCAGAAAGCCAAACCCTCTCTTCATGCTCTCGGCGCTGGCGATCAATTGCGGCAGGAAATACTCTTTTTTATCAAAAAGCTCACCGACCCTGGTGATCGCCGGAATCATAACCTGATTAACTAAATCTTGAGCCTTAAGCCCTGAGTCAACTGCTTGTTTCACAAGCGCGGTTATATCTTCGCGATTACCCTGAATAATCGCCAAACTCACCTTTTCCCGTGCAGGTATCTCTTGAGCCGATGCGGCCGGTAAAGATCTACCAGAAAAATTAGCCAGGTAAGCCGCCGCATCTTTATCTTTATCCAGTAAAAGGTTTTTTGCGACGGGATCGGTCTTTTCTTCTATATGCATAGGGTTGGCGATCGCCATATTTAAGCCGGCCTTACGTGCCAAGCTCAAAAAGGTACTATTTATCACCGCACGTTGCGGCAGGCCAAAAGAGATGTTAGACAAACCAACGATCGTATTGCATTTTAAAGTTTTTGCCGCATATTTGATCGTCTCTAAAGCCAATAGCCCGGCTTTAGGATAAGACGAAACCGTCATCACCATACCGTCAATGGCTATGTCTTCCGGCATAAAACCTAATTTTTTTGCCGCCTTAAATACAATTTGAATATTTTCTTTGCGCTCACTGAGGCCTTTAGGCAATTTTTTACCTAAAGGCAACAATATAAACATCGCGCCATATTTCTTAGCCAAAGGCAAAAGCTTTTTCATCTTCGCGCTCTCGGCGCAAATCGAATTGATCAACGCGCGGCCGGGATAAAGGCGTAATGCGCCCTCGATCACTTCTTCTTTGGCGGAATCCAAAACCAACGGCGAGACAAACGATACCGATAGAAGTTTGACCATCTCTAAAAGCATCGCCTTTTCATCGACACCAGGCGTGCCGGCATTCACATCCAAAACCTTTGCTTGTGCGAGCTCCTGCTCCTGGGCTAAAGCGCGTACCAGGGTAAATTTATTCTCACGCAACTCTTGAGCTAAAGCTTTTTTACCGGTAGGATTGATGCACTCACCCACTAAACAAAATTTATTTTTATCCAAAACCACAGCCCTACGCGCAGAACTTAGCGCGCCGATCGCCTTACGCTTAGGCAAAATTGGTTTTGCGGTTTTTACTTTTTGCGCGATCGCTTTAATATGCGCCGGGGTCGTGCCGCAGCAGCCGCCTAAAAAATTAACTCCGGCCCTGGCAAATGCCGGCCCAAAAGCGGCAAAATTTTTATCATCCATCTCAAAAATCGTCTTACCGCTTACCAATTGTGGCATGCCGGCATTGGGCTTAGCGACCAAAGGCACGGTAGCATAAGGCTTTAATAGCTTAATGACTTCGAGCATCTTTTCCGGACCGGTCGAGCAATTGCAGCCGACAGCCGCAGCACCTAAACTCTGCAAAGTGATCAAAGCGCTTAACGGATCGGTACCATTTAAGGTCCTGCCTGATGCCTCAAAAGTCATGGTGACGATTGCCGGTTTTGTGGTCAGCTCGCGTACCGCCAAAAGCGCAGCGCGGGCCTCCTGAATATCCATCATCGTCTCGATAACAAAAAGATCGACGCCGCCGGCCAAAAGGCCTTTGACCTGTTCTTTGAAAATATTTACCGCATCTTCGAATTTTATTTCGCCAAAAGGCTCGACAAATTCACCGGTTGGGCCGATATCCCCGGCGACAAAAGCCTTTTTCCCAGCAGCTTTTTTTGCTATCTGGGCTAATTGCTTGTTGATATTAAATACGCCACTTTTATTGTACTTAGCTAACTTTAACCGGTTGGCACCAAAGGTGCAAGTGTAAATGATCTGCGATCCGGCCGCAATATAATCAGCATAAACGCTTTGCAGAAGGGCAGGATTATCCAAACACCAGCTTTCCGGGCATACTCCGGATGGCATCCCACGCTTTTGCAGCTCGGTGCCGACAGCACCGTCTAAAATCACGATTTTACGCTTAAATAATGCTTTAATATCCATGATAACGACCCTGCCTGCCGGCAGGCAGGGGTAATTATACCATTAATGAGAGGGGTTACTATACTTTTTTCACGCCGACGACCGCCGTAACGGTCTTTTCGGGAACGAAGATCGAGGTGGCAGTCAAACGCACACCAAAGTGGCCTAATTGCAGGGTATCGTAAAATATTCTCTGGTTATCTAGGGCAAAGTCACCATAACCGGCAGAAAAGCGAAACCGCGAAAAGGCTTTGCTCTCGCGCCGTAACTGCGCGTAAAAATATTCCATCATCCAATCCAGTGACTTATCCACGCATTCAGAGGCAACGGCATCAAAAACCACCGCTTTGGTCACATCGCCATCTTTGGAATTATTACGGATAAATTCATGGATTTTGGTGCCGGCCGTAGCGCCTAAAAAAAATACTTCGTCGCAATCTTTTAAGAGCTGTGCCAGGGAGATACTTTTTAAGACAATATTTTTTTCCAGAGTAACTTTTTCCGTATCCTTGGCTAGGATATTAAGCCGTGCCGCAGCGCCCTGTAATTTCAGAAACTCCTGCGCCTCGAGGATATAACGCGAAAGCTCATCCTCCTGGGCCTTGACCAACTTAGTCTTACCGCGGGCATAGCCTAAACGGCTGTAAATATGCTCGGTAGGGATATCAATTACAATCGTATCAAACGCCTTGAATTCCATATCGGCATTATATCATCGCATATCTTAAGATGTCACGATTGTTTTAAAAACCTATGGTAAAATATAAAGTTATGGCAAAAAAAGTTTTCTCCGTCATTTTATCTACACTCCTCTGGTTAAACGCTTTTGCCGGCGATCATGGCTTGATTGAATGTTACGAACGTGACGGTGACCACCGCTCCACCATCTCCTTCAGCTTTGAAGAGACTAAACCCGGTATCTTCCGCCTGGCACAAAAAGGTAAAGGAGATTACGACACCCACACCAATGTCACCTGGGATACCGAATCGATCGTAGAGTTAAAAGATAATATTTACCGGCCGTTAAAAAGTTCGCGCATCATCTACAACGCTGACGGGAAAAACATCAAAGAATTAAAGCTAGATTACGACTACAACCAGAAATTAATATTTTTTACGGTGATAACGCCTAATATCACCATCAAAAAAAGATTCCCCTTAAAAGGTATCACCGTAGACGGAACCAACCTGTTGATCCTGGTATCAAAGTTCATCGAGAACCGAAAACCTTACTTTTACCTGATGACCGACCTGGCCAATATGTACAAAATCAACATCAAGTATGACAAGGAACAAGCGGCGAAGATCAAAGGAAAAAACATCGAAACTGTGCGCGTACGAATGTTCCCCAATATGGGCATTCTCGACACTTTTATCGAGAATGCGATCACCCCATCTTATGGTTGGTACACCAAAGGCGCACCTTGCAGATTTTTGCGTTACGAAGGCAAAGAAGTAGACCGCGACTCCAAAAACATCATCACCTTTACCAACAACTAGCCTACTTCTTACCGATGCGGAAAAGATTATCCATCGCCACAGAGCCCGGGCCGATGATCAAAAGGCTTATATAAACAACGAGCAACTCTAAAGCATGGGAAGCGACCAATAACCCATCACCGTGGTGAAAATGAAACATCGTCGCCACAAACATGGTAAACGCTAAAAATACACATGCCGGACGAAAAACAAATCCCATCACAAAACATGCGCCGCCGATAAACTCTGCCGCCGCAGCGCAAAACCCCCAAAACGTCGGCCAAAACCCAACACCGATAACCGCCATAGCCATGCCTACGCTCTTCCAGGCAATTGGGCCGCCGAAAAGTTTCGGCCAACCATGATACATCGACATCACACCAATACCCACACGTAAAATCAACAGGCCAAGATTAACGCTGCCGCTTTTTTCGCTCATAATAAACCTCCTCTAAGTTTTATTTAAACATTGCTTCTTTGATCACACCGATCTTATTCTTCAGCGAAAATGAACGATATACACAGATACAATAATGCAAAAATAAGGCAAATATCCCGTTAAGTTTTACGCCAAGAACCTTGCCGCATGCCGTGTCGTTAGCCATCGGCACGATATAACCTAAATCTAACGGCTTATATTTACAAAGCGGTTTATTTTCAAGCAGATTAACGATGCTGCGCGCACAAAGTTCACCCTGCGTAACGGCAAATTGTACACCCATACGCAAAACGCCGTGTTTACATTTTGCTAAAGCCATATCGCCGCAACAAAACGCACTGTCATCAATACGTAAATATTCGTCGACTTCAATGCGGCCCTGGGCGCCACGGCTGACCTGGCCGATTATCTCGATCGTCGATGCCATAACCCCCGCCGACCAGACCAAAAGTGCGTTACCATAGGTCTTTCCGTCATTAAGCTTAATGCGCACCGGCGAAAAGTCCACAAGTTCACAATTAAGCTTTATCTCGATCCCCATCCGTGCAAGATTCCTCTGCACATAATTACGCTCGCTGTCGCTAAAGCCCGACAATAAACTACCGGAGCGCTCGATAAGCACGATGCGCCGCTGAAGATTATTTTCATCAAGATGGCGCTTGATCGCCGTCACGGTCTCAATCCCGGTATAGCCGCCGCCTACCACCAGTACCGCGTCAAAATGCGCGGCATTCAAAGCTTCCAAAATCGCCACCGCATCGTTAACCGATGAAAACTTAAAAGCAAATTCCTTTAACGCGTCATTACCGTAAAAATTAGTTTCCGCGCCGGTAGACAAAAGTAAAAAATCGTAATCAAACGATTCACGATTCGAATAGACTTTTTTATGGATAAGATCAATAATATCTACGGCACGGTTGATAAAACGAGTGTTGCCCTTATGCAGCGGAACCAGGCTGAATCTAAGATGGGCCGGCGATAAGCCGCGGCCGATAATATCCGGCAAAAGTGGTAAGAACTCGCTCTCACTGCGCCGGTCGAAGATCAATACATCGAGGCCTTTTATTTTAGCCAACTTACGCGCACAGGTAAGGCCGGCAAAACCTGCTCCAACAATGACTACTTTTTTGTTAGCCATTAAACCTTTCCAGGATTACCCCGGCAATTAAAAAAAGGTAAACTAAGTTGGCAGCCTTGATCGTTAATCGCGAAGATTCCAGTAATTTTTCTTTATCTTGATAATGCTCTTTCAATATGGCACCCGATCGGCGTAACAGCCCCATGACCGCGAATGCCATCAAAGCAACAAAATGCGTATTCACACCGATAACATTGATTAAAACCATAAACAAACCGGCCTCGACCGCGGAAAAATAAAAAAGATACCCTTTTGCGTGGCCGCATAAAGTAATCAAATTATACTTTTTGCTTTTAACGTCATCTGGATAATCGGCAACCTGGTTAGCCAAAAGTATCGCCGTCGTGAAAAAACCAAAAGGTAGAGAAAGGATAAAGCTATCCAAATCAGGAAAAATACGGCTTTGAATAAAATACGCGCCCATTACACACGCCGGCCCAAAAAGAATAAAAATCACCACTTCGCCAAGACGCCGGTAAGAGAGAATAAAAGGTTTTAACGAATAAAATACTCCCAGCAAAAGGATGATCAGGTAACAAAAAATTACCTTATCACCCTTAAGATCAATAGCTAAGCAAATAACCGCCAACAAGGCCACGGTAAAAAAAATAACAGCGCTCTTAAGGTAAAATTTTTCGGGGAGTACCTTCTCCTGGATCAATTTAGAACCGCCAAAAAAACCGTAGAATTTAAGGTCTTTCCAATCTGCGCCGGAACGCGAATCAGCATAGTCGTTAATCAGATTAGCCGCTAAATGAGTAGACGCAACAGCGATAGCCCCAAAGAAAAATCCGGCCCAATCAATCACCCCATGCCACAAAAACGTCCCGGCAATAAAAGGCAAAAGGCTCGCACTTAAAAAGGGAAGCCGAAACGCCCGGATTAAAATTGGCAAACGCATAATCATATGATATCATAGCCCTATGTTTATCCAACTAAAAAATGAACTCGATAGAAAGCTTGAAGCTTTCATCACCGCTATCGAAAAGCGCTATAATTTAAAGGCGATTTCTCCACTTTTGTCCGGCGCGATGAAGGATTTTATTCTGCGCCCGGGCAAGCGTATCCGCCCCATCCTTTTTATTATGGGCTACCGCGGATTCGCCAAAAAAGACCCAAAAGGCCTCTTTGAAAGTGCTTTAGCGATCGAAGTGTTGCATGATTTTTTGCTCATTCACGACGACATTATCGATAAATCCGCAATGCGCCGGGGCAAACCGGCGATGCATACCATGCTTAATACTTATTTAAAAAAATACCCTAAAGCAAAATTTGACGGCAATGATTTAGCCATCATTGTCGGCGATATCATGTTTGCGATCGCAATCGATTCGTTTTTAACGATCGATGAGGACCCGCTCCGTAAAGAAAAAGCCCTGCGTAAATTTGTCGAAGCCGCCTGTTATACCGGCTGCGGAGAATTTATCGACACCCTCTCCGGTGCAAAAAATATCAGCGAGATAAAGCCCAAAGATGTTTATTCGATCTACGACTACAAGACCGCTTACTACACTTTTGCTTGCCCGCTAGTCACCGGCGCAATCTTGGCCGGCGCAAGCGAAGCCGAAATTAAAAAACTTTTTAACTTCGGAATATATTTAGGCCGTGCTTTCCAGATCAAAGACGATATCTTGGGTATTTTCGCCAAAGAAGAAGATACCGGCAAGCCTTCAACCAGTGACCTTCAGGAAAATAAAAAAACACTCCTTTTGTGGTTTGCTTACCAGAAGGCAACCGGGCAGGAAAAAAATAGGCTTAAAAGCATATTAGCGAAAAAAAATATCACCGCGAAAGATATCGCCGCAGTCCAAGAGATTATGATCAAAACTAAAAGCCTGGATAACGCGAAGCAAGAGATCACCTTACTTCTTAAAAAAGCTGTTCTTTCGATAAAACCCTCTAAAATTAAAAAAGAGTATAAAGAAATATTATCCAGCTACTCCTCTACCATTTTAAAAACCTGATATGTTCCCCGTATCTACAGAAAAAGAAAAAGCCTTGATTTACAAAATGTTGCAATTGGGCATTAAGGAAAATGACCTGATCGAGCGGTTTATCCACTCCGGCGGTAAAGGCGGACAAAATGTCAACAAAGTATCGACCTGCGTTTATTTAAAACATATCCCAAGCTCGATCGAGATCAAATGCCAAGTCGACCGCTCCCAGGCGATGAATCGGTTTTTTGCGCGGCGGCTCTTATGTGAAAAAATCGAAAGCATACGCTTAAGGGAGCAAAGCGCCAAGCAGCAACGCATCGAAAAAACCAGACGGCAAAAGCGTAAGCGCTCCAAACGCGCTAAGGACAAAATGCTCGCCTCAAAACGGATCCACTCTTTTAAAAAACAGATCCGCTCAGGAAATTTCGAAATCTAGCCCAAGCCTTTATCTTTCCGAATTAATGCAAACGAAATCACACTTCTTATTTTTTATATCGTTAGCCAGGACATTTTTAGGATCGATCTCCAAAGCTTTATTAAGATAATATTCGTATTTCGCTTCGTTGCCTCTAGCTTTATATACTTGTGCCAAACGCACATAGGCATCAGCCAGCTTGGGATCAAGCGTGATCGCTCTTAGTAAATGAGCTTGCGCCTTATCGAGGTCGCCGCCGGCTATCCCCGGTGCTAAAAGATAATAGGCCCCCAAACCAAAATAGACCTGTGCTGAATCAGGCAAAAGCTTACGCGCCCGGTCCAAATGAGGAAAAACTTGCGTACCATTGAGGATTTTGACGATCGGGCCTCCATTATGAGCGATCATCCCCTTAGCCCCGGCGAAGATCAAGTGAGCACGGGCATAATTATTTACATCCACATTATCTTTCCCTTGGGCCAGTACCTGCGAAGAAAGCTTCACGGCTTCGTTGTAATTCTTATCGTTAAATTCGATATAGGCGAGCGTAATATAGGCGGGCGCAAATTTCGGCGATACCTTGATCACTTCATCCAACATCACCTTGGCGCTATCTACTTCATGGCGGCGGCGGCGGATCTCGGCCAAGCCCCATTTTGCTTCCATGCTATTATGGTCAAAGGCCATAACCTTCTCGAAAGCGGTCTGTGCCTCACCTTCCTTATATGCGTTAAGCGCACTTAAACCATAAATGTACCAATCATCCGGATTGTTCGATTTTTCCGCAATTTTTTTAGCGGAAGCCACATTGATCTTGTCGGCCTTTTCATGCATCGTGATCCAACCAAGAGGGTAGCAAGTGCCAAAGAACAGAACACAAACGAAACTCATAATAAAAATTTTTATCCGCATAGCTTCCTCCTATTTTACGGTCTCAACAATAAAATGCCCGGTTTTCGATCTTACTGCCATCGCCAGCTTATTCTCCGGCTCTAAAACCAAAGCCTTATTTAAAAACTTATCGAAATTCTTATTTACGCCGCGCGCCTGATAAAATTGCCCAAGGCGCACATAACCATCGGCAAGTTTAGGGCTCAGAGAGATTGCTTCCTGCAAATAATCAACTACCTTATCCGGATCACCCCCGGCACAAGGCGCGGTAGTTAAAAAAAATGTGCCCAGGCCCAAATAAACCTCCGCCGACTTAGGTACAAATTCCTTAGCCGCGGTAAACGCCGGTAAAACCGTTTCGGCAAAAAGATACTTTACCGTCTCGCCGCTTTCATTAGCAATCATCCCCAACGCCGCGGCTTCCAGCAAATAGGCGCGCAAATAAGCATCTTTGCCTACCTTGTCTTTGCCGTCATTTAATATTTTATTACTTACCGCCAAAACTCCGGAATAATCTTTACGGCAAAATTTAAGATATGCCTCGCTGATCCTTGCCGGCACAAAATCCGGATGCTCGCTCAAGATCGCACTAGTTGCTTTTTCGCCTCCATCAATATCCCCGGTACGCAACATAACTTCGGCCAAACCCCAACGCGCCTCAAACGTTTCCGGCGAAAGATGCAGGATCTCATTAAAAACAATCCGGGCTTTTTCCGGCTCGTTTTTATGCAAATAGGCAAAACCTAAAACCGCCAGATCCTCTACCGACGTTGCATTCTTTTTAACCTTATCTATCGCCTCATCAATCATGATGTGTGATGAACGGGTATAAATCCTCTGCCAATCAAGGGCATAAGTATTAAAGGTAAAAATAAAGGCTACAACGATACCTATAAACATTTTTTTCACCATCATCCCCTCACCTCCTGAATAGTTTTTGCCCGGATAATCGCAGTTTCGCCAAATTTCGCGCGGATTTTTTCTACTGCCAAATGCTTTTTTTCTTTTTTCTCGTCGATTTCTTTATCAAAAAAATATATCTGCCCGCCGCCACAGCCTAAATTAGAAACTTTAACCCCGACTAAACGCACGGCTTTTAAACTTGCCGGAAAATCGTTATAAAGCCTTTTGACCGACGCAAAGATATTGTCGCAAAAATTAGTTGGTTTTTCAACCGTCACCGAACGTACATAAGTTTTAAAATCAGAAAATCGTAATTTCAAGGTAATGGTGCGGCCGAAAAAACCATATTCGCGAAGCCGCGTCGAAACCTTATCGCTTAGCTCCAAAAGCGCCGCCAAAACCTTTTCACGATCGAATAGATCGGCCTCGAAAGTTGTTTCGTTACTCACCGATTTCGCCTGGGCCCCGGAAGAAACATCGCTCTGATCCCGGCCATTCGCCAATTCATGCAAACTCTCGCCGTAAACCCCAAACCACTTTTGCAAAATCTTACGGCCTACGAGCGCTAACTCACCAATCGTATGTATCCCATGCGCGCGCAGGATAGCTTCGCTTTTTTTGCCGATCCCGGGGACCTTGCCTACACCAAGCGGCCAAATAACGGTAGGAATATCCTTGGAACTCACCTCCTTAAAACCATCCGGCTTATTTAGATCCGAGGCGATCTTGGCCAAAAATTTATTCGGAGCTAACCCTGCTGAAGCGGTAACACCGATTTTTTCCTTAATACGCTTTTTAAGCATAAAACAAGCCTTCTGCGGCGTATCAAAAAGATGAAAGCTTTGGGTAATATCCAGGAATGCTTCATCAATGCCGGCCGGCTCGACGAAAGGAGTGAATTGATAAAAAATATTGTGCGCCTCGCGTGAAGCTTGGGAGTATTTATCCATATCCGGATGCAAAAAAATTGCTTTCGGGCAAAGCACAAAAGCTTTAGCTATCGGCATTGCCGAATGTATCCCGAATTGACGCGCTTCATAAGAGCAGGTTGAAACCACACCCCGGCCGTGGCCCTCTTTTGGATCGGCGCCGATCACGACCGGTTTTCCGCAAAGATCAGGATTATCGCGTTGTTCTATCGACGCGAAGAATGCGTCCATGTCAACGTGCACGATAAAGCGTTCCATAATATCAGTGCAATGATTCGATGATGCGCTTGATGACTACCGGCTGGTTAAGGGTAAAAAAGTGGATTTTTTTTACACCGTTTTTCATGAGGTCCTGGCACTGCTTGATGGTAAAATCCAACCCCACGCGCCCCATCTCAACAGGATCATCGCGCAAGCTTTCCATTTTATCTTCAATGCGCTTGGGCAGCGCGACACGGCAGACTGCCGCCATCTTTTTGATCTTGGCGACATCGGTAAGCGGTAAGATACCGGGCAAAACCGGTATATCGATCTTGTTTTTACGTAATTTATCCAAGTAAGAGTAATAAAAAGTATTGTCGAAAAACATCTGCGTTACGGCAAAATCCGCACCCGCGGCGATCTTTTTGCGGGTAAATTCGAAATCCTCATCCAAAGATTTACTTTCAATATGCCCCTCCGGATAAACCGCCACCCCTACCGAAAAATTATAATTTTGCTTGATGAACTTGACTAAATCGGCCGCGTAAGAAAGCTCCTGGGTTTTAAAATCAAAGTTAGGTATGCCCTCCGGCGGGTCGCCGCGCAAAGCCATAATATTTTCGATACCCTTACGCTTATAATCATCGAGCATGGCTTTGATCTCGGCTTTTTTTAAGCCGACACAAGTCAAATGCGGCACGGTCTCGATGCTTTTGTTGTGCAGCAAAATATCTACCGCCTCTTTGGTCGATTCGCGGGTCTTGCCGCTGGCGCCATAGGTCATGGTCATATAAAGCGGATTGAATTTTTTCAAGACATCGACCGTCGCCACAAACGCTTCTTTTGCCGAATCGGTCTTGGGCGGAAAAAACTCGAAAGCAAACCCGCTATCTCTGACTCTCAATGTATCACAAATCTTCATATGGTAGATATTATAAGCGAATTATTCAATTTTGCGTAGTGTTTTTGTGATTTTTTGATCGGTGGAAGCCCAATTCGCCAGCCTCACCCCTATCCCCTCTCCTAAAGTGAGAGGGGCAACGAAATACTAACGGTCATTGCGAGCCTGCCGAAGGCAGGCGCGGCAATCCCGATTCTCGTAGGGGCGGACCTGTGTGTCCGCCCGCCATCTCACACCTTAAGGCCTAAGCTGCTCTGTGTTTATTTGCCCAACTATTTTACCAGTAGATAGAAAAACATAGTCATAACCAGAACTTGCTAAAATATCTTTTTTTAATCTCCATCTGCCATGCACAACTTCCGTATCGCTTTGCGATATAAGAAAAACTTTCATAAATAATTTAAAACAGTGATTAACTATAGCCAAGTCTATTAATTTTCCCATGGGCAGTAAGGATGCGTTGTCGACATGCACATCGACTAATTTTCTAGGATCGTTCTTCAAATTACCGTTTTCAACGTTTCTACATCTATTCCCTCCGGTATTATTGGCATGTTGTGATAAGTTTATTTGCACTAAATCAGAATTATTCCAATTGTGTGGATAAAATGACAATTCTATCATCACATTGTTGCTGGCATCCGCCGCATATAGTTTTTGAAATTCAATTATATTATCGTAACAAAATAGCAATACGGCATAAAAATTTTCATCAGAAACCAATTCACATCGCCACGAAAATTCTTGATGCGGAATACAAGCAGGAGGGTTAGTCGTAACTGTTTTTCCCAACCATTCAGGTTTTTTAACATTAACGTATGCCATCGTAAAATATACCACAAATTTCTCCCCTACCCCAATAAATTCAAAATCACCTTGATCATCACATCCTTTTCTGCCGGGCGGCTGGAAGCCACCATCAACGTCAATGCCGCAAGGGCATTATCGTCAATGCGCTTGACACCATTTTTACGTAGCAACAAACCGTTCCTTTGTAAATAGCAGATGAATATTGCAGCAGCGATACGTTTATTGCCGTCAACAAAGCTGTGATTTTTAACAACAAGGTAGAGCAAATACGCCGACTTTTCCTCAATTGTCGAATATAGCTCTTTACCATCGAAAGTCTGATAAATCGTTGCCAAGGAACTTTTAAAGCTTTCATCTTTTTCCTGGCCGACCAACGATGAATCATGAAATTTCAATTTCATCTGCTCAATAATCGCCATAGCCTGTTCATAAGTTAATTTAAATTTAGATTTTTTTGTTCCCACGGGAACAGTAAGCCGCTCGTGGTCGAAATCATCTAATATCTCTAAGCCACGGGAATATTCTTGAATGATCTGGATGACGCCCTTCATCTCACAGGATATACCTTCTACCTGGGTAATATTGGCAAGCAAACGAACTGTATCTTGCAGCTTACTGATCTTACCTGCCTGTAATTTAAGCCGTTTTTCGTTTATCGTATAACCATCAACCAAATGCTTATGTAGTACATTAGTAGCCCAAATACGAAACTGCGTACCCCTTTTTGAATTAACCCTATATCCAACTGAAATGATCGCATCTAGATTAAAATACTCCACCTGATAGGTTTTCCCATCGGCGGCAGTTGTTGCAATTTTTGCAACAACTGACTTCTCCGCTAATTCATGCTCTTTAAATACGTTTTTCAAATGGCGCGACACAACCGACTTATCCCGATCAAAAAGATGCGCCATCTGACTAAGGCTGAGCCATACCGTATCCTTCTCCAAACGTACCTCAAGGCGGTTTTTGTATAGAATTACCTGGTTATTTATTGTTTTATCCATAGATTTATCTCTCAATATACCGCTATTTTACACATGGGTAAAGGGTTTTGTGGGGCAATGGACATCAAAAAACCTTCGCCGGTAATTGCTTACCAGCGAAGGCTTTAACGAAAACAATTTTATATTGGGCGAATGATTATTCGCCCCTACGTTATTCCACCGGTTCGAAGTTTGATTTATCTACCCCGCATTCAGGGCAGGTCCAATCATCGGGTATCTTTTCAAATGCCGTTCCCGGCTTAATGCCATGCTCCGGATCACCTAGGGTCGGATCATAGATCCAACCGCAAACCGAACACTTATATTTCTTCACATTACACCTCCGATTTAAACGATCTCCACATCAATCGTTCACGGTGCCCTTTTCTTTAGTCAGCATCGTCGGAGCACAACAACTTTTTTTCGCCTTCTTATTCTGGCCACAGCATAAGGAACAAACAGCTGTAGGCTCCTTCACGCGCTTGGAGATTTTTTTCTTTTTTACTGTCATATCATTCGCCTCTTTTGCCTAATTCTTTATCCAGCAGAATCATCGATGCTGAATCTTCCTTAACGCGTTCCAATAAAGCTAAAACATCGGTATCATTTTTTTCTTCTTCGATCTGCTCGGTCACAAACCACTGCATAAAGATCTCAGTTGTGCTGTCGCCGACCTTTTTAGCGGTCTTGTAAATATTGTCGATCAAGACGGTAACTTTCTTCTCATGAGCCAAGGCTTTGGTAAATACATCTTTTACCGACTTAAAATCGCTTTCCGGCTTTTCAATCGCGCCTAAAGTAACGCGCAAACCCTTGTCCACCATATAATCGAAGATCTTCATCCCATGGCTTACCTCTTCCTTAGCCTGGACCATCATCCATTTGGCGCAACCGCTTAAATTTTCCGCATCAAAATATGCCGCCATCGAAAGGTACAAATAATACGATGCCAACTCCTTGGTAATCTGCTCATTTAAAATCTTTTCCAATTGTTTATCCATAAAAACCTCCTAAAATATTTTTACCCTCTACCCACAAAACCCATATCCAAGAGTATACCTACAAACCAAACAAAGGTAAACCCTAAATTTCATCGATCAAACTCTTGATCGTGATCTTCGAAAGTTCAGCAAAAAAATCAGTTTCCAGCTTTTTGAGCCGTCTACGCAAAGGGCAAACCGGCATATTATCGCACTTTTTACCCAAAGTCCGACAATGGAGAAATCCCTCTTCTCCCTGGAATATACACATAATATCCAACAAAGATATAGTGCTGGATTTTTTATTCAGCGTAAAACCACCTTTACGGCCTTTTGCCGCATTCAATATGGCCTTATGATGAAGTTTTTGCAAAATAACCCGTAAAAACGGACGGGCGATCTTTAATTGTTGGCACAATTCAGCAACCGTAACCACCCGTCCTTTAGCCTTGGCGATATAGCAGATCGAACGCACGCCATAATCAGTATTGCGGGTTACAAGCTTCATAATTTAATGCTACCAAATTAGTATCATTCTGTCAAGGACAGGGATCAGTGGGAAATTTTTGTGCGGGCAGCGACCAACTTTTCAGAAAAATCGCCTTGTTTAAGCTGTTTGGTCCAGCCACGCAGAATCAACCAGCCGCAAAACCGCACCCAGGCATTACGCCAATTGCGGTACCAACGCCGCCAGCCAAATTTGATATTATGCAGATGAAATATCATCGAAGGAAACAAAAATATATGCAAGCCTAAAGCAAACATATAACGCAAACGGTAGAATTTACCCATTATTTTCCGCAACGACAAGTGCATCTCTTCGGCCGTAAGCGGAAAATCCGGCTCAAATAAAGGAAAATTACCGTCATAATATTGCCAACCGATAATGTTACGGTCGTAAACTCTGCCCTGAATGGCAAGGCGCTTAGTCATCTCCGTGCCCGGCAAAGGTACCGGCAACAATAACTGCACGGTATCGATCTTCGCATCCTTAATAAACTTCTTAAAACGGTATACCCGCTCGGCTGCCGGCATCTTAAACTCTACACCGCCCTTCATCGGGTAACCAAAAATAAACATCCCATGGACCGCAAAACCAAATTTATGATAAACCCGCGCCCACTCGACCATGTCTTGAGGCCGTAAAGTCTTTTTCATCGCCACGAGTTCTTCTTCGATCGGCGATTCAAAACCGATCGCGACCGTGTTGATCGACGCCTCGCGCATCGCGGTCAAAAGCTCCGTATCTTTGGCCTTATCCAGCCGTATCTGCGCCGTGATATCTAAACGTATGCCGAGTTTACGCTGGTAATCACGCAACATATTGCAAAACCTGATCGTTTCGCCGCGCTGCTGGCCGAACAGGTCATCGACAATAAAAAAATGGCGGGCGTCGCGCGTCTCCACCAAGACTTTCATCAGCTCAAAAAGGCGTTCCGGCGTAGCTAACCGGATCTTCCCCTTAACCGTACAAAATTCACAATCCATGCCGCAGCCGCGGATACGCCCCACCGGGTAAAGAGTAATATTAGCGTACCTTATTAAAGAAAAATCGGGTAAGGGCCAACGGTCAAAATCCTGCACAGGAGCGCGCGGGGCAGTCCTGATCAATTTACCATTTTCGATATAAGCCAAACCCTTAATGTTCTTTAAATCACTGCCTTTCTCTAAGGCCGGCAAAAGCTCCTGTATCGTCTCTTCAGCTTCACCCAAGACTAAATATTTAATGCCGTTAGCCAAAGCGTTTTCTACAACATCATTATCATCGTCGACAAAATGCTGGCCGCCGGCGATAACGATCACGCCTCGCTGTGCATAAAACTTGGCAAGCTTATAAAGGCGCGGGATCGTACTGGTTAAGCCGCCGTAAAGGCCCACAACATCCGCCGGGCGGTCGATCTGCAGGAATTCATGGTCCGCGCCCTCATCTTTCGAGCGTGGCCCATGGCGGCGCAAATTATTCTCGTCGATGATCTCCACATCCCAACCCGGCACCTCACGCGCTGCCGTGCCCACACAAACCGGGCCCAAAGCCGTAGTAATATGCGCAATATAGGTGTAGATATTAAACCGCGGATATACCGGATTGATCAAACGAAAAAGTTTTCTCTTTTTTTGTGGATCCATAACTTTCGATTATAGCACAAGGGACAAAATTAAATTTTTTATTTTTGCGGCCTGAGAAGATATCTCTTAAGATTAGGGTAAAATGACTTATCTTCCTTATGCGTGTGGTCTAAAAGCATCTTCGCTATCCCGGTAGTCATGGCCTTCAATGCCGGATTACCTTCAAAATCACCATCCACAACAATATCGAATGCCGCAGAAAATTTAGCGAACGCCTCCATTATACCGGCATGTTCTTTAAGCAACTCTTCGGTAACAGCCTTCTCTTCCGATACGCCATACTTAAGCATAATAGGAAAAAGCTGATCCTCTTCGAATTTAAAGTGGGGTACGACTAAGTCGCGAAAAAACTCCCTCATCTTCATAAAACTCGCCTGGTCGCTCTCGACCTCTATCAATTTTTTAAAAACCGTCAGCGCCTCATAGACCTGTCCGTGTTCTCTGGATATTCTGGATAAAGCGTCCATATCTCCTACCTTTTAAGCAAAATGCTTTTTTATATATTCCGCCAATAATTTTTCGGCATCAGGCTTACATTGGCCGCAAACCGTACCAAGCTTAGTGTGCTCCTGCAACTCAACATAAGTGCGCGCCCCCTCTAAGACCGCGTGCTCGATCTCGTGATCGGTAACATTCATGCATTGGCAAATGATCTTTGCCTCTTCGACTTTTATCTTGTCCCTCATCCCGTTTTTCTCATAATAATCATTGATCGCGCTGCGTAAGGCTTTGTCGCCTAAAACCGAACAGTGGATCTTATGCTCCGGAAGGCCGCCCAATTTAGCCGTAACATCTTTCGGGGAAAGCCTGTAAGCATCCTCGAGCTTCATCCCTTTGACCATCTCCGACAAGATCGAAGTCGAGGCAATTGCGCTGGCGCAACCGTAAGTCTTCCATTTGCAATCCGTGATCACGCCTTTGGCTTTATCGACCTTGATCGCCATCAGCATCTGGTCGCCGCACTTCATATTCCCTACGATACCCCGGCCGTCATATTGCGTTTTGTCATCATCCGCCAGGACATTCTTCGGATTCATGAAGTGTTCTTTTAATTTGTCGGTATAGACCCATTCATTTTCCATGGCTCTTTCCTCTTATATATGCGGTCGACATCCCCCGGATCTTCTGGATCACCATTGGCAATTTACTTAGAACATATTCAATATCTTCTTTCTTAGTCTCACGCCCCATGCTAAAGCGAATCGAACCATGCGCATATTCGACGTCAACCCCGGTCGCCAAAATTACATGCGACGGATCAAGCGAACCCGAAGCGCAGGCGGAACCGGTCGATACCGCGATCCCTTCTAAATCCAAATAAAGTAAAATTGCCTCGCCCTCGGCGCCGGCAAAGGATACGTTTAAAGTCGAAGCCAAAGAATCCTGAGGGTGGCCGTTAAATTTTATATCTGGGATCGTTGCCTCGATGCCTTTTTTGAGCATCGCCTTAAGCTCGATAAAATGCCTATGCTCAGCATCCATCTCTGCCGCGCGCATTTGCACCGCTTTACCAAAGCCAATGATACCTAAGGTATTTTCGGTGCCGGCACGCTTTCCCCTTTCCTGATGGCCGCCGCGGATAAACGGGCAAAACGGTACGCCTTTTTTCACGTAAAGCGCGCCAATGCCTTTAGGGCCGTAGATCTTATGCGCGGAGATGGTCAAGAAATCAACACCCAGGTCCTTAACATCGATCGGCATCTTGCCTACAGCCTGCACAGCGTCGGTATGGAATAACGCTCCATTCGCATGGGCCATTTCAGCTAAAGCTTTAATGTCCTGGATCGTCCCGATCTCGTTATTCGCCGTCATGATCGAGACCAAACCTACTCCACCGTTTTTTAAATAGGCGGCCAGCTCATCATGGCTGACCTTGCCGTATTTATCCACTTTCAAATATTTAATACTTACGCCCCGGTCAGCCACACACTTTGAAGATTCTAAGATACACGGATGCTCAATAACCGAAGTAATGATCTCGGCATTACATTTTATCGGGTGCCCGCACTTGCCTGAGCAGCAAGAAAAGAGAGAAAGCACGGTATTATTTGCCTCGGAACCGCTGCCGACAAAGATAATCTCGTCCGAATGGGCGCCGATAAATTTAGCTACGGCCTCACGCGCCGCCTCAACGCGCTTTCTTGCTTCGCGGCCAAAGCTATGCATGCTCGAAGGGTTGCCGAAAATATCCATCGCCTCGGTCATAGCCTTCTTCACCTCGGGATGCAAGGGAGTCGTTGCGTTGTTGTCTAAATATATTTGTTTCATAAGAAGGTATTTTACTACAATTTTTCCAGACAAACGTATTTAATTCTGCCCTTTACTGATTTTTTTCTACTTTCCCGAAACTAACATATTCTTTAACCGGCAGACCGCGCAAGTATCCTGGTCGGTTGGTTCACCGCAGAATTTACATTCAAAAAATTGGCGGGTACTCTCTTTAAAATTAAATTCAACCTCCTCCAGGCCACGGGCAAATTGAATTTTAAAGTCACACTTGGTCTTATCGATCATCTGCAGGATATCGTTCCAAGGGTCTTTACGCAAAAAATAAGAACAACGCGAACAACCGCAAACCGTAATCCCATTCGCCTTGGCGTAAGTCAGATTCTCCATCTCTAAGTGCTCAAAAATCGGGCGGATACGTGCCACCACCTTAGGATGGTTAGACGGCGAAAGGGGTTTAAACTTAGCGATCCAGGCATAATTACCGGAAAACCAATTTTTAAAAAAGAAACGCGTCATATCGTCGGCGCAGTGGCCGGTAGCTAATTTATTATAATTATTTTCGCGGGCAAACCGGTTCATTATATAGCGCTTAAAAGTAGCGCAGATCGAACAATCATTGCGCCGGGATTTTTCTTTGATCTCTTCGATTGTCACTCCCAGGTAATCTTTAAACCGCACAAAGTGAAACGGGATATTGCGGGCTTTACAGAACTCCCCCACAACGAGCTCACTGCGTTCGTTAGTGCACTCCAAGATCGAAACATCCATATGGATAACGCCCAAATGGAAATTAAACGTTTCGCGCAATTTGCTCAAAGCGTGAGTGCAGCTTAAACTATCTTTGCCGCCGGATACCGCCATTAAAACACGGTCATCGCGCTGGATCAACTTACTATGTTTGATCACCTTGGCCATACGTTTTTCGTAGTGCAAAATAAAACACTCCGTGCAAAACGGTTTGGTGATCTTAATCTGCGCCCACTTCTCGCAGCGCGTGCACTTACCCATTTTTCGCGGATTATTCGGGTCACTCATAGGCGGCTATTCTACCACAACCATTATTCTACGATCGTGACTTTGGTGCCGATGGGGATAACGAGGTAAAGCTCCTTAACATCTTTGTTGCGCATACGGATACAACCGTGGCTTACGCTTTTGCCGATCAACTCGGGATGGATCGTGCCATGGATACCGACTTGCGGCTCATTAAGCCCCAGCCAGCGCGGGCCCAAAGCATTCTCCGGGCTTTCCGGCGGGATAGGAACGCCCTTCTTAAACCAGACCGGGTTTTCCAGGCGTGTTGTTATGGTAAATTTTCCTTCCGGCGTATTGCCACCAACACCGGTCGCGACATGATAAGTCTTGACCACCTCGTGGCCGCACTTTAAGGAAAGAAGATTTTTTTTCTTGCTGATGATAATGCTAAAGGGCTCGGCCCAGACCTTAAGGATCTCGCCATCGCGCAATTTATCATTATCCCGGTGGTTTAATATTTTTATCAATTCGACCGTCGTCTGGTATAGCTTCGCGATCGACTCGATCGTGTCATTGTGCCGTACTTTGCATGATACAACCTGCGCAATATCGGTTCCGGAAAAAACCATCGGCATATCTAATTGCTCCGGTTTTACCGTCACGGCGGGCAACGCCATAAAGGCAAAAACCATACTTATCGACAAAACAGTGATTGTTCTGCGCGCCAACAAGATCTATCTCCTTAAATAATTAGACGTTTTAAATGCGGGTCGTTGTTTAGGATCGCTTCAAACTCGGCATTTTTGTCATTCTCGGAAAGAACCGTATAGTGATTGGCTTTGATCGTCGGCGCGATGCGAAATGCTTCAAGCCACTCTCTTTTGTCGAAAGGATCATCCTCGATCGCCTTCCAAAATCCGGTCGCATTAAACATCTTCGCAATACGCTCGGTACCCTGCTTTTGCAATTGGCTCACCACATAGGTCGCCACCCCCACCTGAAGCCCATGCAACCGCGGCCTTTTACTTACCAGATCCAAGGCATGAGAGATCAAATGTTCACTCCCCGATGCCGGCCGGGACGATCCGCAGATCTCCATCGCAACGCCGTTTAACATCAATGCCGTACCTAATAAACGTATTCCTTCCAAGTCATGGTCAGGTTTAGCCATTAATTGGAAAACCGTGGCATCCGAAAGCAGCGCGGAAAAATCATCGATCGCAGTACCGGTTATTTTCGCGGCTAATTTCCAATCATGCACGGCGGTGATCTTGGCAACCAGGTCGCCGATCCCCGACCACCATAAGATCTGCGGAGCGTTTAAACAAACTTCGGTATCCACCACCACGCCATAAGGCATCGCCGCGGGGAATGACCGGCGCTTGCCCGCTAACTCCAAGCTCGATTGCGGGCTGCAAAACCCATCGTTCGAAAGCGAGGTCGGTACCGCGATATATGGCAACCGTGCCAAAAAAGCTACGTATTTGGCTACATCTAAAGCCTTACCGCCGCCAAAGGCAATGATCGCCCCGGCCGTCGACGGCAATGCCTTGAAGATCTCCTGCGCATGCTCAAAGCTCGAAGCCTTTACCTGAATATGCTGCAAAACCTCTACCTTATTCCCGGCCATCGAACTGTCAACGCGCGTGATCAATGTCTTCTCGAGCCCTTCATTAAAAAGCAAAACGATATTCTGTAATTTTAATCGATCGGCATAGATACCGAGATTATCTAAACAGCCGGGCTTGATACGAACCAGCGTCGGAATAAAAATCGGCGTATTCCTCAACATACCTTTTCTCCCTTGATAATCGTTTCGGCGATTTCGGCCCAATGAGCAAACGGCACGAAACCTTCATCATTCTCATGTAATTTTTTTGCCAACCAGCTTTTAGCAAAGCGCCTTGACTCTTTAACCAACATCGCCGGCGCAAGGTCCGGACGGCCGTCGCCGGCAAAAACCACACAAGACGTTTCCTTTAAAGCCTGGTGTACTACGGCGCTCTTATTGATCCCCATTTCCTGCGAACAATAAGGTGATTTCTCCGGCAGATGCATCAGCAACCCTTTATCCGGAAAAAATTCTCCCGGGTTAGCGTAGACCTCAATATCCACCTTACTTTGCTTTAAAAGTTTACGGATATACCAATCGCATCCGGCAGATGCGACCACCACCTTCCATCCATGCTTTTTAAGCGTAGCCACAGCTTGCGAAAGCTTAGGCTCGATCTCCATACTCTGCACGATCTTTGATAGCTTCTCTTCCGGCGCGCGGATCAAAGCAAAGATCGAACGCAAAGCCTCAAAATGAGTGATTTTGCCCTCTTCATATTGTTGCCAAAACCCTTTGGTCGAGATTTCTGGGAATGCGGCGCAGACCAGATCATAAAAATCATGCTTGGTCATCGTCCCGTCAAAATCCGTAACCAAAATGCCTTTAAGCTTGTTCATGGGGTAATTTTACCACGCGGCAGGCAAAGTTACCGTCATTAATATTGACAGTAGAAACTTTTATCCTTTATTTTAAAGTTGATCCGAAAATACGCCTTATCTCCAAACTTTTTTTCAGCACCCTCAAAAATTTGATAATTAGGGCAACGCCAATTAGGGAATGGCCCTGGCCCATTATTGGCAGAAACCATTTCCGGACTAAAAAACGTTACCTCAATATACCGTTCATCGCCACCAGCGCCTTCACCCCTGTAAGACCGTTGATAGGAGGCTAAACCCGGCCATGCCTGCAGGAATCTTCTTTCCGAATCTCTTAAGCTCGCTTTTTTCCCCAACGCTTCGATAAAGGTAGACAGGTATGTCTCCATATTTTTTATATCACCCTTGTTCGGTGTCCATTCAGACTGCCAGCCTTTACCCGCCTGTATAATCACCCCGCTATAATTTTCCCCGTTAACAACAACTTCATTATTGATCAACTCAGCGCAAAACCCAGCGCAATTTTGCGCATTAGTCCAATGCATGGTTATCTTGGTAGCATAAACATGAAATAAAAAAATAACTAAAATAAAAAACAAAATGACCGATATTTTTTTACCCCCACTCATTTATCACCTCCCATATTATTCCACCAATCCCGTCTTACAGACTTGGGCGTATTTTTTGGCCGAGGCACGTACGGTGCGTTTGAAGGTTTTGTAATTCATATCGATCAAACCAAACCGCGGGACAAAACCCTTGTCCCATTCGAAATTATCTAAAAGCGACCAGTAAAGATAACCGGTAACGTTGACCCCGTCGCGCATGGCAAAGCTGATATACTTTAAGTGGTCGCGGATATATTGCCAGCGTAGCTTATCATCGTCGGTACAAATACCATTCTCGGTGATCATTACCGGCAAATGATATTTTTTTAAACCGATCAGTACGTCATAAAGGCCTTTGGGATAGATCTCCCACCCTAAAGCATTTTTCTTTACCCAATGGAAACGCTTATCCGAAGTATCGCTGACCAAACTGCCTAAATTCATCCTTTTAAGCTCCACCACCTGGCGCGAATAATAATTTACGCCAATAAAATCAAGCGGTTTTCTTCGCAAAAGATTGTGGCGCATGATGCGGTCGATAAACCCGAAGTTATATACCTGATCGCGTAAAAACGCCGTAACTTTATTTTTTAGATCTTTTTTCGATGGCACAAAGGCCATTACGTTTTGAGATATTGAGACTGCCGGTTCATACAAGCTTTGCTGGTGATAAATTTTATGTATCAATCGGTAAGCACGCACGTGAGCCCAGGCTAGATTCTCCTCGACCGCCGTTGCTTTAACATAAGATTTAGCCTGCGGCGGCCAGGCGCCAAAAATATAAGCGTGCGATAAAAAAATAGTCGGTTCATTAATCGTGATCCAAAAATGAACATACTTGGCCAATGCTTTGACCACATAATCGCAATAACTTAAAAAATAATTTACCGTTAAAGGGTTTACCCACCCGCCGCGCCGGGCCACCCACTGCGGGTTGGTGAAGTGGTGTAAAGTAACCACCGGCTCGATATCACGTGCACGTAACGCCTTGATGACATCAATGTAATGCTTTAGTTCTTTATGGGAAAATTTGCTTGGGCTCGGCTCAATGCGCGCCCATTCGATCGATAACCGGTGGGCATTATGATTTAACTTTTTCGCCAAATCAAAATCTTTTTCATAGAGCTCATAGTGACGGCAGGCTTTGCCGGATTTATGTTTGCCTTTGCTTTGCTCCCAGGCCCACCAATCGCTATTTACATTGTTTCCTTCTACCTGATGCGCCGAAGTCGCGGCCCCCCACAAAAAATTCTGTGGAAATTTGATCATATTTCTTAAACTAATTTTTTTAACGCCCACGCCATGTTTTTACCTAAATCGCTCATCGTCTTCATGCCCTCTTCATCATTCGCCACTTGGCCGGGCTCTCTGCCCACGCCAACGTTCCAATAAGAAGAGCCGATGATGATCATTTGTCCGATCGTAAAAAAGTGATTTAACGAATTAAAAGCATGGATCGCACCCGCGCGGCGCACCGCCACGATCGCGGCACCTAATTTGCGCTTAAACATATCGCCGTTAGCCCGGTTAACCATGCCGGCACGTTCGATTAAAGCGCGGATCAAAGCCGAGCAATCAGCAAAGTAAGTCGGCGAGGCCAAGATAATCGCATCCGCCGCATCCATCCTTGCGATACAATCATTAACAATATCCCCGGTAACTGCACACTTGTTATTTCTTTGAGCAAAACATTTATAGCAAGCAATACAACCATCTAATTTATTACCGGCCAACTGGACCATCTCCGTCTTGACTCCCTCTTTTTCCAACTCTTTAAAAACTTCTTTGATTAAAATCGCTGTATTGCCGTCTTTACGGGCGCTGCCGTTAAAAGCCACTACTTTCATGATCGTTACCTCCTGAAATTATTATACCACGTTTAAATTACCCTCGTATCAGCCTTGACTTGGGGTTTAAAACCATATAGCATAAGGTTATGCCGTCACTACCTGAACTCTTCAAGAAAACCTACAAGATGACCAAGCCGCACGAGCGCGAAATGGTGATAAATAACACCGCCTACCTCTCCGCCTTGCAATTTGTCACCTACCTTTTACCGATCATCGTCGTCCCTTATCTTTTTCGCGTGATCGGCCCGGAAAAATTCGGGTTAATCGCCTTCGCCCAGGCCTTTATCCAATACTTTGCAATATTGACCGATTATGGCTTTAGCGTCTCGGCCACCAAAGAAATATCGCTCTGCGGTAACAGCCAAAAAAAGATCGAAACGACTTTTTCTTCGGTTATGATGGTAAAGCTTATTCTAGCCCTCGTAAGTATAGTCGCGGTAAGCCTCTTGGTCTGCCTTATCCCTAAATTCCAAAACGATTGGATGATCTATCTTTTAAATTTCGGCGTAGTCTTAGGCGGCGTACTCTTTCCCAATTGGTTTTTTCAAGGACGGGAAAAGATGAAATACATCACCGCCTTAAATATCATCTCCGGCGTCATGGTCACAGTTTTTATCTTTTCTTTTGTAAAAACCCAATCCGATTACCTCTTTGTACCGCTGATCAATTCCCTGGGAGCCCTCTTAGCCGGCATTCTCGGCCAATATATCGCCTTTAACCGTTTTAAATTAAAAATAAGGCTACCACAATACCGCGATATCCTGGAACAATTCTCCGTAAGCTGGAATGTCTTTATTTCGATTGCCGCGATCAATGCCTATACCGCCACACGGGTTTTCATCCTTGGCCTTTTTGCCAACAATACGATCACCGGCTTTTACTCGATGGCCGAAAATATCGCCAATGCCGTACAGACCTTTCCTTTAAGCTCTTTTTCCCAGGCGATCTTTCCACGCTTAAGCAAGATCTTTCAGACTGACCGGAAAAAAGCTTTAAAACTCATGCAGCACATCCAGCAGATCACAATTTTGATCTCGACAATATGCATCCCGCTGATTATTGTTTTTGCCGCACCATTGACCAGGCTTGTCTGCGGCAAACCCTACCCCGAAACCGTCCTAGCCTTAAGGCTTTTACTTATCGCGGTATTTTTTGTCACCGCCAATGCTTTCCGCATACAGTTCCTTATTGTTTGCGGCAAAACAAAAATTTACTCTCAAATCCACGTTACCATGGCAGCCTTGGGCTTACCGATCATCCTGATCTTGATCAGCACGTTTTCCTATTTGGGTGCCGCGATCGCTACGATCGTTATGGAGGCCGGGGTCTTTGCCGTAACTTATTTCACCATCAGAAACCTATCCTTCAAGGAATAAAAGAAGAAGCCCCGCTGATCGCGGGGCTTCCATAAGAATTCTAAATTAAGATCTTATTGGGCTGGCGCAGCAGCAGTTTGCCCTGTTGTAACAGCATGATGCTGATGAAACCTGGCTTTGCGCTCGGCGATTCTCTTTTCGCGTTCGGCACGAAGCTCGGCCAGATGTTTTTCACGCGCGGCGCGGTGTTCGGCAATATGCCTTTCGCGTTCGGCACGGCGTTCGGCCGCCTTCCTCTGCCACTCAGCCTTATGGTCAACGCGCTGGGCCGTATTCGCCTGATGTTGCACGGCCCGATGCTGAGTCTCCACCGGATGCTTTGGTGCACTGGTGCCGGTGGAATTCGAACTATCCTGAGCAAAAACTAATCCGCTACAGATCAAAAACAACGCTGCCGTTAACGATACTGCTAACTTTTCTTTCATCGCAACCCCTCCTTAAATAAAAAATTTATAAAATCCTCTCACTTACCTGCCGGCACCGCTGCTGCTTTAACCGTATCGATCTCCTTCTCGGCAATGGCAGAATATTTCTTCGGATCTTTCTTGAATACTGCTACACAATCATTGCAGCACAAATGATAAAGCTTACCCTTATACGTATAAGTAACTTTGCTCTCGCCGACCGGAGCACCGCTAACCGGACAAATCTTATTCCCCACATCCAAAGCTTTACCCTTGACTACCGTGGCTTGAGTCACCGCATCCGGTTTTGCCGCAGAATCGGCAGCAAAAGAAACCCCGCCAATAATCAATAAAAACCCCGCTGCCATCAACGCGATTATCACCTTTTTCATCACAGCCTCCTTTTTAAAAAATACAACTTTTCCCCACTCGGGTAAAATATTATATCCAAAAATAAGGAATATAGGGAAAAATATGCGATTTATCTCTTATTTTACTGTTTATTTTCAAAATAAATCCCCACACCACCAATATAGGCGTATACTATATTAGTGAAAAAGATCACTATTTCTAAGAAAAACCGGATGTGCAAGTTTTCCGGATGTAAAAATATCCTAAGTATTTACAACCATCTTGACCACTGCTATGTCCATCAACAGCTGATCAGCCGGATCATAAAACCACCGGCAATCAAAGCACTTAAACCGGTAGGAAGATAACAAACATTTCATTTATGAACGATTTGAGTAAATCGGGCGCAAATGAATGATCGTAGTTGTTCGCAAACAAGGAGGTCCGCGATGCACAAGGGAAAAATCAAGAGAATCGTTTTGGAAAAGGGTTTTGGGTTTATTGCCGATGACGACGGCACAGAAGTGTTTTTTCACAAGACAAGCCTTCAAGGCGTTGATTTCAGCGCTTTAGCCAATAACCAGGAAGTCGAGTTCGAAGTCAAGAAGACCCCTAAGGGTTTAAGCGCCGATAACGTAAACATCGTTAAGAGCTAAGACTACTCGAAAATAATAAGCGCAGGCGATATGTTGACTTAACGGTCAATTGTCACCTGCGCTTGTTTTTTGTAACCGATTAGTTCGCAGCTGGCAGCAACGCTTTCTTCTTCCAAATAAAGTATATCGGCGGATAGACTAAAAGCTCCATGATAAAGCTGGTAAAAATACCACCGATCATCGGTGCGGCGATACGCTTCATCACATCGGCCCCAGCGGCAAAAGACCACATGATCGGCACCAGGCCCATAAACATCGCGGCAACCGTCATCAATTTCGGGCGAATGCGCTTGACCGCGCCATGGACAATCGCCTCTTCCAGGTCATTATGCGTATTCATCTTTTTTAAACGTACTGCATCATCATAAGCCATATCTAAAAATAAAAGCATAAAGACCCCGGTCTCGGCATCAAGCCCCATTAAGGCAATCATCCCCACCCAAACCGCAATTGAAATATTATAATTTAAGAAGAATAAAAACCAGATCGCCCCGACCAATGAAAACGGTACGGCCAACATTACGATCCCCGCTTTTACCGGCGATTTGGTATTCATGTAAAGTAAAACAAAAATAATAAACAAAGTGATCGGGATAACCACTTTAAGCCGCTCGCGCACCCGCAACATGTTTTCATATTGACCGCTCCACTGCAATGAATATCCCGTAGGAAGTTTTACACTATCATGTACAACTTTACGCGCTTCATTAACAAAACCCCCTACATCGCGGCCGGCAATATCGACATAGACATACCCGGAAAGCATGCCATTCTCATCACGGATCATCGCCGGGCCTAAAGAAAGATGAATATCCGCCAATTGTTCTAAAGGCACTTGCGCCCCGGAGGCAGTCGGTACTAAAACGCGTTTTAGCTTATCCAGGTCATCGCGTAATCCCCTGGCATAGCGCACATTGACACTATAGCGCTCTCTGCCTTCAATTGTGGTTGTCACCGCCTCACCACCGATTGCCGAGGTAATGATCATCTGGGCGTCATCGACCGATAAACCATAGCGGGCCAGGGCTTCGCGTTTTAAATCAAAATCTACAAAATAACCGCCGGTAACCCGCTCAGCATAGACCGAACGCGCGCCTTTAATATTTTTTACGGCCGCCTCGACATCCGTACCTATCTTTTCGATCGCTTTTAGGTCCGAACCATAAACTTTTATCCCCACCGGCGTGCGGATACCGGTAGAAAGCATATCAATACGCGCTTTGATCGGCATGGTCCAGGCATTGGTCACCCCGGGAAATTGCATCTTTTTATCCAACTCATCGATCAACCTATCCCAAGTCATACCGCGACGCCATTGCTTTGATGGCTTCAAGACCACGGTTGTCTCCATCATTGAAAACGGCGCGGGATCGGTCGAGGTCTCGGCGCGGCCGGCTTTGCCAAAGACGCGCTCGACCTCCGGCGTATCTTTTAAGATCTTATCCATCGTCACCAAAAGCTTCTGCGCCTCGGTGACCGATATCCCCGGCAGGGTGGTCGGCATATAAAGGATCGCCCCCTCATTCAACGGCGGCATAAATTCTGTGCCTAAATGCAAGTATGCCGGTACCGCGGAGATAACCAAGACTACCGTAGCGATCAATGTTGCCTTGCGGTGCTTTAAGACCCAACGGCAAACCGGCTCGTAAACTTTAAAAAGCCTTTTACTGACCGGGTGATTTTCTTCCGGATAATATTTACCAACTGTTACGCTATTGAAAATATTCGATAACCAGCGCGGCTTAAATTGTTTAGGGTTCATGCGCACAAAAAGCATACGGATCGCCGGGTCAAGCGTGATCGCCAAGATCGCGGCAATCGCCATAACAAAGTTTTTACTAAAGGCCAAGGGCTTAAATAACCGGCCCTCCTGGTCGACTAAAGTAAAGACCGGCACAAAGGCTACGGCAATCACCAGCAAAGAAAAAAATACCGACGGCCCCACCTCTTTGATCGCCGACAAGAGAACGTCGCGATAGTCCCCCCTTCTGCCTCCGGCATCCCACAATTGTAATTTTTTATAGGCGTTCTCCACCTCGATGATCGCGCCATCGACCAGGACACCGATTGAAATGGCGATTCCTGAAAGACTCATTATATTGGAAGTCAGTTTCATCCCGAAAAGCGGAATAAAGCTTAATAGAACAGCAATGGGTATAGTCACAATCGGTACGGCGGCCGAAGGAAAGTGCCACAAGAAAAACATGATTACCAAGCTGACGATAATCATCTCTTCGATTAGCTGGTGTTTAAGCGTATCCATCGAACGATTGATCAATTCGGATCGGTCATAAGTAGTAACGATCTCGACCCCCGGCGGCAAAGAAACTTTGGTCTCTTCCAGCTTAGCCTTAACGCGATTAATAACATTAAGTGCATTCTCGCCGTAACGCATCAAAACAATCCCGCCCACCGTCTCGCCGGTACCGTCTAAATCCGCCAACCCGCGGCGGATATCCGGCCCGATCACGACACTGGCGACATTTTTTACCACGATCGGCGTACCGGAAGAATCAACCCCCAGCGAAATATTTTCCAGATCTTTTATTGATTTAGCATAACCGCGGCCGCGCACCATATACTCGGCACCGGAAAATTCTACCAGCCTGCCGCCGGTATCGTTGTTGCCGCTCCTGATCGCTTCGATAACCTTGGTTAATGGTATCTTGTAAGCCAAAAGCGCGTTGGGGTCGACATTCACCTGATATTGTTTTTGATAACCGCCGACTGACGCAACTTCCGCCACCCCCGGTACGCTTTGCAGCCAATAGCGCAAATACCAATCTTGAAAGCTGCGTAATTTTGCCGGATCATTTTTCCCGCTTTTGTCTACCAAAGCATATTGGTAAACCCAGCCGACCGATGTGGCATCTGGCCCTAACTCGGTCTTTACCCCTTCGGGCAAACGCGGGATGATCTTGCTTAAATATTCCAAAACGCGTGAACGCGCCCAATAAATATCCGTACCATCCTTAAAGATCACATAAACATAAGAAAATCCGAAATCCGAAAAACCGCGCACCGCCTTAACTCCCGGTACGCCTAAAAGCGCGCTGGTGATAGGATAGGTTACCTGATCTTCAATGATATCCGGGCTGCGGTCCCAACGGGAGTAGATGATCACCTGGGTATCGGACAAATCGGGAATCGCATCAAGAGGAATATTTTTAAGGCAGTAGACCGCGATGGCCATCGCAACCACAGCAAAAATGATGACGATGAATTTATTCTTTGCGCAAAATTCGATGATTTTTTCAATCATGATCTTATTTTGTAGGGTTTTCTAATTTCGATTCGGAGTCGATCAAAAAGTTACCGCTGGTAACCACGCTTTCGCCTTCGCTTAAGCCGCTTAAGACTTCATAATAATCTTGCGTCTTTGCGCCCAGCTTCACCTCGCGCGATTCGATCACATTATTTTCCCGCGAAACATAAACGATCTTACGCAGGCCCGTATCCAAAACAGCACTTACCGGTACCGCCAATTTTTTTCCTAAATCAATATTGATTAAAACATTAATAAACATTTCCGGTTTCAATTTACTATCGGGGTTAGCCACTTTAATCCGCACCTGGTTAGTACGCGTCGCAGCATCCAATACCGGATTAAGCGATGATACTGTACCGGAAAATTTCTCTCCCGGATAAGCTGCCGCCTCTATATCCGCACTCATCCCTTCTTTGATCGAAGCGATCTCATACTCGTACACCGACGCATAGACCCAAACCCCTTCGCCTTGTGCCGGCAGATAAAGGCCGGTATCCGCCTTGCGCTCTTTCTCCAATCGAACAAGCTGCCCATCGCTCATCCCTAAAAGTTTAAGCTTATTGCGCGAAGCATCGGCCAGCTCTTTACTGCGGTCGATAACATCCTGCAGCGGCGAATCTTTGGACCTATCCTGAGTATTTAACGCCTGGATAAATTCTTCCTGAGCGGTAGCTAACTGCGGATCATACGCCACCTTGCCCGAAGCGCGCACAACACTCACCAGATCTACCATCTTAACCGGCTCGATAGCCACGCCGATCAACTGCTGTTTTTCCTGACTCACTGTAATGTGCGGACCAGCCACGCTGGCATTTTCTTCCTGTTCATATACCGGCACATAATCCATGCCCATCTGGTCTTTCATTGCAACCGGTGAAGTTACGGTTGGATCCATAGGGTTACGATAATAAAGAAGCTTTTTCTCTTTCTTTGCCGATTTTTCTTCGGGATGTATCTCTACAACTTTGCCGTTTTGGGTCACGATCACTTCCCCACAAACCGGACAGACCAAACGCTCTCCGGGTTTAAGATGAGTTTTTACCATCATGGGGCAATTTTTCATCGTGCATTTATGCTCAATACAGATTTCTCCGATATTTTTTTCTACCGCACGCACGGGGGTCTTAGTGCTTTGCTCAGGCGTAACTTTATCTTCAATTTTAACCAATTTCATCCCGCAGATCGGGCAATCCCCGGGCTTATCCGAAGTATAGGTCAGATGCATAGGACAACGATAAAGCGCAGCGTATTCCGAGGCCCCGGCATGATAAAAAGTAACTTTAAAAAAAAGTAACCATGTGGCGGTAAGTAAAAACAAGATTGTCGTTAAAATAACAATTTTTTTTGTTATTTTCATAAACGCTCCTTAAAAGCTAAATACCTTCGCCGGCAGCACGCTCTAAATCCGCCAATGCCATACGAAAATCTAAAATCGCCTTGTAGTAATCGATCTTAAAACTTAAAAGCATGCGCCAGCTATCCACCACGCTCAAAAAATCCGAGGCCTGGGTCTCGTAACCTTTTATCTGCGCATTGAACACGCTTTCAGCTTGAGGGATGAAAGCACTCTCGTATAATTCGATTAATTTTTTATCCGCATCAGCACGGGCATAGGACTCGGTAACATCAAAGAGCACTGAATTCTCTTTACCTTTATATTCTGCCTTAAGCGTGTTCAGGTCGGCTTTCATCTCTTTAACACCGAAGGCCTGTTTTTCAAAAAACCAAAAAGGAACCGTTACCCCGATCATCCCTGCCCATGAGCCGCTTACCGATCGCCCCTTAGCCACTTCTTGCTTAAACTTAACCATAAAATCCGGCAAATATTCGTTAAGAGAAAGATCATAGGCTGCCTGGCCGCGCTCAAGCGCATAACTATACGCTTTTAGTTCGGGATTATTTTTACGCGCTAAGGCATAAAAATCACCAACCGGCTTAGTAAATTTTACCGGCAAAGGCGCAGTGACTTTAATGTCATTCTGTGGGTCTCTGCCCAAGAGCACATTAAGTTTTGCCCGGGCAACAATCTGTTTTTGCTCAAGCATGATCAGTTCATTATCTACGCGAGCGATCTCTACTTGCGCCTTAAGGGCGTCGGCTTGCGTACCCTTGCCCGAAGCATAGCGGGAAGTGGCAGTCTTATAAAAACCACCCCCAAGTTCTTTATCCTGCTTATTTATTTCAATCATCTTTTCGGTAAGCGCCAGTTCGGCATAAGCGCTTTTTATGCGCGCAATAACATCAAGCTCTTTGGCCTGATAATCCTCATAAGCAGCTTTGGCTAACTTAGCGGCAACTTTGGCGCGGAAATATAATTTGGTCGGAAAGGGTATTTCCTGAGCGACGCCGATCGTCTTCATGGGATTACCATCGGCATTGCGGATCGTCTTATCATATTCAAATTCAATGGCCGGATCGCTGAGCGAAGCGGCTTGAGAAATACGCGCATTGGCTGCCTCGAAAGAATTTTTCGCGGAAAGGATTTCCGGATTCGCCTGATACGCTTCTACTATCAATGCCGATAAATCCAAAGGCTTGTCGTTCTGAGCAAAAGAGCCAATGGGCAGCAACAGCAAACCAGCCGCTGAAATCAACGCACAAAAGCAAATCTTTACAAAAACACTCTCTTTCTTCATTTCTTCTCGATTAAAAACACCGCGTTTAGCGCGATCAGATTAGGAAAGATCGGCACAAAGCGGGTACGGTGATAATACTTGGCGTCTACCACAAAAATCTCATTTTTATTGCAGTAATCCCAAAAATCACGGATGCTTAAGAAATGCAAATTAGGCGTATCGTACCATTGATACGGCAATGATTTAGTGATCGGCACCTTGCCCTTTACAAACATGCGCAACCGCGCCCGAAAATAAGCAAAATTAGAGAAACCGACAATAACTTTTTTACCCACGCGTAAGGCTTCACTAAGTGCAAAGTCAACGCGCTTTAACTCCTGCATGGTCTGATTTAAAATCACATAATCAAATGATTTGTCGGGATATCCGGCAAGGCCGCTATCTAAATCGCTATGAAAAACCGTTAATCCCTTCTCCACACACTTATAGACTGCCTGGTCATCGACCTCGATCCCGGTAGCTTTTACTTGTTTGCCTTTGACTAAAATATCCAAAAGCTCGCCATCGCCGCAACCTAAATCGAGTACTTTGGCGCCGGTCGTTACCGCATCATAGATTATTTTATGGTCTAACCGCATATTATTTTTGAGCCGTTACCTTCTCTAAAAAGTGCTTGATCAAACGGCTCTCTTGTTCAAATTCAAGCAAAAATGCATCGTGGCCATAAGTAGAAGCGATGTCGCAATAGGTCACATCAATGCTCCTTAGGCGCAAAAGATCAACAATCTGGCGCGATTGGTATGACGGATAAAGCCAATCAGATTTAAACGATACCACCAAAAACTTGGCCTCGATATTTTTATCCGGCGCGATCAAAACATCGCCGGAAACATCAAAATAATCCATCGCCTTGGTAATATACAAGTAACTATTGGCATCGAAGCGCTTCACAAAGCTATCCCCCCGGTAACGTAAATATCCCTCCACCTCAAAATCCGCCTTAAAACTAAAAGTGTAGTTACACTGCTTTAAAGTGCGGGAAAACTTTTCCTGCATCGATTGATCACTCATGTAGGTAATATGCCCAACCATACGCGCCACGCTCAACCCACGTTCGGGGTTTTTACCGGTACCGTAGTAGTAGCCGCTTTGCCAATCCAAATCCGCCATTACTGCCTGGCGGCCAACCTCAGAAAACGCGATCTGCTGTGGCGAATGTTTTAAAGCACAGGCAATGGGGATCGCGCTTTTAACACAATCCGGATAATCTGATACCCATTGTAATGCCTGCATCCCCCCCATTGAGCCGCCACAGACACAAAGCAATTTATCAATGCCTAAGTGATCGATCAAGCGTTTCTGCAAAGCGACCATGTCGGCCACGGTAATCACGGGAAAATCCAACGCATACGCCTTTTTCGTCGCTGGGTTGATCGACGATGGGCCGGTTGTGCCTTTGCACCCACCCAAAACATTGGAACAAATTACAAAATATTTATCCGTATCAAAGGCTTTACCCGGGCCGATCAAATCATCCCACCAACCTGGTTTTTCGTCACCTTCATGAAAACCCGCGGCATGGGCGTCAGCAGAAAAAGCATGCAAGATCAAAACAGCATTGCTCTTTTTATCATCCAGCTTACCATAAGTCTCATAGGCCACGGTAACGGGGCCGAATTTTTGACCGCAGCCTAAGCTTAGCGGCTCATCAAAATCAACAAATTGTGTTTTTAGGATACCTAATTGATTATTCATGATCAAGAGTAATTATCTCACCCGGTACTTTTTTGTCCAGAAACTCTATTTAACCGGCTGTAAACAAATCTTAAAATGCTCCGCCGGAAATATGTATGCCCAAAACTTTTCGTAATTTTCCGGAAATTTATTAAACAACCTATGCAGGAAAAATCTGCGAAAACTGCGATGAAAAGTGATCTCCCTTTTAACCAATCTGAACTTTACCCCGGTCTGCCAGGTAGGATTGCCGCCAATATACCCGTCAAAAGCGAAGTAATTAAAGCGTGATTTATGCTGCGGCACGTTCGCCATCCACGACGTGTGGTGAGGTACCTCGATATTAATAGTACCTTCCGGGCAACAGATGCGGTGCAATTCCTCTACCGCTACCGAGATATCGCCTAAATGTTCCAATACATGGTGAGCCGAAATCTCCTCAAATGAATTATCTGCAAAAGGATACGGCGCCTTCATCAGGTCATGGACCACATCCGGCTTATGCAGCGGATCAATATCCAAAGTCACGCTGCCGGGATGGGCTTTGCCTGCGCTGCCGATAACCAATCTTTTCTTAAGGCCGCCAATATTTATCTGTTTACTCATCAAATAACCAAGTCGATAAATAACGCTCGCCGGTGTCGGGTAACAACACTACGATCGTCTTCCCTTGCGACTCTTTGCGCTTTGCGACTTCCAGCGCCGCCCACATCGCGGCACCCGATGAGATCCCCACAAAAACGCCCTCTTCTTTTGCTAACCGCCGCGCAATAACTCCGGCATCAGTATGTTTAACGGTAATTATCTCATCCAGGATTTTTTTGTCCAAGACTTGCGGCACAAAACCCGCACCGATACCTTGTATTTTATGCGGCCCAGGCGCACCGCCGGAAAGGATCGGCGAATCGCTAGGCTCGATCGCGATGATCTTAACTAAAGGATTACGCTCTTTTAAAACCTCGCCCACGCCGGTAATCGTGCCACCGGTACCGATGCCGGCGATAAAAATATCCACGCGGCCATCAGTATCGCGCCAGATCTCTTCGGCAGTAGTCTTGCGGTGTATCGCCGGATTAGCCGGATTATTAAATTGCTGCGGGATAAAACTATTGTCATAAGCTGCGGCAAGTTCTTCAGCCTTTTCTACGGCACCGCGCATACCTTTCGCCCCTTCAGTCAAAACCACTTCCGCGCCCAAAGCCTTTAAAAGCTTCCTGCGCTCCAAGCTCATCGTATCCGGCATAGTTAAAATTAATTTGTAACCGCGCGCCGCACAGACAAACGCCAGGCCAATGCCGGTATTACCCGATGTCGGTTCAATGATCACTGTATCTTTGTCGATTGAACCGCTCTCTTCGGCCCCATCGATCATTGCCAAAGCAATGCGGTCCTTTACGCTGGAAAGCGGGTTAAAAAACTCCAATTTTGCCAAGATCGTAACGCCCTGTGGCCCCAATTTATTGATCTGCACCAACGGCGTATTGCCGATAGTCTTTGTAATATCTTTATAAATTTTCATATCCATCTCCTCGGACGCGATAAATCGCGTCCCTACACTTTTAACTTTTACCTTTTGCCCTTTGAATTATTTCAAAGCCTGATCGATATCGGCGATAATATCATCAACATCTTCAAGGCCGATCGACAAACGGATAAAATCCTTAGTCACCCCGGTTGCCACCTGCTCCTCATCCGACAATTGCGAATGCGTAGTCGATGCCGGATGGATCGCCAAACTCTTCGCATCACCGATATTGGCCAAGTGCGATATCAACTCTAAAGAGTTAATAAATTTTTTGCCGGCTTCTAAACCGCCCTTAATGCCAAACCCCACAATCGCGCCGGCGCCTTTGGATAAGTACTTATCCGCCAATTTCTTATCCGGGCTCTTATCTAATCCAGGATAGTGCACCCAGGAGACCTTAGGGTGGCTCTCCAGGTGTTTGGCCACCTTAAGCGCATTTTCACAATGACGGATCATGCGCAAATGCAAAGTTTCAATCCCTTGCAAGATCAAAAATGAATTAAACGGCGAAATACACGGCCCGATGTCGCGCAGCAAGGTCACGCGGGCTTTGATGATATAAGCAATATTTCCGATAGGCTTTAAGGCCTCGACAAAATCAATACCGTGGTAGCTGGGATCAGCACCAGAAATCAGAGGAAACTTCCCGTTGGTCCAATCAAACTTACCGCTATCCACGATCACGCCACCGATTGATGTCCCATGGCCGCCTAAAAATTTTGTCGCCGAGTAAACCACGATATCCGCACCGTACTTGATCGGCTGCAGGACATAAGGCGTTGCGGTGTTATCCACGATCAAAGGAAGCCCATGCTTATGCGCTAACTTTGCCAATGCTTCAATATCCGTAACATTCAGCTTAGGATTACCTACCGACTCAGCGTAAATCGCCTTGGTTTTAGAAGTAATCGCTTTTTTAAAACCCGCCAAATCGTCAGACTTCACAAAATTGACCTTGATCCCAAACTTTTTAAAAGTGTAGTGGAACAAAGTGTAAGTTCCGCCATAGAGATTATCCGCGGAAACGATCTCATCTCCGGCTTGAGCGATATTTAATAGCGCAAGCGTGATCGCGGATTGTCCCGATGCGACTGCCAAGGCTGCTGCACCACCCTCTAATGCCGCTACACGTTTTTCTAAAACATCCGTCGTCGGGTTCATTAACCGCGTATAAATATTACCAAATTCTTTCAAGCCAAAGAGATTTGCCGCATGTTCGGTATTTTTAAATTGGTACGATGTCGTCTGGTAGATCGGCACCGCACGTGAACCGGTCGTGGGGTCAGGCTCCTGGCCCGCATGTAACAATAACGAATCGATCTTTAATTTTGCGTCGATCTTGCTCATAATTATCTCCTTTTTAAAATAAATTATATCTTCCTATCTCTGCTGCACTTCGTCAAACAATTCTTTGATCGATGGATTTTTTCCGCAAATCCGGCAATCTGCGCTCTTTTTTATCTTAACCTCGCGAAACTTCATCCCCAAAGTATCGACGATCAGCATGCGATCGATCAACAACTCGCCGCGGCCAAGCAAATACTTAAGCGCTTCCAGCGCCTGGACCGTACCCAGCATACCGGCTACCGGGCCTAAAATCCCCGCCTGTGAACAACCCGGCACCGCCTCCAACGACGGCATTTTCGAAAAGACACACCGGTAGCATGCTGTACCCGGCAAATGCGTAAAGGCTTGGCCATCGAAGCGTAAAACCCCGGCATGGGAAAAAGGTTTCTTCGCCATCACGCAAGCATCGTTGATCAAAAATTTCGCCGGAAAATTATCCGTACCATCGATGATAAAATCATAGCCATCAATCACCTTGGCGATATTCGCGGCGCAAAGCGCTTCGCTGTGGGTAATCACCTGAACATCAGGATTCAAGGCTTTTATCTTTTCTTGCGCTGAAACAGTTTTTGTTTTACCTATATCCAAGGTCGAATGAATTACTTGGCGTTGCAAATTCGAAATGTCTACGCGATCATAATCGGCCAAGCCAAGCGTACCAACTCCAGCCGCCGCCAAATAAAGCGCGGTCGGCGAACCCAATCCGCCTAAGCCGACAATCAAAACTTTACCCTTGGCGATCTTCTCCTGGCCCTCAACGCCTACGTTGCACAAAAGGATGTTGCGCGCGTAACGCTCGAATTGTTCTTTGGTAAAATCCATGAGAAATGCCTACTTCTCCTCGACTGATGTATTTATTCTCTTCAACAACCAAACCATATTTCGCCCCAGGACTTTCATCGTGTGCAAACCATCCTTATCGCCTTTTACCGCTCCTTTACTAAACCCAATGCCGGTATTCCAAAAACATGATCCCGGCACGATCATCTCCTGTATCAAAAAGAAATTATTGATTGAATTAAAAACATGAAGCGCCCCTTCCCGGCTGACCGAAACTATCGCTGCGCCAACCTTATACCTGAACATATTATCGTTGGCGCAGCCGACAGATCCCGCACGGTCCAGCAATGCTTTTATCTCGGTAGTGACATTCGAGAAATACGTAGGTGAGCCTATAATGATGCCATCCGCCGTCAGCATTTTCTCAATACAATTATTTATAATATCATCCTCAATCACACATCGCCGATTCTTATTCTTCCGGCACAGATTACAAGCCGAACAGCCTCTGACCTTCTCTCCTCCAAGCTGGATCATTTCTGTATTTATACCATTTTTCTTGAGCTCATTAAATACGCGATTCACAAGAATATGCGTATTCCCGTCTTTTCGCGGACTGCCGTTGATTGCTAGTACTTTCATGTCTAGATTATACCACTCCCGTTTGTACGATTATTCTGGTTTACAAGAATATTAACATATCAATGGTTAGGAATTATATCCTGTATTGTTTCAATACTTCTTCCGATGCCGGCAATGCCTGTATAAACATGGGCGTATTTTCCTGCGCAAACGAATAAGCGATTTCAACCGGTGAAAGACCGTTAGGGCCAACATAACGCGAAATCGCTTTTGCCGAAAACTCGATCTGCTCTTTAGAAAAATCTCCTCGCCCAAGAGCTACCGGGCCAGGAACATTGGCTGCTTTAAAAATATAATCCTTCGGTTTAGCGATTTGCAAAAGAAACTCATTTTCTTTTTCATCACGCCCCACTACCAATTTCACTTTAGTCGACAAACGGTAGTGCCGCCCAACTTTTAAAAGATTAACGTTGGGCATATCAAATGGCCCATGGTCTTTAAGATCCTTGACCCTCCGGGCAAAACTGGGTTCGGTTAAAAGACAGCCTCCGGCAGCACACGGATAATCATTAAGGCCGAATTTTTTGGCCAAAGCCGCCTGTGGCTTACGCGAACGCCCGGATATAGCCAAAAGGTTCTCGCGTTTAATCCATCCTTTTTCCTCGGGAATCGTAACCGGTAAGATCTTCGCCGATAAAGGACGCACCACCAATCCCTTAAGTCCCGATTCTCTCTCGATAATGTTTAGTTGGCGTTTCTGCTGGCTCATTGGCCGCTGGCCAACGACCTCGCCGGTAATAATAAATCCCGCACCGACATCCTCCATGATCTCTTTAGCTTTTTTAAAAAATAAAATACGGCAATCCTGACACGGATTCATATTCGAACCGTATCCATGCTTAGGGTTCTCAACTATCTTTAAAAAGTCCTCACCGGCATTGATCACGCGGCATTCAATACCCAGGCGGCCGGCAACCGCTAAAGCCGTATGCGCACAACCATGAGCGCTATGCTTATCGCATTGGCAAAACGGTGTTTTGTAATTAACCGCCAAAAGATCAATACCCTCTTTAGCCATCATCTCGGCGACAAGAGTACTATCAAGGCCGCCGGAAAGTAATAAAATCGCTTTCATATTAAACCCTTTAAGCCTACACAAAAGCTAAAGCCCTAGCTAGATCGTTTTTTAAATCTAACTTGTGTTCAATGCCTACGGATACACGTATAAAATTATCCGTTATGCCGCGTTTGATCCTTTCTTCCCGCGGCATCGAGCTATGTGTCATGCCGGCCGGATATGAGATCAAAGACTCGACACCGCCTAAACTCTCCGCCAAAGTAAAAAGCTTTAAAGCAGAAAAAAAGGCATCCACCTGCGCACGAGAGCCTTTTAATTTAAAACTTAACATCCCGCTAAAACCGGGATAATACGCCTTCTCAACTTTAGGGTGTTTAGAAAGATATTTAAATAGAAATTTTGCGTTTTCCTGATGCGCCCTCATCCTGATTGATAAAGTCTTAAGGCCGCGCAGAACCAGCCATGAATCCCACGGCCCGGGTACCGCCCCGGCGGCATTCTGATAATATTTCAAATCATTATAAAGGCGGATATCGTCGACTATTACCGCCCCCCCGACGATATCGCTATGGCCGGCAATATATTTCGTGGTGCTGTGCACGACAATATCCGCACCCAAAAAAAGCGGCCTTTGAAAATACGGACTGGCAAATGTATTATCTACCGCAAACAAGATATTTCTTTTTTTAGCGATCTTAGAAACCTTTTCTATATCAACGAGCTTCAAAAGGGGGTTGGTCGGCGTCTCGATCCAGATCAATTTTGTTTTAGGTAAAATGGCATCCTCAAACGAGTTGATATTATCGACATCAGCATAAGTAGTAGATATTTTCCATTTCTTTAATACTTTCTCTAAAATACGGTACGTGCCGCCATAGATATCATCTCCGGCGACTACATGATCGCCGGGTTTTAACAAATTAAAAACTGCCGTGGTCGCGGCAACTCCCGATGCAAAAGCCAAACCGTATTTTCCTCCCTCAAGCGATGCCAAAGCAATTTCTAAAGCATACCGCGTAGGGTTACCCGTACGGGAATACTCATATCCGGAATGCACTCCTACTGCCTGCTGCTTAAATGTCGATGTCTGATACACCGGCACGATCACCGCGCCGGTTTTTGATTCCGCATCCTGCCCATCATGTATGGCTCGTGTTTCAAATCGCATATTATCCTCCCTTAAAGGTCACGTTTACGTTTTAAGTAGTTCAATAGATCGATCTTTGTAATAACCCCGTAAAAATGTTCATCGTCCTGGATGATCGCCGCATATCCTTTTTTAAGTGTCATCACAAGCGACGATAAGCTGTCGTTGGGACGCAACAGCTCAACATCTGCGGTCATATGCTGCGAAACTCTATCCTCGAACTTATTAGTGTCGAGATTCTCCAGCGCCAAAAGAATATCCGACTCATCGATGATCCCTACCACTTTCGCGTCTTTAACAACAGGGATCTGGGAAATATCATAAAGCTTCATCTTCGAATATGCTGCCGCAACAATATCATCCAAACCAATCGTCACAACGCTATTGGAGCTATACGTACGCGTAATAATATCCCGCAAATCTCCGGCTTCCTTCTTCTCTAAAAGACCCTGCTCCAGCAACCAATGGTCGTTGTATACTTTCGATAAATATTTATTACCGCTATCGCACACGAATGTAACTATGTTCTTAGCGCTATCTTGTTCAAGGGCATATCGAATCGCGGCCGCGATCAATACACCGGTTGATGAACCGGCAAGGATACCTTCGTTGCGTAAAAGATCGCGCAAAATACCAAATGCCTCTTTATCCGTAATTGCGTAAGCCTTTTTAACCAAAGAAAAATCAGCCTGGGAAGGAATAAAATCTTCCCCAATACCTTCTACCCGCCAACTACCGGCTTTGCCGATCTTGCCGGTGTTGACATAGTCGACCAATACAGACCCGTGCGGGTCAGCCAAGATAAAATCAATCTCCGGATTTACTTTTTTGAAAAAAGTTGTAAGCCCCCTAATCGTACCGGCAGAACCCACGCCGACAGATACCGCATCCACGCGATGGCCCATCTGTTCCCAGATCTCCGGCCCGGTAGTGAGCTCATGCGCCGCCGGATTGGCCGGGTTATTAAACTGGTCAATATAAAAGGAGTTTGGCATATTGTGCGATAAGCGTAACGCATAATCCTGATAATATTCGGGATGACCTTTTTCCACATCGGAACGCGTCATGACGATTTGGGCCCCCATCGCCTTAAGACAAGCTACTTTTTCCTGACTCATCTTGTCGGGTATCACCAAAAGCAGGCGGTACCCTTTCTTGGCCGCAACCAATGCCAACCCAAGCCCGGTATTGCCGGCGGTCGCCTCGATGATCGTATAGCCTTTTTTAAGTTTACCGTCGCGCTCAGCCGCTTCGATCATCGAAAGGCCTATCCGGTCTTTTATCGCCCCGGAAGGGTTCATGTTTTCAAGTTTTAAAAAAAGGCGGCATTTACCGACATTAAAACTTTTAACCTCGACTATCGGCGTATGCCCGATCAACTCTAATATATTATTAAAAACCATAAATATCCCTTATCGATAAATCTCTTTAAAATTTCATAGAAACCGTAACAGATCAACTACGCGGTTAGCATAACCCCACTCATTGTCGTACCAGCAAACCACTTTAAAAAAACGCTTTTCGCCCGATAAGTTACCGGAAAGAGTCGCCAGTGAATCGTATATCGCAGAATGCCGATCGTTAATAAAATCGCTGGAGACCAGCTCTTCGTCGGTATAGCCCAAATACCCCTGCAAATAAGTCTCGCCGGCATGCTTCATCGCCGCGTCGATCTCTTCTACCGAACTATCCCGTGCGCTGCGAAATGTAAGATCTACCAAGGAGCCATCGATCGTCGGTACACGATAAGAAACTCCGGCTAATTTACCTTTTAATTGCGGCAAAACTTCCCAGGCTAATTTTTGCGCGCTGGTTGTAGATGGAATAATATTGACCCCGGCAGCCCGGCCGCAACGCCACCCACCACGCACTGCGACACCATCAACAATACGCTGTGACGCAGTATAGCTGTTGATCGCGGTCACCAAGCCCGATTCGATACCGATCCCCTCTTTTAATAGCGCCCAAACCGGCATTGCTAAGCAATTCACGGTACAGCTGGCCGCCGAAAGAAGATGGTGCCGGGTTTTGTCGTATTCACATTCGTTAACACCCATCACGATCGTTTTTACATCGCCTTGGGCCGGCGCAGTAATAATCACCTTCTTAGCCCCGCTTTGCAAATGCCCGCTCGCCTGTGTGCTGTCGGTAAAAATACCTGTCGACTCAATAACCGCGTCAACCTCCAAAGAACGCCAAGGCAGTTGCTCCGGCGAAGCCGCCGTGACCACTTTCACCTTGTATTCATCGACCAAAATAAATTCGCCGCAGCCCAACACCTTGCACGGCAGCCTACCGCGCACCGAATCATATTTAAGCTGATAGGCTAAATAGTCGATCTGCGGCGCAACCTCGGCAATAGCCACCACCTCGATCTCTGAACCAAAAAATCCACGCGCGCACAAGGCGCGCAGCACCATGCGGCCAATACGCCCAAAACCATTGATCGCAACTTTTAGCGCCATCTCACAAATACCCCGCCGGGACAATACTTCTGATCACCGGCACAAAACCTTTTACATCGATCAACGCCCATTTATTATTCTGCAAAACAGGGAAATCGTTTAAAACACCTTTAATATTTACCTGTAATTCCTTTTCATCCAAATCAATACCGCCGCCGCCTTTGTTTTTCGGCACACTTTTTAAATTTAGACGCTTGACCACGCTCGTGCTTTTCGCCGCCTGGCCGCCTGCAAGCAAAAGGTAGGGAAATTGATGCACCAAAATATCGCTTCCGGAACGGGTTGCGATTGAATTATAATTGCGCCGCGTCAGTAGCCCCTCTGCATCCTTCTGCGGTATCACCAAGACTCCGGCTGCGCTTTTACCCTCATCCTGAATATCCAATAAGGTAATATCCGCACCATTTTTTATCGGCTGCAAACCATTACGAATACCTCGGGTATTGACCCAAGCCAATTGCGCTTTAGGCGCCGATGCTTTTACTACCGGAATATCCCTAACATTCCAAACCCCTTCATCAGCCAAAACAAAATCTGCCTCGCTAAGAGAACCACTAAAAGTACCATTATCCGATGGCGAAACGATATCGAGCTCCACGCCATTACCGCCGGATAGAGAAAACCGGCGCGCATTTTCTTTCCGGTACTTACCTGCAAAATCCGCCAAATGCGAAGCATTTCTAGTGACTACCGCCACGCGCAGCGGCGCCTTATTGCCGGATTTTTGACGCACGGACACCTGATCGATGGTCCAGTAGTTAAGCAATAACTCCAAGGCGCTATCAAATGTCGGCGTACTCACTCCCTGGTGTTTAAAACTAAACGCGTCCTTCGCCCCAGCCTCGGCCAAGGCCGTTAAGATCTGCACTGTCTCGCTGGAAGGCGAACCAAAACGCCCGTAACCGCTGTAAGCACCCGTAGGCGGTACCGACAATTTGCCGGCCTCGCCGGCATAACCGAATTTACCGCGCAAATCGTCGGGATCAGAAGCGCGATAAGCGCTGGAAAGGGCATGATCTGTTGCTACAAGCGAACTATGATCGCCGCTGAATAATCCCCATATCCCGGTATGGTGGATAAGTAAGGTCTGCGGGTTATACAGATCAATACGCGTACCGGTATCGATTACTTGGGCCGCTTGCTGCGCGCGTTTGGTCTTAAGTTGAATAACTTGATCGGCGATCTGCGGCTCGACCGTGAATTTATCGCCATCCGGTACGACTATCGGAAATTTACGCAATTTATACAAGACCTTGCCTAAAGCATCGGTCGTCGGCTGCATAAAGATCTTATCCAATTGGTCGTAAGGGATCTCGTCAAAATTACCATCATACAATTGCAAAATGGTAAAAATCGCATTAAGCTCGCGTTCTACATCAGCCGGATCTTCGATCCCTACCGACCAGCGGATACCGCCGCGTGTCACTCCGCCCTGCGCCAATTCGTCATCGCTTAAATTAGATAACGCACCGTAACCAGGCATCTGCATCAGGTTACGCACATCGCCCAGGCTCACCGCATGTTCGATGGTACGAAAATAACGTAATAGCGCCATGAAAGCCTTAGCCTTATCCGCACTGCCTAAATCGAAATAGAGCATATGGCCTGGGTTTTCCATCTGTTTTTGCACCACGGCATAATTGGGATGTTCCTCGTCGCCGGGATAACGGACAAATTTCACTTCCGGCCGGAACTTTAAATACGCCAAATACCGTAGGGCATTAGCCTGTTGCCGGGCAAAACGTAATTCGAAATTCGCTAAACCGCGCCGCAATCTTAAAGCATCGGCAACCGAGATCGGTTCGGTGCGTAATTTACGCAATTCATCAGCGATTTGGCGGTGAGCGACATTGACCGTACCAAAGACTACACCATCACCGCTTAGCCCCTTGGTCACTACCTGTACAACAATATCTACGCCATATTTAAGCGGCTGCTGCCCTAACGAGGTCGCGAATGCGCCGTCAAAGATGATCACGGCATTTTTACTTTTAGCGCGCACGCCTTTTACTGTCTTTTCAATATCGACTACCGGCAATGACGGGTTGGCCGGCGACTCAAAAATCACCGCCGCTACATTTTCATCCAATGCCTCATCAAGTTTAGCCAAATCGCTGACGACCTTTACCGGATAACCATAACTTTGGTACAATTTCACATTGCCTTCGGTACCACCGTAAGCCGGTCGCAATAAAATAATCTCTGGTTTCTGCGGTGCCTGCGCGCGCGTGAGGGCATAACGTAAGGCAATATGCCCGCCGGCAACACCGGATGCAACGCTTACCCCCTCATAATCACCGGGGCCGCTGCCGTTGAGCCACCTCGTTTCCAGACGTGCGACTGCCCGTTCAACAGACCGGATAGTCGCACGATCGACATCATCCCGGCGCTCCTCTAAAGTCGCGCCGCGCTCCACTTGCGTGACCACAGGGACTGGCACCACCGCCGGTTTACCGTTTCTTACCAATTGCTGCGCTTTCTGCCCGATATAGGTGGCTCCGGCCGGCACATCGGCTCCAGCCACAATTGCTCCGGCACCGATCTTAGCGTTGGAACCGACATCAAGATCACCTAAAATTTTTGCGCCGGCACCAATCTTCACCCCCGGACCGATCTTAGGGTGACGGTCGCCGGTATCCTTACCGTTAGAACCCAGTGTCACCTCATGCAATATATAAGCCCCAGGACCGATACGCGCGGTTTCACCGACCACAATACCCGTACCGTGGTCAAATACTACACCATGCGCAATATCAGCTGCCGGATGGACATCTACGGCGTAAACTTTAGAAATGCGGCTCTGCAACCATAAGGAAAGGTCGTTAGACTCACCCTCATGGAGTTTAGTCTTCTGCCACAGCCAATTCGCTACACGCGACGCTTCCAACGCATGGAAACCCTTAAAATACAAAAACGGCGTAGTGAATTTACCTGCCGCAGGATCACTCCTTAAAACCGCCGACAGATCTTCGCGTATGGCAAAACGAATATCTGCCGACGATTCGAAAATACGTAAAATAAACTCTTCCAGGTCTCGCGCCGAAACGCCGCCCGATGCCAGCTCTGAACCAAGAAGCTTGGCTAATGCCGCCTCTAAGGTAGGACTATCGAGAATAATCTCCTGCAAATGGCGCTTAAGCAAAGGCTGCTTCGTGGCAATCGCGGCCGCTTCGCTACGTAATTGTCGCCACACATTATCGCCGGCATCGATAAGATCGGTATCGACAATATCCGTCTTGCCGGCGCTTGTATATTCAGATAAAAATCCTTCCCCAACCGCAGGATCAGCGATAATATTTACATCCTGAACCGGCACCGTACCACCGGCGATATATTTTCTCCGGCTGATCTTATTTGTTACGGGATTAAATTCACGCTGAATATAGTTAAACGCTCCTTTACGGTAAGCCTCTAAATATTCTTGGTATATCCGCTCCTTGGCCTTTTGGTCTTTTGTGCCGACGCCCAAAGTCTTATTCTTATCAGAATATACCTGATTAAGAATATTTTCTTTTAATTTGCGTTTAAACCATGTCGCCAGGATCATGGCATCGTAAATACGGCGCAGCTGTGCAAAGCTTGCACCATGATTTACCTCTTGCTCTATAACCGGCAATACTACCTTGCGCATTGCTTCGCTACTGATAGAATCAACATTATTTTGATTATCGCTATTTTTACCAAAATGATCGTTTTCCAACGATACCTTAAGATGTTTTTTCACTAAAAAAGCGCTATCACCCTTCTGGTAAATGTCTGCGGTACCGGCGCTGATCCATACCCGGTCAGCCAAGTTTACCGGGACATTACTGCTGCCGTAAAGCGTACGAAGCTGAGAATAGATCTTATCCCACAAATCTTTACCGGTAGCGCTTTGCGGTGAAAGCAGCGAAGCAGTAAGTTTTTTCAGCACAAAATCCTCTTCTAAGAGCTCGCTACCCATGCCGGTACGCGCGAAATTATCCGGTATCACCCGGTCAGGCTCTACCGGCGAAAGATTTACCCACATATCGTCGTTAGGTATGGTAAGCGCGGCAAGAAAATAACCTATCAACTCGCTGTAATCTTTTTTCTTATCTTGCGAAGGCAAAGGCCTATCGCCCTTATTCACTATAAAATAAAAGCGAAAAGGATTTTTGACATCGAGCCTCAAACCAATCAGCTGTGCCGGTTCAAAACGCCAAGTCGGAAAAAGCATCGACCCCGGGGCCGAAAGCTCTAATGCATTTTGCGCATAAGACAAGCCCGGCGCCAAGAGAATAACCAGCCCCGTGAAAATAATCGCTATGTAACGTACAAATAAATTATCCCGTATTCGTTGCAACATAAAAATCTCCTTTTAGTTTTTAAATAAAAAAGGCTAAAAACATATTTGCATAAGCAAAATACGCCTTTAGCCTCCAGTTATCTGGTAGCCCAATGTTTTATAGTAGTTACTCTCTAACCCCTGCACCTCTTTATATTTTTCAATGTCCAACCGAATAACTCTTTCTCAAAATATGCAAACGAGTGTCCGGCACCTTTTATAAAATGAATCTTTTTTGGCCCCTCTAGCGCCTTAAAAGCCCTTAATGCCTCTTGCGGCAAAATTTTTTTATCTAGCGTGCCTTGCGCGAAAGAGATCAGCCGGGGGGAGATATCTTGCGCACGACTAATTAAATCATGCCGCGCAAGGCCACGCAAAAAACCACTATTAAGAAAAAATTGCTTACCGCCGTTGCTGCAGGCTATTTTCTTCCTGCCCCCTGAAGACGAAAATGCCTTTTTCCCTAAAACCCTTCCAAATACTTTCGGTAAAAATATCGCCGGCGCCCAACCGGAAAAACTTTTTACCCTTAAGTCATCCGCAGCGACAATAATCGAAATTGCCCCACCCAGGCTATACCCCACAAGATGAACCCTTTCTTCGTTAAGCTGCGGTAATGTATAAACAAAATCGATAGCACCGCGTAAATCTTCAACTTCACTCTCAACTGTCATCTCGCTAAAATCGCCTTCGCTTTCTCCGCTGCCGAAAAAATCAAACCTCAACACGGCAAACCCCTTCCGCGCGGCATAACGGCCGAACTTAACAAAGAGACGGTTATCTCCAGTCTTATCGTCGGTAAACCCATGCGCCAGGATTATTACTGGCACACCACGCTTTTGAGCCGGCAAATGCAAAACACCGGACAATCTTTTCCCGCGTTTATTCCTGAAAATAACCGGCTCTTCTTTTATCATGCAAATAACCAAGTCGATAAATAACGCTCGCCCGTATCCGGTAAAATTACAACGATCAATTTACCACTATTCTCCGAGCGCTTCGCCACTTCAAGAGCCGCCCAAAGTGCCGCTCCGGAAGAAATACCCACAAGAATCCCCTCCTGTTTGGCAACCTGACGAGCGGTTTCGCCCGCATTATCGTTGGTAACCGTAATGATCTCGTCAATAACCTCGCGGTTTAAGACCTGCGGCACAAATCCGGCGCCAATACCCTGGATCTTGTGCGCACCGGCTTTGCCGGCAGATAAAACCGGCGAATCCTGGGGCTCCACGGCAATCGCCTTAAAGCCGGGCTTTCTTTTTTTGATCACTTCGGAGACCCCGGTGATCGTCCCCCCGGTACCCACGCCGGAAATCAGGATATCCACCTTACCGTCGGTATCGTTCCAAATCTCTTCCGCCGTAGTCTTGCGATGAATTTCGGGATTAGCCGGGTTATTAAATTGTTGAGGCACAAAACTATTCGGCGTAATTGCCGCCAACTCTTCGGCTTTTTGTACTGCCCCTTTCATCCCTTTGGCGCCTTCGGTCAAAACCAGCTCTGCGCCAAAGATTTTCAATAATTGCCGCCGCTCTAAGCTCATTGTCTCGGGCATGGTTAAGATCAATTTGTAACCTTTAGCCGCCGCGACAAACGCCAGGGCGATACCGGTATTACCACTGGTCGGTTCAATGATCACCGAATCCTTGGTAAGCAGACCGCGCCGTTCGGCATCTTCAATCAAAGCTACACCCAGGCGATCCTTAACGCTCGATAACGGATTAAATGATTCAACCTTAACCACTACTGTAGCGGCAAGGCCTTTGGTAAGGCGGTTAAGCCTTACCAAAGGGGTGTTGCCAATAGTTTTTGTAATATCATCATAAATCTTAGCCATAAATCCTCCTCTACTTGGCCAATGCTTGTTCGATATCGGCAATAATATCGTCAACGTGCTCGATACCGATCGACAACCGGACAAAATCCGGAGTTACGCCGGTCGATAACTGCTCCTCCGGCGATAATTGCTGATGCGTAGTCGAAGCCGGGTGGATCGCCAGGCTCTTCGCATCGCCGACATTAGCTAAGTGCGAAATAAGCTGCAACCCGTCGATAAATTTCTTACCTGCTTCCAAGCCACCTTTAATACCGAAGCCCAAGATCGCTCCCGCGCCTTTGGGTAAATATTTTTTCGCACGGTCCTTTTCCGGGCTGTCGTCTAAGCCGGGATAGTTAACCCAGGCTACCTTAGGATGTTTCTTTAAGTATTTCGCAACAGCCAAAGCGTTTTCCGCATGACGAGGCAGGCGCAAATGCAAAGTTTCTAAACCTTGTAAGAACAAGAATGAATTAAATGGAGAAATCGTATTACCCAAATCCCTTAAAAGCGTAACCCGCGCTTTAATAATGTAAGCGATATTGCCCAAAGGCTTTAAAGCTTCGACAAAATTAAGTCCGTGATAGCTTGGTTCCGGCTGGGCGATTAACGGAAACTTCCCGTTGGTCCAATCAAACTTACCGCTATCAACGATCACGCCACCGATCGATGTACCGTGGCCGCCGATAAATTTAGTTGCCGAATAAACAATGATATCTACGCCATGATCAAACGGCCGCAACAGATATGGCGATACCGTATTGTCCAAAACAAACGGAATCCCGTTTTTGTGCGCCACCTTGGATATCCCTTCCAAATCCGCCACATCCAGCTTCGGGTTACCGATCGACTCGGCATAGATCGCCTTAGTCTTCGAGGTAATCGCTTTTTGTATCGCCTCTAAATCGTTAGATTTCACAAAGTTCACCTTTATCCCTAAACGCGGAAAGGTGTAATGGAACAAATTGTAAGTACCGCCGTAAAGATTATCCGCCGAAACGATCTCGTCGCCGGCTTGCGCGATATTCAACAGCGCTAAGGAAATCGCCGATTGCCCGCTGGAAGTCGCCAACGCTCCGACACCGCCGTCTAAGGCTGCCACGCGCTTCTCGAAGACATCTGTCGTAGGATTCATTAAGCGGGTGTAGATGTTACCAAACTCTTTTAAACCGAAGAGATTTGCCGCATGTTCGGTGTTTTTAAATTGGTACGATGTCGTCTGATAGATCGGCACCGCACGGCTACCCGTCGTCGGGTCAGCTTCCTGGCCCGCATGAAGGGCCAAGGTTTCTGTCTTTAGTTTGTTATCGATTTTACTCACTTTTCCACCTCTTTCTTTTGTTTTGCCTTTAAGTACCTTTTTTAAAAGATCCTCGATTATTCCCATTTTTCACCTTAAAACGCGTATTGCGCGCTTAATACGAAACCATCGCCTAAACCAGTGCGCGTATTGCCGGCCTTGCCATAATCCCCGGTATTAGTGTAAGCTGCAACCAACGTCAGATGGTCATTGGCTAACCATGCCAAATGCAAATCCCAATAGTTGGTATTTTTAACCGCATTGTAATGCTCGCCCTGCTTGAACTCATAACCGGCGACAATACCATGTGGCAAAACTACATCAACGTTGGCAAAGCCCGTGGTTTTACGTTTGTCGTTAAAACCCAATACTCCCGTTACAAATTCCTGCGATGAAAGTAGGCCGCCAGAAACGATTACCGGCAAAGGTAATTGAGTAATTGTCTTGGTCGCTACCGCATACCAATCTTCACCGGTTGTACGTAACGGCAACCCAAGTTCATGGATACTCTTATCGCTGGTCGTCTTGTAGATCGTGCCGACAGAAATAGCCGGAACAAACTTGGTGCCAAACGCATTCTCGTTTAATAAGAAAAGCTTAGTGCCAATATTGTTCTTGTGAAAAGTCGGATGCCCTTCCCAAGAAACCGCTTCCTGCGCATAAGAGATTTCTAACCGCTTAAACAAAGTATCAGCTACGCCAAACGATGTCCAATCGATCTTCGGATCGCCTAAATTCGCGTACCAAACGCCAAAGCGCGGCTTGCCCAAGACCTCATGGCCAAACGCAGTAGTCAACGCTCCACCATCCGAAGGATATGCCAACGGATTAAAAGCAATACCGCCGACGCCTTCCAGATTTACCAGAGGTGGGCCGGCATAGACATTTTTACCAAAGATCAAAGTTAACGCTAAAATCGCCGTAAGTAATGTAACCTTCTTCATTTTCGAGCTCCTTGTAAATTTTGCGCCTTTCTCCAGATGTCTGGTTTACAAGCAGCGTTTTATTTTTAATTTTTTTACTTTTGCTCTTCGGTTATCCGACAAGAGCTTAATGTCTTACACCTAACATTACCCTCTTCGAGGGTAATTCGGCTACAATCTCGGCTTCCTCGCTACGCTCGTTGCCTCAATTAAGCCTCATTATATTCCACCTCCTCCCTCAATTTTCCAAATGTCGTCATAACGCGTCTTCTGCGAAATATCGACTTGGATGATCTTATTATTATGTACCTTTATTGTCACCTCGCCGTAAGCTAACCCTTCCACGGAAGTCGCGATCTCTTTTATCAAAGAATCATTAATTAATTTTTTTGAATTTATATTACCCATTGCCTTCTCCTTAAATACTGTAAGCATATTCTTCTCGCCCGGCATTCACCTGGTTTACCAACTCCTCGAAAGTAACCGTGTCTACGATATCCGATGTCGCCTTGGCAACTTTTTGCCACATTCGCTTTAAAACGCACTTATGGATATCGCTACAATTGGAGTAACCCTCCTTAACGCAGGAGATCGGCTCGATCGGCCCCTCGATCAACCGCACGACATCCCCTACGGTGATCTGCGCCGGCGGCTTAGAAAGGATATACCCGCCTAAATTACCCCGGCGGCTCTCGATCAACCCGCCTTTTTTCAGCTCCAAGAGCACCTGTTCCAGAAATTTAACCGGGGCATCGATGCGCTGAGAAAGATCATGGCTAGTCACCAACTCGCCATTATAGTGGAGCGCCAGGTCCAAAACTGTCTTCAATGCGTAATCACCTTTAAACGTTATCTTCATTATTCCTCCTTTATTCCTATAATCCCTATCGACAAGGTAGAGTATACACTATCAAACTTTCTTTGTCAAGATTATTTCAAAACTTTTTTTAGTTAAGGTTTTGTTCTAAGCAGCCGCGAAAAAGCAATGGTCACTTTCCCCATACTTTCTGCTTCCAGGAGCTTAATACCGGCACGGCCATATTCGCCAAAAGCAGACCGGACAATTCGGCATCGCAGCGCGCTCCGCTGCTGTTAAAAACAAAAATCAAGACTGCAGTAATAACGCCGAAAACGATCTTTCCTACCTCGGTCACCGGTGTGGTCTTGGGCTCGATCAACATAATAAAAATAAAGAAATAACTTAAATAACCAAATATATGGGAAAGATCATGCCCTTTAACCAAAGCTTGTATCGCGAATAAGCCTAAGGCAGTTACGCCATAGCCTAAAAGCACCTCGAGCTTACGCATCTTGTAGGCAAAATATAACCCGGCAGGTAAAAGCGCATACCAGAGATAAGTCCCTTTCCAGGCGGTCTGGGCAGCGAAGAAAAACATCGCCAGGACAACGCCGGATGCCGCAGGATTAAAAATATGTTTTCCTTTAATACGAAGGATATGTTTTAAGGCGATAGCAAAAAAAGCCGCAGCAAAATAAATTCCAAACCAATTGCGCTGGTCAATAGTCAGTACAAAGCCTAAAATCAAGCCAGTCACTATCGAGCTCTCGGTTACCGTAACTTTTTTCTTGGTGATCAAAAGGAAAAGCGCTTCAAAACCAACCGTCACAGCCGTGGCGACAAGCAAGGAAAGTAAAAAACCTTTATCATTACCGGCAATGATGATGTAAGCGGCAAAACCTGCCAAGAATATTGCCAATTGCGTCTTCACGGATTTTAAACTAAATTGCATACTAAACCTCCCTTTATATACCTCGATTCTACCATATTGTTTCGAATTTCATGTATCAATGTAGGGGCAGGGCTGGCCCCTGCCCTTTTCATGGGCGACCGCCAGGGTCGCCCCTACATAGATTCATTATCCTTGATAAAAAATATAAAATTGATATCATAGATGACTTATGGGTTTAGCAGTAGGTATTGTCGGTCTTCCCAATGTAGGTAAATCGACGCTTTTTAACGCGATCACCAATTCGCGCGCCGAAGCGGCCAACTACCCTTTTTGCACGATCGACCCGAACTCCGGCATTGTTCCCATCTATGACGCGCGCCTCGAAGTTTTAGGGAAGATGAACAATTCGAAACAAATAATATATTCAACAATAGAATTTATCGATATCGCCGGAATCGTTAAGGGCGCTTCCAAAGGTGAGGGGTTAGGCAACAAATTTTTATCCCATATCCGCGAGGTTGACGCCATCGCTCATGTCGTGCGCTGTTTCGACGACGAAAATATCACCCATGTCTCCGGCAAAGTCGACCCCAAAAACGACGTTGAAACGATCAACCTTGAACTTATCTTAGCTGACCTCGACTCTGCCGAAAAAGCTTTGGCCACCACCTTGAAAAAAGACCCAAAGCTGCAAGATAAAGAGATGAAAAAACGCCACGACCTCTTGTTAAAAATAAAAACCGCTTTAGAGAAAAATATCTGCGTACGCCATCTGCAATTTGATGATGACGAAAAAGTTATATTAAAAACTTTAAGCTTTCTTACCGCTAAAAAGGTTATCTACGTCGCCAATGTTAAGGAAGACTCGATCAATAAACCTAATGCCTACACCGAAGCAGTCAAAGCCATCGCCCAAAGCTCCAACGAAGAGTTTGCCATAATCAGCGCCAAGATCGAAGAAGAGATCTCCCGGCTTGAACCGGCAGAAAAAAAGGATTTTTTAAAGGAATTAGGTATTGAGTGTTCCGGCCTTGATCTGATCGCTCAACGCTGTTTTCATCTTTTGGGCTTGCAGACCTTTTTGACGACCGGCGAAAAAGAAACTCGCGCCTGGACAATCCATGTCGGCGATACTGCGCCTAAAGCGGCCGGGGTAATACATACTGATTTTGAACGTGGTTTTATTCGCGCTAATGTGATCAGCTACAAAGATTACGTGGAAAAAGGCGGCGAATCCGGCTGCCGTACCTTAGGCTTACTACGCCAGGAAGGGAAGCTTTACGTGATGCAGGACGGCGACGTGGTCGAATTCCTCTTTAATGTATAATCTATAACCCATTGACCATAAATGTTTATTCCTGCCAATTCATCATCTGCCGCAATTCGTTTTCAGGAAGATCCGTAAGCGAAGTTACCTTAGGAATAAGCGTACGGTAATTTAAACTATTTAAAGATATCGAAGAAAAAGAGTTGCCTTGGCCGACAACTTTAAGATCAATCGATTTTGCGCTTATATCAATACCACCATCCCGTGGTTTATCGCGGAATGAAACCATCGCTAAGCAAATCTGGTAAGCCCAGGTATATAAAATAAAATTATCTCCCCTAAAATGTTCCTGCTCATAGGCCCACGCCAAACGAACATCCAGCGATGTTGCTTTTTTGGGATCCAGCCCATAGACCCCAAAGGCCCAGGCTCTTAAATCTTCATCCTCCATATATCCGCGTTTTATTAAATCTCGCGCCGTAACTTGATAACCGAATTTTACATTATCCGCAACATGCGCGCCGAATAAAGCCTTCTGGGCTTTCTCGGGCATCGGTGCCGCAACGATCCTCTTGGGGATTGCTTCTTTTAATCGCTCTAAGGCCAAAGCGAACTCTTGCGGTTTTTGTTTCAACAAGAATACCGGCTCCCACTCGGCTACTTCGCGCTTTAAAAGGGCGATTTGCTTAAGCAGCTTCTCCTGGTCATAACCAGCATGTGCATGATCGGCATTTTCCTTAATTAAAGCTTCGAGAAAATCAATCACTCCGCGCGGATTATCCGGCGGAAATCTTTTCGCAACGTCGCGCAAATAAGGTAAAAATATATTTTTACTCTCGTCATCGCGATATCCTAGCGTTGTATACCAATCAGGAATATGGTTAGCTATCCCGGCGTCGCTAAGCATTTTTATCGCTTCATCGGTTATCTCGATTCTCGCTGGGATCTGATACCCATGCAAATCGGGGCTATCGATTAAGTTGCCATGTATCTCATTAATAAATATAGCGCCATAGCTAAACATATGCTGGCTGGTCTGTGGATCAAGGCTAGGCGTTTGCGGCAAAACAGCCGTTGTTTTATGACTAAATTTATCTTTTAGCTCAATAATTTTCTTTTGCAATCGCTCTAAATCATACCCGGTAGAAAATCGAGTATTTTCGTTGATCAGCGCCTCAAGAAAATCAATGACTCCGCGCGGATTATCCGGCGTAATTTTTTCTGCCATGTGGCGTAAGTAATCCAAAACAAGATACTTGCCGCTACCATCAGGATAACCAAATGAGGCGCCTAAACCGTTATCGTAAAAAAGTTGCACTATTGAATCACCAACAACGATACTCGCCGGATAATGATATGTTTCATGAAAAGAACGGTCAGTTATCAGCTTCTGGTAGATATCATCGATAAAAGTAGACGCGTAGGCGAGTATAGCCTGGCCGGATCTTTGGTCTAACTCAAGCATTTCTAGATCCAGCACCTTGCCGGCATCATCCATCGGACTTGAAGTCAAAGACACTCTCTTACGCACCCCTCCATTTGCAACTGCTCCATGCGGCGGCTCTCCCTCACGAAATTCAGTATGGCGACTTACCGGCAGTACCATTCCGCCGGAATAATATTGACGCCGTGAAACCCGCGAACCCAACAAGCCTCGTTCTGTTTTCACATAATTATAACTTCCCTTCTCGCAAGCTTCTACATATAAGCGGTAAATCTTCTCTTTTATATTTTTTTCTTTCAAACTTATCCCGGCGATTTTGTTTTTTTCGATATAATTTTTATAAAGCGAATCTCTCAATTTATTTTTAAACCATACGCCCAAAATCAAGGCATTATAGACCTGCCTTAGCTGAGAAAAGTGTTCACCTTGGTTGACTTGCTGGGTGATTTGGGGGAGGATGTATTTCCTAAACGATTCTGTAGGGGCAGGCGCCTGTGCCTGCCCGGGGCGACCACGGGGGGTCGCCCCTACGAGACCACCATTATTCTGCATCGCCAAATAATCTTCCTCAGCCAACACCTTAAGCGTTGCTTCAGTGATAAAGGCTGCGTTTTTGTTTTCGTAAACCACAGCCTTATCCGGCATGATCCATACTTTATTAAACATATTTACGGGGATATTCGTTGCGCGCACCTGACCGCGTATGCTATCCCAATATTTTTTGCCTAACTCATCTTCCGGATAAGTTAAACTTGAAGCCAGCTTTTTCAGGATATAATCTTCTTCCAAAAGGCCTTTGCCTAAATCAGTAGTTGCCGTGTTCTGGGAAATAATACGGCCTGGTTCATTAGGCGAAAGGTTGACCCAAAGATCATCCTCGGGTATGGTTAAACCCGCAAAAAAATAACTGATCAAGCGATAAGCCTCACTATTATCGATACCCCTCTGGTCAAATGTATTGATAACAAACTCAATATTTAAAGGGTTTTTGGGATCGACGCGGATGCCTTCCAGCACCGGCCCGGAATAGCGTCGCGAAACAGGGACCAACGACCCCGGCTCAGGCAACCGTATTAGATTTTGACAATAACCTAATGATGGGGTGAGTAAAAATATGGATAAAACTATCTTTATTAGCTTTAAAAACAAGGGTTTTCTCAAAAGGCCAAACATATTATGATATAACATATTTATTATTGGAAAACAAGCCAATGCATTGAATAATTTATTACACCAGGAAGGGAAGCTTTACGTAATGCAAGACGGCGACGTGGTCGAATTCCTCTTCAACGTATAGATTTTAACCCCATCACGCTTAAAAATAACTCCTTACCCTTTACATCCTTAACCAGGCGCACTTCTTTTATGAACGGCGGGAAAAATACCCCGACCAACAATCGTAAGATCCCCGAGATCAGGCAGAGAGTCAAAAATTGATAACCAAAGATCTTCGGTAAGTGGCTTAAGACTAAGCCACCGCAAAATGCCCCAAGGCATATGGCAATGCCGTTGCAAAAATTAAAATAAGCGATGCAGCGCGTACGCTTTTGCGGCGTCACCGCGTCATAAATAAAATTTCCGCTACACAAGGTATAACCCGCCCAAACAAACCCGGAAAAAACTTGAGCAAAAATCAAATATACCGGATGGCGGTCTAACAGCCATAGAAGCGGCACAACGCCGATGAGCGGCGAAACAAATTTTAAAACCGTAAGGTTGCCGGTAATGTCGGCATGGCGCCCCCAACGCTGCATCATAATATAGATCGTCGCTGTCGATGCCACTGTCACCACCGTATAAGTAATATAATCAAAACCCAGATCACGCAGCATATGCACCGAAAAAAACGGCGAAGCAAGATTGGCGGTAAATTGCATCAAAGAAGAAAAAACTACAAACTTAGCAAAATTACTCTCTTTTAACCGGCCAAAAAATTGTGATAGGCTAAAATATGAATCCTTATCCTGCGGCAAAGATTGCTCTTCGATCGGTAATAGAAAAAGAAGCGAAACAATACGGAAAAGAAGCGCCGCTAAAAACAAAAAACCAAAAGCCTTAAGTAAACCGGCTGGTTTAGAGTAATAAAGAAATAAACCGGCCAGAAGGCTGCCGGCAATCGCCACAAACCCCACCACTTTATTACGCCAGCCGATATACTCACCCTGCTTACCTACCCCGACAAAATCAATAAGCATGGCGGCATAAGAAGGCGCAAGTAAGGCCCCCGCGACCGCGAATAAAACCGCTAATCCAATATAAACCCAGATATCGGCCACGCGCAAGAAGATCATTACAACCGCCAAACCTAAAAAAAGCGACTGCAAAACAGCATTAAAAATTACGGTCTTTTTGCGCGAACCGATAAGGTCAGCAAGCTCGGTACTTTTTATCTGCACTAATGCCGAAAATAAACTCGGAAAAGCGCTCAAAAACCCCACCTGGCGCACGCTCGCCCCCAATGCTAAGATAAACGGCACAAGGTAATCCTGGGTAAACCCGGTCATCACCGCCGAGAAAATACCTTCGCCCATGGTCAATCGCCAATTTATTAAACGCTTCTTATGCTCCATAATTACTAAAAAATAAGCCCGATCGCCTTAACAAGGCAACCGGGCTTAATCAAATCAAACGAAAGATTAAAGATACTTCTCTAACTCCACCATCGTACGCTTACCCGCCACACCATCAGCCTTTAGGCCGCAGGCATGCTGAAACTTCTTAAGGGCTTTTTTCGTCTGGCCGCCCATCTTGCCATCAACTGTACCTTTGTAATAACCGGCTTTCTTTAAAGCTTGCTGGATCTGCTTGCCGCTTAATTTTTCCGTAACCGCGCCGCCGGATACATCACTTGTACTCTTACCGGAATTATCCTGCAAATTGCGGATCTCTTCATCCTTAGCGCGTAATTGTTCTTCTAACGAAGCAACCTTCGCCTTAAGGTCTTGGTCTTTCGTCGCAGCGACATTTTGCGTCGCACAACCGGTCACACTCAGCAAAAATAAACCTGCAAAAACTATCCCCAAAAATCTCATCTGAAACACCTCCTTGAATAATGTTGAAAACTTAAATATTATAACAGTTTTACGCAGTAAAGGAAGCTTCTTTCACGGCTTGGTTTTTTAAAGTAAAAAAGACTACGATCGCCGCGATTTGGAAACCCGCGGCAACAAGCGAAGCCGCAAGGATCGAATGGTCATAAAGCAACCCGAATAACGCCGTACCGATGAATACCGCCACCCCGTAACCAACATTAAAAATGCCATAGCCGGTACCGCGTTTTTTTAACGGCGTGATATCGGCAATTGCCGAACGCATGATCGTTTCATGCGCCCCCATCACCGCCCCCCATAAAACCACACTCACAACGATCATCTTATAGCTCAACGAAAAAGCTAAAAAAGGAATAAAGATCGAAGCTACCGGAATAAAGATCAAAGTATAAAGGCCGGCTAGTTCGTTTTTCTTTTTCTCCTTAAAAAGATCATACGCCTTGCCGATCGCTAAAGCAGCGATCGCATCGACGGCCATAGCGATCGCATAAAAAAACGGTATCTGCGGGTCGGTTAAAAGGCCTTTAGCCTTAAAGTGATATCCCATCAAAATAAAATTCACAAAACCGGCCGTGGACAAAAAAGTAAACAAGTTATAGGTCCAAAAGACTTTAGAAAGCTTGTCCGGCTTAGGCCGCTCGGGAATGCCTTCGAGCTGGGCAGGATCAGGTACTTTGCGATATGCCACATAAACACAAACCATTAGAATAACAAACGGCAACCAATAAAAAGCATAACCGAATTGGTAATCGTTCACAGTTTTTGCCTTGACTTGGGCCAACATAAGCAAGCCGCCGAAGATCAATGGCCCGGCGATCGCGCCGATCTGGTCAAGCATTTCGATCAGCGCAAAACCAAAACCCGTACCGACCTGTTTTACCGCCTGGGAGACGATCGTATCGCGCGCCGGGCTTCTTATGGCTTTACCTAAGCGTTCCATTACAATAAAAAGCGCCGCCATTTGCCACACCCCGGCTAAAGCCATAAGCGGCACGGAGGCGAGCATCGCATAACCTAAAAAAGTAAAAACCCAATAAGCTTTAGTCTTATCAGAAAAATAGCCGGAAATAAAACGAATACCATAGCCTAAGAACTCTCCGATCCCGGCGATCAAACCCACTAACGCCGCGTTCGCCCCCAATGTTTTTAAATACGGGCCATTAACGCTGCGTGCGCTTTCGTAGATGATATCGCCAAAAAGGCTCACCAACCCAAAAAGAATGATCAGACTAAATGCTTTTTTACGAGAATCAGAATTCATGAAAGGCTTAAAACCGCTTATTTAACCGAAGCTTCCTGGCTGCTGGCTTCTTTTATCTGTACATCCTGGCTGTATGTGATCACCGCTAACAAAGCAATGCCGACGAACCAGGCAAAAACCCAGAAAAATTTCTTCACAATCCACCTCCCCATGTTGAAGGCCAAAATCCGATAATCAAAATTTGAATATCCCCACGATTCAAATCTCTAATCTCGAATTTCTTTTCCCTATAATTCAATTATATATTTGAGAGAGTTTTCTTTCAAATAGAAAGGCAAAAAAAAGTGAAAAAACACCACACAACAACAACGTGTTGGGGGCGCCGATTTTAAAAGCCACACTTCCCGCGATGATCGACGCAAAAGGCGTAACGCCGATGAAGGCCATGGTGTAAAAACTCATTACCCTGCCCCGCTTATCTTCCTGGGTCACGGTCTGCAGGATCGTGTTACTTGAGACCATTTGCACCATCATAAAAAAACCGGCAAAAGCTATTACCGCCATGGAAAAACCAAGATTACGCGAAAGAGAAAAAATTATCACCATCAGACTTACTCCAAACGATGATATCCCTACTATTCTGACCAAACCGGTTGTACCCACGCGGCTGGCTAAGATCAAAGCTCCACACAATGCGCCTAAGCCGGCCATCCCCATTAAAAACCCCAAAGTACGTGAATCACCGGCAAAAATATCGCGTGCAAAAACCGGCATCAAAACCTGGTAAGGCACCGCCAAAAAACTCACAATACCTAAAAGCAATAAAACATATTTAATGCTTGGCGTAGAATTAGCATATTTTAAACCGTCTTTAAGCTCGCTCAGCATTTTACGTTCCGGCAGGTGTTTCTTTACCCTTACCGTACGCATTAAAGAAAAGGATATAATGATCGGGATATAGCTTACGGCATTAATAAAAAAACATAGCCCTTCACCCCAGAACGCAATAAAAATACCGGCCAAAGAAGGCCCGATCAAACGCGTAGCATTGACCATCGATGCATTTAAGGCAATGGCATTGGCCAGGTCCTCTTTCTCGCCGACCATCTCCAAGATAAAAGCCTGGCGAGTCGGAATGTCAAAGGAGTTTACCAGCCCCAAAATAATGCTTAAAACAAAAATATGCCATATATGGATCGAACCGGTAAGTACCAATATCGCCAAAGTAAATGCCTGCAGCATCGCTACGCTTTGGGTAATGATCAAAATATGACGGCGGTTGTGGCGATCGGCCAAGACTCCGGCAAAGGGACTGATAAAAAAAGTTGGCATCTGCCCGAAAAAACCGACCATCCCCAACATCAGCGCAGAGTTGGTCATGCGATAAACCAGCCAGCTTAATGCTACATATTGCATCCAGGTGCCGGTCAGCGAAATGCTCTGGCCCAAAAAAAATAAGCGGTAATTTTTATGTTTAAAGGCACGAAAAAGATTCTTCAGGCTCATTTAATTCTTTCCGACGGCCGCAAGATAAACCACGAACTCATCTTCACCATCGATGCCCAACAAAGCGTCTAAAGCCCCCTGGTTGTATGCCGCAATAGCGCAACAGCCCGCGCCTACAGCCTCACAGGCAAGGTATAAATTCTGGCAAACGTGCCCTGCGTCGATCGCAATCGACTTATGCGCTGCCGCACCATAACGCCACTCCATACGGTAGGGAACGCTCGCCCAGACAAAAGTAACCGCGGCATGCAGGGTAAAATCCTGGTTTAACGCTGCGCGCGTAACCTCCCCCGCTACATTATCGTTCGGCTTTACCAGGAGTAATTCATGCTCAAGCGGCAAGTAGCGGTAAATGCCTTTATCCAAGCCATCCACATTCGCCGCGCAAAGATAAGTCTCAAAAGTGTGGCGTGCACCGGCCGATGGCACAGTACGAAAAGTCGAAGCCCGGCCAAAAACCCGCTGCACGCCTTGAGTTGCCCAAAGTAAAAAAGAAAGCTCCTCCAGGCTTAACGGCTTATTGGAAAAGTTCCGTCGGGAACGCCGGCGGTTGATCGCAACGCGTAGCTCCACCGCTTCGATATTTTTAAAATCACGGGATTTTACGAGCGCAATGCGCTTGGCCCCCTCATCAAAAGGTTTTTCTAAGGCCGGCACCGACTCGCCACGCGCCTGGTCGGTATGAGCAAAATCGACCTGCTTACGTGCGGTATCTTTTAAAAATTCTCTTCCCTGCTTATTATGAAACTGCGCCATCAACTCTTCTCCCGGTAAAATTTACTGGTTTTGCGCAGGTAAGGAAGAAAAATTTCCCTCCTGCATCATTTGGTTGGCTTTTTGCTGCCCCTCCTGCATAAGTCCTTTTAACTTTCCCATTTGCTCAGGGGTCAAAATTTCGGCTAAAGCGCTATCCGCTTTATCCTTAAGCTCCTGCACACGCGTAAACGCATCTTTCGGGTCGATCGACTTCGACGATATACCCTCCATAAGCTCTTTCATCGCTGCTGTCTGGTTCTGGATCACCGGCAATACCTTGGCAGCCTGGTCATCGTCTAAACCTAATTTTTCCTTCATATCACTGACTACATTCTCCGGGGATATCTGTATATTCTTTACCCTATCCATCATATCCTGCGATGCGTCCTGCGCTTTAACTTGGCCCATGAAGAAAACTAAACTCAAAAACAAAACCGGCATCAATACCAAAAATTTCAGATATCGCATTTTCTTCTCCTTTCTTTTTTCGCTTAATATTCGTCCCCAAAGTGCTTATTATACACCCTTTTGGCGGGAATTAAATATGGCGTATTAATTTTGCGGGCCTGATGAGTAAAGTCCCTACTCGAACAACTTCCTGTATGCGCCATAGCCTTCTTTTTCAAGATCTTCTTTAGGAACAAAACGCAACGCCGCGGAGTTGATGCAATAGCGCCTACCGGTAGGTTTCGGGCCGTCATCAAATAGATGGCCTAAGTGCGAATCACCACGTTTAGAACGCACTTCAACGCGTTCCATGAGATTACCTTTGTCTTCTTTTTCTACAACATTATCTTTATCTAAAGGCTCGGTAAAACTCGGCCAACCCGTACCGGATTCAAATTTATCCTTAGAGCTAAAAAGTGCCTCGCCGGAAACCACGTCAACATAAATTCCTTCTCGTTTATTATTCCAAAATTCATTAACGAAAGGCGTCTCTGTACCATCCTCCTGAGTCACTACGTATTGATCCGGTGTTAAAACTTTTTTTAACTTATCTTTTGATGGCTTAGTAAACGGCAAAGGGCACTGGGCCGCACGTACTACCCCGGTATCGCCATGCCATGTCTTCTCTAAAAATTGTTTACGCCCGGTATTCTCCGCATAAAATTTATAACGGCTGGCGCTTTTTTTGTAATAATCCTGATGATATTCTTCGGCCGGATAAAATTCCTGCGCCGGCAGGATCAACGTAACAATTGGTTTCTTGAATTTACCCGAACTGCTCAATACCGCTTTAGAGCTTTCCGCAAACTTTTTCTGCTGATCGTCACGATAAAAGATAGCGCTGCGGTATTGGCTGCCTTTATCCACAAATTGCCCCTTGTCGTCGGTCGGATCGATCTGATGCCAAAAAACATTAAGCAATTGCTGATAAGTAACCTGATCGGGGTCAAAGGCCACCTCGATCGCCTCAAAGTGGCCGGTTTTACCGGATGAGACTTCTTCGTAGCTGGGATTTTTAACCTTACCACCGGTATAGCCGACAACAACTTTGACTACACCGTTTACCTGCTCGAAGGGCTCCTGCATGCACCAGAAACACCCTCCGGCAAAAATCGCTGTTTCATTTTTTTTATCTTGAGCTTGCGCCATAGCCGCACCCAGGCTTATGCATAAAATAATCCCCAATAATTTGAACATACTACAATACCGCGTGTTTCTCTTTGATCTTGGCGGCGAGGTTGTCCAAAGCCGAAAACTCTTCCGCGCGCGGCATACCCTTGCACATCACCGTAGCAAGAACTTCAACTTTTATATTTGGTATCGAGCTTAAGATCTGCTCCGTTGCCTTACCCGCCCAGCCATACGAACCAATGATCGCCGCATACTTTAATTTTGGACGAATCGCATTAGCCAGGTTTACGGCGGCAAGAACACTTGGATGCGCGCCGACTAACACCGTAGGCGTGCCGATCACGATCGTCGCAGCATCAACCAAAGACATTGCCAATTTACCAATATCGGCCGTAGAAAGCTCAAACTTTTCCACCTTGATGCCATATTCGATCAACTTTGCCGTCAAATGATCAACCATCATCTGGGTGCTGCCATGCATGGAAATATAAGGAATGACCACCGTATTCGATACGCGCGGCGAAGACCAATCCTCATAAGCTGAAATGATCGCTTCAGGATGATCGTAAACCGGGCCGTGGCTTGGCGCTATCATAGCAATTTTGAGCTCGCGTACTTTTTTTAAGTTATTCTGGATCGCCTGACGAAACGGCATCATGATCTCGGCATAATAGCGCTTTGCCCCCTCTAATATATGCGGATCTTTACCCGCATACAATTCAGAAGTGGCAAGATGGGAACCAAAAAAATCACAAGAAAAAATAATCCGGTCTTCAGGAAGATAAGTCGACATGGTTTCCGGCCAATGGACCCATGGGGTATAGACAAAACGAAGCGTCTTATCGCCCAAAGAAAGGGTTTCACCATCTTCCACGGTTTTGATCCGCTCCGGCGCAATGCCCAGATGTTCAACCAGCATCGGCTTAGCTTTGACGCTGCACAAAACAATCGCTTGGCTATATTTCTTTAAAACAAAGGGAATAGCCCCGGAATGATCCTGCTCGACGTGATGGGAAACAACATAGTCGATCCGCTCGATATCCGACAAATGCTCGGCCAAAACTACTTCCATTACCGGGTCAACCGCATCCAATAGCGCGATTTTTTCCGACCCCTTAACAAGGTAGGCATTGTAGCTTGTCCCATCCGGCAAAGGGATCAATGAATCGAATAAACGCCGGTTCCAATCAACCGCTCCTACCCACTGCACACCCTTGCATATCTCTCTTGGCTTCATAAGCGTCTCCTCAATTTAATCCGGGGCACTCACCCTCATTTTTGTATTTTAACACAATTTTTACGCTTTTTTACTTAAGATCTCCTGCAAATCCGCCTCTGCGCTGGTAATCGGCGCAATATTATAATTTTCCACCAGGACCTTCAAGACGTTAGGACTGATAAAGGCCGGTAGACTCGGCCCGATCTTAATATTCTTCACCCCTAAATGCAAAAGCGTCAAAAGGACTGCCACAGCTTTTTGCTCAAACCAGGAAAGAATAAACGAAAGCGGCAATTCATTGACCGAACAATTAAATGCCTTAGCCAAAGCTAAAGCTACCTGGATCGCCGAATAAGCATTATTACACTGACCAATATCGATCAAACGCGGGATTCCTTCGATCTCGCCAAAATCCATCTTATTAAACCGGTACTTACCGCAGGCCAAGGTCAAGATCACACAATCCTTAGGAACTTTCTCGGCAAACTCAGTGTAGTAATTACGCCCCGGCCTGGCTCCATCACAACCACCGATCAAAAAGAAGCGTTTTATCTTGCCGCTCTTGACCAATTCAATTATTTTAGGCGCTAAGCCCAAGATCGCCGTATGGTGAAATCCGGTCATGATTTTCTTGCCCGGCTTTTCCGGTAACGGCGGCAAACTTTTCGCCTTAGCGATCAGTGGCGAAAAATCACGCCCCTTTATATGAGTTGCCCCGGCTACCCCGGTTATCCCTACCGTGAAAAGGCGATCCAAGTAAGTATTGGCCGGCGGGATAAGCACGCAATTAGTAGTAGCCAATATTGCGCCGGAAAATTCATTAAACTCTTTTTTCTGCTCCTGCCAGGCCCCGCCATAGTTACCCGCAAGATGCTTAAATTTTTTTAATTCCGGATAAGCCAAAGTCGGCAGCATCTCGGAGTGAGTATACACGTTGATCCCGGTTCCTTCGGTTTGTTTTAAAAGCTCATAAAGGTCTAAAAGATCATGGCCAGTAACGACAATGCCCGGCCCAGCCTTGGTGCCGGTATCGACTAAAGTCGGTATGGGATTACCAAAGCGCGATGTATTGGCTTTATCTAAAAGCTCCATTGCCTTAAGGTTCATCGCTCCGCACCTTAAAACAATATCAATATAATCCTTTATATCAAAATCCACGTTGGTTATGGTTTTAAACAGCGCTTCGTGCATAAAGCCATCGACATCCTTATCGATTGCGCCGAGTTCCCGGGCATGAAAAGCATAAGCCGCAACGCCTTTCAACCCGTAAAGTAAAGTCTCTTGCAAGCTCTGAATATCCGGGTTCTTACCGCAAACACCGGCTATAGTGCATCCTGTACCCTGAGCGGTCTGTTCGCATTGATTACAAAACATATGAATCCTCCTTTGACTATTTATTCCAATAAGCTGGCCACACTCACTGCAGCCAATTCTCCCAATACATGTTTCTCGATATTATTAAGCTTGGTGCGTATTCGACATGCGTGCATCTGCGGGCAAGGTTTTTTATTGAGCTTACAATCGCCAAAACCTAAACCACCCTGCAAAATATCGATCAACAATCCAATATTGACCGCCGCCGGGTCCTTAGCCAAGACAAACCCTCCCTTATTACCCTTTACTGAGCGCACTACCCCGGCATTTTCCAACCGCTGCAAAACTTTACGCATAAACGGCCGTGGCAGGCTTAAGGCTTGCTCTAATTGCGCAGTAGATACAAGCTTGCCCTTGGCCTGGGCCATGTAGGCCAAAGCTCTTAGCGCATAATCAACATCGCGGGAAATTAAGCTCATATTTAAATGATACTATGCTAATCCCATTTGTCAACAAAATATTTCCCCCTTTTTCTTGACACTGCGTACAAAAATGATACAATTCCTATCTCATTTAAAAAGTGTATTTTTGTAATTGCCAACAAAGCAAAAAAATAGTATATTATAGTTGAGGCTGCATTAAATTAAGGAGGCTACTATGTTAAAGCGTCATCAGGTATTATTGACCGATTGGCAGACCGAACACTTAAAGTTAGTCGCTAAACAAAACGACTTAAGTTTTTCTGAGTTGATCCGCGTAGTCCTAAGCGAAGGCTTTATCCACACCGCGATGAGCCTCCATCCCGAATGTAAAACCAAAGAGATCAAAGACAAGATGGAAAAAATCGCGGCGGAGTGCTACAATCCTAAGACTGCGCCGGAACGCAAACACCAATTGATCTCCGATCTTTACTTCCAAGCCCGTAAGACTACGGAATGTATCAACGGTAAAATCCAGAAGTAAGAATTTGTACAAAGATTCAGAGAGGGGTCTTGCAAAAGCCCCTCTCTCTATTTTTTGTCGTTTTTGGCCTCGATCTTCGCCCAGGTGTCGCGCAGGGTAACGATGCGGTTAGATGCTTTTATTTATTTCTTCTTTGAACTTTTTGAATACAAACGCTATATTGTCTGTTAATTTGCTTAGCCTTTGAGGCTCCAAATTAAAGGCATATCCGTGGGAAGCGTAATTTCTAAAACCCAGGTATCTTTTGATTTCCAAAGACAACTCTTGAGAAATAATACCATCTTTTACCGCAAAATTTATAATGTTTTGGTGCCACGATGGCCCACTGGGTAAATCAATGGACCGCTTTGAAAATATTTGTTTCAAAATGTTTTCAATGCCATTGTAAAAATTATTCAATAATGTAGCAACCCCTGCGATTTCCAACTCTGACAATTGATCCAAGGGTTTGTTGGGCAACGTGGCCAGCGTTTTCTCTATCGCCTCATATTCGGCTTCAACACGCGCTTTATAATCAGCCATAAATGAGCACGCCTTCTTTTTTAACTAAAGTAACAAATTTAGAAACCTCACATAGATCAATCAAATCGACCGGCTTAGACAAATGAAGCATTAAGTCCCCGTAATAATCAAAAAATTCACGCGGCTCAATACCTTCAACCGCCAAATCAATATCACGCGCTACCTTATCAGGGTCAAGATTAGAACCAAAAAGTAAAACCCTCTTAACGTGGTATTTTTCCGATAATTCCTGTATTATTTTCTTATCCGCATCGCTAATCATGGCTAAATTATACCACTTTTATTAAATTTCATCTATTTAGCCCTTGGCTTCGATCTTGGCCCAGGTGTCGCGCAAGGTCACGATGCGGTTAAAAATGATTTTTTCTGCAGTTGACTCTTTATCCAGCCAGAAATAGCCTAGGCGTTCAAATTGATAGCGAATATCTTTCGCGGCATGTTTCAAAGACGGCTCCAATTTGCAATCCTGTAAAACCTCTAATGATTTATGGTTCAAATTTACTTTATAATCCGTACCTTCGGGAACGTCGTCGGGATTACGCACCGTAAATAAATTATCATACAAGTTTACGGCAGCATCAATCGCATGCTGTGCTGAGACCCAGTGGATCGTACCCTTGACCTTACGGCCATCCGGGCTATCGCCGCCGCGGGTTGCCGGATCATAGGTACAGTGTACGGCGGCGATCGTACCATCGAAATTTTTATCGATACTTACGCATTTAACAAAATAGGCATAACGTAAGCGCACTTCCTGACCCGGAGCTAAACGAAAATATTTTTTCGGCGGCTCTTCCTTAAAATCATCCTGCTCAATATAAATAACTTTAGAAAATTGCACTTTTCGCATACCGGCGGCAGGATCTTCCGGATTATTAACTGCATCGAGTTCCTCGACTTGACCATCGGAGTAATTATCAATAATCACTTTTAAGGGGCGTAATACCGCCATTACACGTAACGCGCTTTTGTTCAGCTCCTCGCGGATAGAATTTTCTAAAACTACCAGATCGACGATCGAGTTAAACTTCGCCACGCCGATCGTCTCGCAAAAATTCCGAATTGATGACGGAGTGTATCCACGACGGCGAAACCCGGAGATTGTCGGCATGCGCGGATCATCCCAACCCGAAACATACTTATTTTGTACCAGCTCTAAGAGCTTACGCTTGCTTAAAACCGTAAACCCCAGGTTAAGCCGGGCAAATTCGATTTGTTGCGGCCGATGCACATTGGCCTGGATTAAAAACCAATCATATAAAACGCGGTTATTTTCAAACTCTAAGGTGCAGATCGAGTGAGTAATCCCTTCTATCGAGTCGGAAAAGCAATGGGCAAAATCATACATCGGATAGATCGGCCACTTATCCCCGGTGCGGTGGTGATGGTCATGTTTGATGCGGTACATTAAGGGGTCGCGCATGATCATGTGCGCCGAGGCCATATCGATCTTGGCGCGCAAGACGCGCATCCCGTCGGGAAATTCTCCGGCACGCATGCGCGCTAATAAATCCAGATTTTCTTCGATACTGCGGTTACGATATGGGCTTTCCTTCCCCGGCGTTGTTACCGTGCCGCGATACTTACTGATCTCTTCCTGATTCAAGTCGCAAACATAAGCCTTGCCCGCTTTAACCAGCAACACGGCAAATTCATAAAGTTTTTCAAAGTAATCGCTGGCATAAAACATCCGGGTTTCCCAGCTAAAACCCAACCACTTTACATCTTCCTGGATCGAATCGACATATTCGACATCTTCTTTGGTGGGGTTGGTATCGTCAAAACGTAAGTTACACAAGCCATTATATTGCTTAGCCAGGCCGAAGTTTAAACAGATCGATTTGGCATGGCCGATATGCAGATAGCCATTAGGCTCGGGCGGAAAACGCGTATGCACCCGCGCGCCGTTCTTGCCGGTCTTTAGATCTTCATCAATTATTTCCGTGATGAAATTAGTCACTACGCGCCCTTTCCTATCAATGCCATAACATGTTCTAAGCCGTCCGGCAAGGTGGAAGAAAATTGGGTTAAGCAAAAGGCCGCTAAAGCCAAAGCTAAAACACCAAAAGCCAGACGATGATTATTGCCCCAGGCTTTTTCACCGCCCTTAACTAAAGCTACGATCATCAAAGTGAGAACGGATTCGCTGATACCAATAAGGCTATGTACGCTGACCATAGCCGGTAAAACTCTACTTAAGGAAGCAACACCGCAAGCGGCCAGCTCAAAAGCACATACTGCTGACGCCGCAACCACCGAGCCCCATGCTGCGACGCTCAAAGCAACCGTGGAGCTTACCCTTTTAGCCAACATACGGTCATAAACCACGCTGGAAACTACCGTAGCTACAATACCCATGTTAAAGATATTAGCGCCCAAAGTAGTAATACCGCCGTCGCCTAAGAAAACCGCCTGTAACAATAAAATTACCCCCATTGCCATAGCGGCAAATGGTAAGCCGAGCAAATAAACCATAAGCGAAGCGCCTAGCAAATGGCCGCTGGTACCGGATGCGATAGGAAAATTGAGCATCTGCATGGCAAAGACTAAAGAAGCCACAGCAATAAATTTAAAAACCGAGGGTTTTTCTTTCTGTTTGTAAGCGAAAAACGCACCTACACCAAGAGAAACCGCACTAACACCGGCAGTAACCGGGCAAATCGCACCATGTAACATTGAAGCTGGAATATGCATGTTAATCCTCCTTTTAACTTACTCCTCCTCGCTGCATATGGAGTAAAATGTCTACGCCTTTTTACTCCAACTCGTTCGGAGTCAATTCGACTAGCGCTTTTTGTACACCCTGCGGCCTTTAAACAGCGAGTCTCATTGAAAAAGAAAACCCCTGTCTCGCCCTACGACGGACAGGGGTTTATTATACCAGAATTACGCAGCTTTTTCGCTTGTTCCCGTGATCTTCATGCTATTAAACGAACGCACGCAGAAGAACAACGCCACAGCAAAGAAACCAATAGCCAAACAAGTATTCACCATACGGCTTAGCTGGATCGCGATCTCGATCGCCAACAGACCAAAAAGAGTAGTAAACTTAATGATCGGATTCAAAGCAACCGAAGAAGTGTCCTTAAAAGGATCGCCTACCGTATCGCCGATAACCGCCGCTTCGTGGACCGGAGTACCCTTCTCTTTAAAATTCACCTCGACCAGCTTCTTAGCATTATCCCAGGCACCGCCGGCATTTGCCATAAAGATCGCCTGGTAAAGACCGAAGATCGCGATCGAAATCAAGTATCCGATAAAAAAGTAAGAGTTAACGCAAGCAAAAGCCAAAGTGGTAAACAAGATCGTCAAAAAGAGGTTGATCATCCCCTTTTGCGCAAACTTAGTGCAGATCTCTACCACCTTTTTACTGTCGGCAATCGAAGCTTTGGTCGAGCCTTCAAGCTTGATATTAGCCTTGATAAACTCAACAGTCTGATAAGCGCCGGCAACAACGGCCAATATCGATGCACCGGAAAACCAATAAATCACCGCGCCGCCAGCCATAAGCCCAAGCAAAAACGGCGGATAAAGGATAGAAAGCTTATCGATATTGGCGGTTAATCCGATAGTCAAGATCATAATGATCGAAAAGATCATTGTCGTGGAACCAACAACCGCCGTACCGATCAAAACCGGTTTAGAGGTAGCTTTAAAAGTATTACCCGCACCGTCGTTGGACTCAAGTTGATGCTTCGCGCGCTCAAAATCAGGAGTAAAGCCAAAATCTTTCTTTATCTCTGCCTTGATATTGGGCAAAGTCTCGATCATCGACAATTCATAAATCGACTGGGCATTATCGGCAACCGGGCCGTAGCTATCGACCGCGATCGTTACCGGGCCCATCCCCAAGAAACCAAAAGCTACAAGACCGAAAGCAAAAACTGAAGGCGCGATCATCATCGCGTTTAACCCCATCAAACTCACAAAATAAGCCATGGCCATTAAAGCAATGATCACCATGCCCATCCAGTAGGCGCTGAAATTCCCTGTCGCCAAACCGGAAAGGATATTAAGCGAAGCGCCACCCTTCTTTGATGAGTTGTAAATATTCATAACATGCGCCGACTCGGTAGAAGTAAAGATCTTTACCACTTCCGGAATGATCGCCCCGGCCAAAGTGCCGCAGGTAATGATCGACGCCAGTTTCCACCAGAAAGTACCGTCCCCTAAATGCGGGATCAAAATATACGAAGCTAAAAAGGTAAAGGCGATCGAGACCAGCGAAGTGATCCACACCAGGGATGTAAGCGGAGCTTCGAAATTCATCTCGGCGGCATTACCATACTTGGCTTTAGCGATTGCGCCGTTAAGCCAATATGATACCGCGCTGGCAATGACCATGGCTAAGCGCATCACAAAGATCCAGACTAAAAGCTGGACCTGAATAAGCGGATCTTTGACGGCTAACAAAATAAACGAAATCAATGCGACGCCGGTAACGCCATAGGTCTCGAAACCATCGGCCGTAGGGCCAACCGAATCGCCGGCATTATCGCCCACACAATCGGCGATTACGCCCGGATTACGCGCATCGTCTTCCTTAATATTGAATACGATCTTCATCAAATCCGAACCGATATCGGCGATCTTGGTAAAAATACCGCCGGCGATACGCAAAACCGAAGCGCCCAACGATTCACCAATGGCAAAGCCGATAAAACACGGGCCCGCGTAACTAGGGTCAATAAATAGCAGGATACAAAGCATGACTAAAAGCTCGATCGAGATCAAAAGCATACCGATAGAAATACCGGCACGCAAAGGAATATCATAAACTGGGAAAGGTTTCCCCTCTAATGAAGCAAACGCCGAACCCGAATTAGCGCGGGTATTAACACGCATACCAAACCACGCTACGGTATAGCTACCGGCAATACCCAGCAATGAGCAAGCCAGGATCATCGTCACCTTGGCCGCTTCCATATGGCGTAACCAACCAAAATAAGCAACCATGATCGCACCGATAATAACCTCAAGGATCAAAAGGAATTTACCTTGAGTAATAAGGTAAGTTTTGCAAGTTTCGTAGATCAGCTCGGAGACTTCTTTCATCGACTTATGCACCGGCAGGCTCCTGATCTTAGAATATTGCACTAAACCAAAGATCAGCCCAAAAACGCAAATAACCATACCCCACAAAAGCACACTGTGGCCGTCAACGTTAACAAAACTAACCGAAGAAAGATTCGGCATTACCAGATCGGACTCGTCGGCAAACACCGGCAAACAAACCAAAAGACCACCAAGCGAAGCAAGCACCTTAAGAAACCTCTTCATACCCGATACCCTCCTTATGCTAACAAGACCGTATTTTTTAAAAAACAGAAGTTTTTATTATAGCGGATAATCGAAAAATTCCAACTCTTTTTTAAGTGGGTACTACTTCTCGGTAAATTGTAACTCATACTGCGACAACATCAACTTAAAAACTCCCTGTTGCCTGTAAGTTCTAAAACCACTTCGTTTGGTGTCTTATACCCCAGGATCCTCCGGGGGTAGTTATTCATCCACT
>Ga0265342_10000090_pt1 | contig 99361 bp, 88 predicted proteins | sample 4CB327metaG_FD_203125 | JGI IMG/M metagenome (GOLD analysis project Ga0265342, IMG submission 203125) | Rhizosphere microbial communities from Carex aquatilis grown in University of Washington, Seatle, WA, United States - 4-CB3-27 metaG | ecosystem: Host-associated > Plants > Roots >...
GCTGACGATACTGCCGAAGATGATAAGGGGATATATAGAGAGCGAGAAGTATGATCACTACCGTGCCGTGGCGTACGTGATAGCGTACCGGAAGGCGAACGAGAAGGCGTATCCGGGGTTAAAGAAGATACCGCTGGAGACGCTGATAGCTCGCAAGATGGAACTCCGGCCTGGGATGGAGATTACCCCCGAGAACCTTATGAACCCCGTGGAGGGCGGCCCGCACGGAGCTTTCGGGTTGACCGTCGCACAACTGTTTGTCATAGTGAATTCCGAGCTTGAGCAGGTTCTCCCGGCTTCTCTGGAGCTCGCGAGGGTCGCGCTCCATATTGTTGACGGCCTGGTGGCGGGCGCGGAGTCGAGCATGGAGTTGTCCGGGCCGGACCTCGAGAGGTATTCCGAAGAAATAAAAGCTCTAAAGACACACATAGAGGAAGCTTTGAACGGCGGCATACAGGGATACCCGTTCCTGGAAAAGCTTAAAGAGCAGGGGATCACCGCCAAAGATGTCGAGATCAAATTATTCCCGGGCGATCTTCTGCCGGTCGGCAGGGGTTCATTAGACCTCGGCCCCATAACGATCGAACGGATCGACGGCAAAGTAATTATAAGCGTCACGGCCGGTTTTATCAGGCCCAGGAGCGCCCGCTCGCCTCCGTTCAGGAAAGCCGTGCTCCATGAACTCGACGAGCTCGGCTATCTGCTTTCCAACCCCGGGTCGGATTTCCACGCTTACCACGGAACGGAAGTCGACATCAGCCCGACCGAAAAACTAAAAGTAAAAGAGAGAGATGAGGAGTTGTTCGATTACGTCAATGGTAATCTCGGCGACACGGCGAGAGAGTATTCGCCGGATATTATGAACCTCATATTGATAATGCCTCATTTATCCGGAGGCATCGCGAGAGAGCTGATTAACGCATTGGTCAACAAGAAGGTTCTCGAGATACACAACGAAATGCTTAAAGAAGAGTCAAGAAGAGACCCTCTTACCAAGGCCTATAACCGCGCGCAATATAATGAAGACATCGCTGCCGAAACCAGCAAGGCGGACAGGTATCACAGGCCGCTCTCGTTGATCGAAATAGACATCGATTACTTCAAACAGGTAAACGATAAGCTCGGGCATCTGGCTGGTGATGAGGCCCTCAAGATACTGGTACAGATAGTCGCGGAAGCCATAAGAGCTCAGGACAACTTATACCGTTACGGCGGCGAGGAATTTACGGTCATCTGCCCCGAAACCGGCGAGAAAGACGCCGCGGAGCGCGTGGCCGAGCGCATAAGGGCGAAAGTTGAGGAGAAACTCGCGCCCGCCTTGAGAGCGAAAGGCTTCCCCGTTGAAGCCGGCAAGAACATTACCGTAAGCGTCGGCGTCGCGGCCTTAACCCCTGCTATGCACGCGGAAAAGAGCTTAAAACTTCACGAAGCACTTTTTGAGGCTGCAGACCGTGCTATGTATACAGCGAAGAAAGGAAATCCTCAACAGGGTATATCCTCCAGGAACAGGGTGGTGAAGGCGTCGGAACTGCCCTCTTCCAAAGAAGCAGGGGTCGCGGCGGTCGCAAGCGACAGCGTCGGCAAGACGGTAGCGGCGATGGTTAACCCCGTGCCGGCTATGATAAACGCGACCGACGCGGCGGCAGACCGCTACCCGTGGCTGAGGGATAACGCTCCCGAGCTGCTCGGTAAGACGGTGGTCAACGTCTCTGAAGAGCTGGACCTTCAGAAGATGGCCGGGCTCGCGGACCTGGGCGTCAACACTTTCGGCATAACTCTTGAAAACGATATTCTCAAAGACGGGAAAAAGATCGCCGTGGTACACGTGCTGGGCGGCGCGGTTGAGGTCAAGGCTTTGATGGTTGGTGAAAAGGGGCAATTGATATTTACCCTGGGCGTTGAAAACCTCAACGCTCTCTCGCTGAGCGAGAGAGCCGATATACTGGGAAGAGGTTCGCTCGCCCTCATAGAGAGGCTCAGGGGAGACAAGGTTCTCCAGCGCGAGCTGGGCCTGGACATTGAAGAAACCGGCCCCGACGTCATTGAGATGCACGGGAACACCGCCGCTCTCGCTAACCCTTCCGCCGTTCAGGCAGCGGGTTTTGAGAGAACGACCTTCGTTTATGAACCGGACAGGACCTCGGAGACTGCAGCGGCGGCCCGGAACGAGCTCGAAGGCATAAAGAGCCGCAACGCCGCCGGCATACGGTTCGCGGACAAGGTGGTAGACGATTCACGGGTAAATCCTTCAGTCGCTACCGGAGCTCACGACAGGGCCTCCTTCGGCGAAACGGCTGCCGATGTGGTCAAGGGCTACGTTCTCAAAGTGTATTCCCCGGGGATCCTGGCTAAACAGTCCGATTCTTACGCCAAAGCGGGGACGAACATCCAGGAAACGGTTTCGATAGCGGCTCTCCGCCGCGCTACAAACGATCCGGGCATAGGTAAAATGAGTTTCCTGGCCGAGTACGTGGACGAATATCTGATGCCCGCCGGCGCGAACGGAGTTCAGCTTCTCTCACTCAATCAATCAAAGGACTCTAACTTCGAAGAGCCTTTGTCGCTCTTTGCCGGGGACGGGCTCCTGGTCGACTGGTCGGAAGCGCAAAAGCTTGTCAGGATGGAAGGGCTCAAAGATGTCACGCTGGCCGAGTCGCCCGCCACTATAAATAGGCAATCCGTGTCCGAGCGCGAGAACAGGATAGCGCAAGAGGTGTACGGCGCGCTCAGAACTTCTAAACAGTTGTCCGCGTTCGAGGCCTGGAAGCGCGACACCGCCAACAAGGAATGGCTTGACTCATATGTAGGGAGCCTCGGCCTTACCGCCGGTTCGAAAGAAGCGGATGTCAGGATGATGGTGCAATGGCTGTTCTCGATGCAGGCGCGCGGTATGATAAGTTCCGCTCACGCAAGGGGAGTAAAAGTATACTTTACCCTTAATTTGAACAAAGACAATTATCAGGACGCCGCGCAGGCCTTAAAACACTGGTTGAGGATGGGTTTCGACGGTGTCAGGCTTAACGCAGCGGGAGAAAATATTATTAGCCGTAAACTTCTGTCCGAGATCAGGAACGCCGTGGATCTCGTCAATCCAGAAGCCGTGGTTTCCGTAAAATCTTCCGCGAGGCTTTCAACCGCGACCGAGGCAGATGTCTCCGCAGGCGGTTTCATCCCGGTGGTGCTGATGTCCGAACTTTCCGCGGGTGAAAAAGTGAAAGGCAACACCTGGGTCGAGATAGACTCCTACAATACGGGCAGGCCTAAAGTGGAAGACATTCAGCAGGCCGAGAGCTCGTACGCCGACCTCACTAAGAACGCCCTGCTTTCCGGAGCCCCCTATGTCAGTTTCATGATGGGCTTTATATGGGGCGAGCGCGTGCAATTCGGTGCCGATTACCGCCGGCCGCTCAAAGGCGAAGCGAGGCACCTGTTCAGCGAAGGGTTCAGGGCTAAAATGAAGGAGCTCTCCAAGCTCGGCCGGCCGGCGACGCCCGAGGCGTATTACGAGCTGGGATATAAGTCCGGTATAAATTTCCCGAAACTGCCCCAAGTTCCCGAGATGGGGAATAAGGCCAGAAGCGTCATTAGCGATCTCGCGCATAATTACGCGACTATGGCGCGCGGGAAGGCCCTGGCGGGCGCGATCATCGCGTCAGGGGCCTACAGAGACGCCTTTAAGGCCGTTCGCGAAGATGTTTTGGCGAACGTCCCAGGAATGACGAGGAACGAGTGGGAGGCGGGCTGGAGTTACATAGACGAACTTGAGAGAAAAATTGAAAATTCGAAAGACGAAGGCGAACAGGCTGGTTGCCTGGCGCAATTCTTCGGCTTCGTCAGGGGAATAAACGAAAAACTGGTAGAACAGCGCTACGTCGGCGACGGCTCGATCGTTATGCCCGACGCCGAATCAGACCGCGGCATATACAGGACGCTTCTCGCGCTGGTCGACAGCTTCGGGCTTAATCCGAGCGAGGTGCTTCATTCGGCGACCGGCCGCGTGCCTCAGATAGCGGATACCGAAAGTGCCATCAAGAAAATATCCGACGCGGTAGGCAAGCGTTCCGAAGCGGGCGCTACGGTCGCGGTTGAGATCGAAACGATCAACCCCGTGATAGGAGAGATACTTAAGAACGGCGGCATACTGCCGTCGGTCGCAGACCGGGAGACGCAGGTCTGGGCGGTTTCTGAACTGTTCAGATTGTTCGATCTCGCGTTTGCCGAAAGAAGAAAGGGATTACTTCCCTCATCTGATACATTTAAAGGAGTCAGTATCCGCGGCGTAATGGGCATAGGAAGGGCCGGATAAAATATCCGTAACCCCGTAATCCGTGACCGGTAGCCTCGCGATCCCGAACCCGAAGAAATAGGAATCCATACGGGTAAAGGATCGCGGGTGATAGGGAACGGGTTACTCTTATATTCAATGCGGTGAAAAAACAAATGGCAGACAATAGAAAAAAGATTCTCGTGATCGACAACGACAGCGAAGTTATCGAGGTCGTAACAAGCATTATTAAAGACATCTCAACTATCGAAGTGATCCACAGCACTTCCGATTTTGAAGGTGCTAGAAATATGTTGAAAAATGAGGAATATTGTGCTATATTAGGAAATGCTAACCTGAACCCGAGCAATGGCGTATCCTATATCGATATAATCAAAGAAGCCGTCTCGGATTACGGCGACCGTTACTACAACAAGATAATCGTGATGTCAAGCGACATCGATAAGATCATCGAGGCGCTGCGAAGCGGAGCGTATATGAGCATCATAAAACCGCTTGAAAGGTCTGAGCTGAGGCATAAACTCAGCATCGTCGTTGACATGCACCTGAAAACATTGCCGACAAAAAAGGGAGATAAATTTAGTGCGTAAGTTGAAAGTCTTTTTAGTGAATCACTGGGTAAAGGTCCTTATAATACTGGTGGGTATTGCCCTCGTCGGACTTACGATCTACGGCCTCAGCACGCTCGAATCTTTTTACCGCAACCTGACCATAGCCCAGATCCCCCTCCAGCTCCTGCTCACCGGTTTGAACGCCGCTATCTTCGTCTATTTTTACATGTCCGTTTCCAAGGGCGGTTTTGGAGGGATGAAAAAGAGCAAGGTTGACATCGACTCCGGCATGATGAAGGTCAGGTTCAAAGACGTCATAGGGCTTGAAGCCGCGAAAAAAGAAGCGCTTGAAGTCGTGCAGTTGCTCAAAGACAGGGCGCAGGTTAAAAAGATAGGCGGCAAGATCATAAAAGGTCTTCTTCTCTGCGGGCCTCCGGGGTGCGGAAAGACCCTGCTCGCAAAAGCCATAGCCACGGAATCCAACATACCCTTCATGGCTATTTCTGGAAGCGAGTTCGTTGAAATATTCGTCGGCGTGGGCGCGTCGAGGGTAAGGAAGCTGTTCAAGAAAGCCCGCGAATACGCTTATTCGGAAGGCGCCTGCATAATTTTCATCGACGAGCTGGAAGTCGTGGGTCGCGGAAGGACCTTTTCTTTTATGGGCGGCGGCGAGGAGACGAACTCGACCCAAAACCAGATCCTGGTGGAGATGGACGGGCTTGAAAGCGGCAAATATAATATCATAGTCATAGGCGCGACGAACGCCTCCGAAGACGTCCTGGACAAGGCGCTGCTGCGGCCCGGAAGATTTGACAGGAAAATATACATCAACTATCCGAACCTCAGCGAGCGCGAAGACCTGTTCAAGTTTTACCTGAAGAAAGTTAAATTCGACGAAAACCTCGATATAAGCCGCCTCGCGAAGAAAACGGTTTACAAATCGCCCGCCGACATTCAGAACATAATCAAGGAAGCGGCGCTCATCGCGACCCGAAAGAAGAAAGAATTCATAAACCTCGAGGACCTGTCCGAAGCCATGGACAGGATAGACCTCGGACTTGAAACGCACATAATAATGACGAAGGAAGAGAAGGAGCAGACCGCCTTTCACGAGGCGGGGCACGCCACGGCGCTCTATTACATCCATCCTACCGACGATGTATTCAAGGCGACTCTAAAATCCCGCGGGCAGGCCCTCGGGATGGTCTCTCACCACCCGCGCCAGGAGCTCCATACTTATAACCGCGAGAAGCTCATCGCTGATATCAAAGTTTCTCTCGCCGGCTACGTGGCGGAGAAGATCAAATACGGGACGACCTCAACCGGCGTCTCGTCCGATTTTCAGAAGGCGACCAGGATCGCCCACTCGATGGTGTGGGCGCTCGGCATGGGTTCTACGGCTATAGGCGATTTTACGGCCGTGCCCGAGAAAGAAGTATCCAACAGCCTCAAGGAAAGATTGAACAACGAAACCATGGTGATCTTGAACGACTGCTGCAGCTCCATCGACAAGTTCTTGAGGGATAACTGGCCTAAAGTCGAAAAACTGGCTAACGAACTCATAGACAAAACAGAACTCGATTACGATACCATCGACGCATTATTTAAAGCCCAGCAGTGACCGGCCAATTGTGAGTGGTAAGTGCTAAGTGAAAGGCGATAAAAGATCCAGGTTTTATTACTCCTCATCACTTGCCGCTTACCGCTTTTATTTTTTCAAACTATATGAAAACAAGTAAGTTCTATTTTATCGCGGTGTTTACGCTCATGGGAATCCTGGCATTCTCCGGTTGTAAGGCGAGCTACCCGAAGTCGAGCGTCACGGAATCCATACAGGACCTTATCAAGAAAGAGTACGACATTAACGGGCGCGCAAAACTCACCGGAGATACCCTCTATCTGGACGTAAGCCTCGAAGGCCTTGTATCTCCCGAGCAGAAAGTCGTGACGGATATACTCAAAAAGATCCAGGGGGCCTCTCTTGTCATTACACGGGTATCGCTCTCAAGCGACGCGAAGATCAAGTTCATGATCCTGGTGGCGAGCGAGCCGACGTTCAATCTCCACCTGAGGATCATCCAGAAGCTCGACGATGTCAAGGCCTTCCTGTACCAGAAAATATCGAAGGCCGATTACGAGGATAGGCTCGTCCTCGAGATAGAAAAGAATGACGACGTGGACGGTATCCTTAATAACGGGCCTTTCCCTTACCGCACGGACGAGATCGACGTAGAGAGCGCCAGGCAGGAATTGTTGAACGACGATAAGGTAAGCGTTCTCCTCATCCAAAAAACCTGTCGCACGAAAGAAGCCGTGGGTTCACTCGACGAAAGCCAGCTTGTCGCAGCTTTTAACGAGGTTCTTGACATGCCCGACCTCTATAAACTTGTTGACCAGGATGCGCTGCAATTCGATCCAAACAGAAGCGCCCTGTTGAAAAAGATCATAGAACGGCTTAACGGCCCTCCCGAACCGGCTGATGTCCGGACGGTCAACAGGGCTATTTTATTCAAGATCTACCCTCACACCCTGGCGAAAACCCATACCAATGCAACGGAAGAGAACAGGGAAATAGGGATGAAGGAATTCGTGGGCCGGCTTATCGTGTCACAGGTAAATATGATCACGCGCTCCAACCCTTTTCTAGCGGTAACTCTCGGCAATGTCCAGCTTAGGTACATAGATTTTACAGAAGACGAGCTTACCATAGGTGTATCCAACGGTATTTCAAAGACGGTCACGCCTTTTTTTGAAGTTATGATAAGCAGCCAGTCCCTGAAGATATCCAAAAAATACGCGGGTTGGGGCCCTAAAAAGATCAGGCTGATGGGGAACGATAACCAGAGCATACTTATGGACGTGACGCCTGCCGCCCCGGTTAAGCTTAAATAAATTGGTCCACTAGAAACATGCCCGCGCCCATAAGCACGTCGGAAGCAGGGAACAAGCGGCTAAAATAAAAAAACAGTCTCAGGAACTATGAGGCTGTTTTTATTTGTCCGCACGGTCGTGACCGGGCGACTAAAACGCTCTTTTGGGGGGAGGCGGCCTGGGGACGGGATTAGGTTTGGTAACGGCTACCGATGATCCTATCACGGAACCGGGATCGACCGCCGCCGGAGGGTTCGCCGGCACCGGCTGTTCATTCAAAGCTAACGGTTCTGGAGCCGGCGCTTTGGTATAGGTCAGGCGGTAAACAAGCGGGACGAACAGTAACGATAGAACCAGGGCGAAAGCCAGGCCTCCTATAACCGTAATGGCCATAGGCTGGGTAGCCCCGGAGCCGTGTTTCCCAAGGCCCAAGGCAAGCGGCATGAGGTCTATTATGGTCGTCATCGTCGTCATCAGCACCGGGCGGAGTCGGTAAGTCGTCGCCTCGACTAAAATGTCGTCAAGCTTCATCTCCGGGTTGTGCTCCAGCATGAAATTATAGCGGTCGACGAGAAAGATGGATATGCTTACGGAGTGCCCTATCAGCATTATCATTCCCAGCATCGAGATCGAGTTAATGGATTGGAGGGTGACGAAGAGCGTGTATATGGCTCCCAGCACCCCCAGCGGAACGGCGAACATAACGATCAGCGGCTGGCCCAGGTTCTCGAATTCGGAGGCGAGTATCATGTATATGATGAGAGCTCCGAGGATCATGGCGAAAACGGACGATTGCATCGATTCCCTTATGGCGAGCATCTCTCCGGTTATGCTGGTAGTTATGTCGTCCTTCGGCGGCATGCTGTTCAACACCGTGCGCAGTTTCTCCACCGCGGCGCTGAAATTTCCCTTGATGTTGGCCGTAACGAAATAGGCCCTCTCGCCTTCGGTCCTTTTTATCTCCGGCTGGGATTTAATGAAAACCGTCGTGCTGATCTGTTTGAGCTGTATGGTCACGCCCCAGGGGGAATAGGCCGTCATCTCGGTCACTTTTTCAAGGCTGTCGCGGTCCTGGGGGCGCATGCGGACCCTTATGTCGAACTCGTCGTCCTTGGTCTTTAATTTTGTAGCGACGTAACCTTTGATGGCGGCGAGAGTCATAGCCGATATGTCCTGGGTCGACAGGCCGAACAGGGAGGCGCGCTCACGGTCGATCTCGACCTTGAGCTGGGGCACCAGGTCCGAGGGGTCTATTTTAATGCCGTAAAATTCCGGGATCGTCTGTATATTTTTCTTTATTTCTTCGGATTGCGCCTTCAGTTTCGTCAGGTCTTTGCCTTTCACTTCAACGGTCAACCCGCTTGAGGCGCCTATGGACGTGCCGAACAATCCCTGCTGGGTAATGAACTCGGTTTCCATTCCCTTGACGTCCCAGCGCTTTATCTCGTCGCTCATCTCGGTAACGATGTGCTCGGTGGGAGCCCCATGCTCGGTCAGACGCGCGACGATACGCGCCTGGTAGGGCCCCAGGGATTCTATGGTGGCCGAGCCGACTTCGTCGCCGGTGGAGCCTACGCTGGTGGAGAGGTCTTTGATCTCATGGTAACGGGAGAGGTAGGCCTCAACTCGCTTTGTGAGGTCGTTGGTCACTTCCAGGGGAGTCTCTGGCGGCATGGTAACGTTGAGTATGAAGCGCCGTTCGTCGGATTTCGGCATGAATTCCTTCGGAATGAAGAGGAACACTAGCATGGCGAGCCCCGTGTAAATGCCGAGCACGAAAATGAGTTTCTTCCAGGGCCACGTCAGCACGCGTCGCAAAACGGGGACGAAGTATTTTTGAGCGAAGGTCTTGCCGAAGTCGACGCTGAATTTGGACAGGTCCATCTTGAGCAGCAGCGTCGGGACCAGGAATATAGCGACAAAGATGGAGGCAACCATTCCGAACGAGATGGTCAGCGCCAGTTGTTTGAACAGCTGGCCCGCCATTCCGGTAATGAATATGAAGGGGATGAATATGGCTATGGTCGTGATGGTAGAGCTGAGGATCGTGGGCACCAGTTCCTTGATGGATTCGAAGATCATTTCCTTCTTGTCGGCCTTGGGGTCCTTATGGAAATTGACTATGATGACTTCCATAACCACGTTCGCGTTGTCAACGACCATGCCGAACCCGATGACAATGCCTCCCAGGGACATCGTGTTAATAGAGATATCGAAGAAATACATCAGGATGAGGGTAACGAACGTGGTCAGGGGGATGGCCATGTTAATGATGAGAGACGCGGAAAAGCTCTTCATGAAGATGAAAAGTATGATGATGGAGAGAATGCCGCCTTCAATTGCGTTGTGGTAGATGTCGTTTATAGAGGCCCGTACGAATTCCGACTGGTCGTATATTATTTTGACTTCCACGTTGGAGGGCACGCGCTCCTTGATCTCGTCGAGCTTTTTCCTGACCCCCTCCGATATTTTTATGAGGTTTGAGCCCGACTGGGGATAAATGCCCATCGAGATGTTCTCTTTCTGGTTATATCTGGAATAGCCCGTCCTGTCCCTGAGGGATTCCTTGACGTCCGCGATGTCGCGGATATAGACTATCTTCATCTCTCTGGGGCCCTGGTCGCCCCTGACGCGCCTGGTGCTCCGTTGCGCCGCCTGGCTCTGGTCGTTTTTCCCGAAGGAAAGCGCGGAGATGTCCCCCAGGGTCTTAAATTCGCCCACGGTCTTAACAAGATATTCCGAAGTTTCTTCTTTAATGGTCCCGGCGGGATAGGTAATGTTCGATTCCCTGAGGGACGAGATCACGTCCGTGATGGAGATCTGGTTGGCCAGGAGCCTGCCCTTGTCTATCTCCACCAGTATTTCCTTCTGTTCTCCTCCGCGTATCTCGACTTTCGCCACGCCGTCGAGCCTCTCGATCTCGTCTTTGATGTTCTTTTTGCAGAAAGTCCTCAATTCCGCCATTTTCCAGGGGTCAGGCTCGACAGATGTGTAGTTGACGGACAATATCATTGCCTCGACCTGCATCGGGTTATATTTCAAGACGATCGGGTCGTGGGAGTCCCTGGGGAGGGATTCCTTGATGAGGTCGATCTTTTCGCGGACTTCCATGGCCGCGAAATTCATGTTCGTGCCCCAGCGGAACTCGCAGGTCACTATCGAGGCGCCTTCTTTTGAAACGGAAGAGACTTTCTTGATGTTCTTAACGGTGCCGGCCGCTTCTTCGATTATCTTGCTAATCAGCTTCTCGGCCTCTTCGGGCCCGGCGCCCTCGTATTTCGTGACTATGGTTATCTGAGGGTATTCCAGCGAAGGGAACAGTTCCTGGGGTATCCTCGACCACGATATTATGCCGAACAGCGCTATTCCGACGAACAGCATTATGGTCGTGACCGGCCTGTCAATGGGTAGACGTAAGAGGTTCATAGTTATCCTGTCTTATCTTAGCAAATTATGCGTTTCAAGTTTGTCTTCTTGATCGGGCGGCCCTACCTGAATTAAAATAAGGCCTTTATTTAGCCTGAGTATCCAGCGCCGGCCCCGCCTCGAGCTTTGGCCGGACCGCCAGGCCGAAAATTTTATGAAAAATGCCGACGACGTAGTTGGACGCCCTCTCCATGCTGTAGTACGCTACCGGCACTATCAGGAGCGTGAGAAGCGTTCCCGTTATTGTCCCGAAGAGTATCGTCATGCCGAGCGAGCGCCACATCGAGGCGGCTTCGTCGCGGCTTAAAACCATCGGGACCAGGCCCAGGGTTTTCATCAGGAGCGTTATGAGTTCCGGCCTCAGCCTTTCACAGCAGGATTCGAAGATGACGCGCAGCAGGTTTTTTCTGCCGATGCGCCTTGTATTTATTTTTTCCACCAGGATTATGGAACTGTAAACTACGGAGCCGAACAATATCATCGTTCCTATCCAGACGCCGAGGCTGATGGCCTTATTGAAGGCCCACAGGGACAGGGCGACTCCCATGATGCTCAGGGGGAGTGCGAACATTATGAGGAGCGGCTGGGAATAGGATTCGAAAAGGGACGCGAGCACCAGGTAGATCAGCATCACGGTCATCGCAATGGCCAGGGAGAACTGTTTCCTGTTCTGCACGGTTTTTTCATAGTCGCCCGAGATGTTGAACGAATAATCCTTGGGGAAAGCTATGCTCTTGAGGGTCTTCGTTATCTTTTCGGCCGCTTTCGTGAGCCCGATCTTCGTGCGGTTCGCGCTTATCTGGATAAAACGCTTTTTATTTTTATGCCATATCTCCTGGTTCGATTTTACCTCTTTGATCTCGCCCAACTGCTCGAGGTGCACTATCTCTCCGCCGGGAGCGATTATGGTCAGGAAAGGCAGATTTTTTATGGAGTCGACCGTTCCCGGCATGAGGCGGCAGATGGTCTCGATCTGCTTTCCTTCCGAGCGGTACTGGGTGGCTATGAGCCCCCTGAGCATGCAGTGGAGCGTGTTGCCGAGGTAATTGGTGGTCAACCCGTACAAGGCCAGCTTGTTCGGGTCTACGAAAAAATGCATCTCGGGCTCGTCTTCCCTCATCCTTATTTTTATGTCGGTGAGCCCCTTTACCTGCGACAACCGCCCCGAGGCCGCGAAAGCAAGCTGTTTGAGCACGTCGTAGTCCAACCCGTAGAAATCCACGAAGACTTCGCTTGAGCCGGCGCTCTGGGATTCCTGAAAATAGACGAAAGCGGGCGAAAATTCACCGAAGCGCTTTCTGAACAGGTTCTTGAACCTCTCGGCGTCCTTGGTGACCTTTACTTCGATGAAAGTGTGGAGCTTTTCAACCTTGGACGAGACCCTGTCTACGACCGGATAGGACAACAACGCCTTCTCGATCTTTTTGACCGTTTCGTTGGAGTGTTCTATCCTGGTGGCGGGGGGAAACTGTATCCCTATGCGGAAAACGTTTATGTCTCCCGGGTCGATGAATTCACTATCCCTCTTTGAAAGCAGGAAGACCGATATGGCGAAGAGCAGGATCACGAAAGTCCAGACGAATTTTTGATATTTGAACGAGAATTTAAGCATCTTCCTGTAATACTGCCTGACCTTCAAATACCAGGGCTGGAAATCCAGCTTGAAGTTCGTCTGGAACTTGTAGATCTGGGGGGGGACGAAAACCAGCGTGCTTATCAGGGACGCGACTAGGGCGAAGGTAATGGTCAAAGCGAAGGGGATATACATCTGCCTTATTTCCGGGTCCAGGAAGACCAGCGGAAGGAATACGATAACGGTAGTCATGGTCGAGGCGACTATGGGCAGAACCAGTTCCCTGGTCCCTTCAACTATCATGGTCTCCTTGTCTTTGAAAGTCTTCCTCGTGTAGTGATAGGAAATGTTCTCAAGCACGACTATCGCGTTATCCATGACGTTCCCTATGCCCATGGCCAGCCCCGAAAGCGTCATAACGTTGAAGGTCAGCCTCGAGAAATAAAGCAGCATCACGGATATGAGAAGGCTTAAGGGCAGGGTCGTTATGATGATAGCGATGCTTCTGGTGTTCCTCATGAATACGAAAAGTATGATGCACAGCAGGAAGGCCCCGACTATGAGCGCTTCGTTCAGGGAATATATCGCTTTCTTTATGAACTCCGCGTCATTTTTTACGACCGTGATCACCACGTCGTCTTTCATGTCCTCTCTTAAACTCGTGATCACTCTTTCAACTTCACCTGCGACGGTTATGGTGTTAGCGGTCGATTCCTTCTGTATGAAAAGCGATACCACCGGTTTAATGTTAAGCCGGGCGTAGGAGGTCTGCTCGAAGAAAGAATCCCTGACCGTCGCTATGTCCTTGAGTCTTATGACCGAGCCTGAAGGCGTGATGGCCACGCCGGTGTTCTGGATCTCCTCGATATTGTTGTATTCGCCGGTCGCCCTGATTATGTATTTTTCTTTCTTGTCTTCGATCTCACCCGCCGAGATGGAAATGTTGGAGAGGTTGATTCGTTCGACTACGGAGAGTATGGGGAGTTTGTAAGCGGCGAGCTTGGAATTGTCGACTTCAACGAAGAACTTCCTCTCGCGGCCGCCGCCGATCTCGACATTGGCGACCCCGGAGATGCGCATGATCTTTTCTTTGATCTTGTCTTCCGCTATCACGCGCAGCTGTTCCGGGCTGTTTTTATCGGAGCTCAGCGAGATGATGATGATCGGCGCGTCGGACTGCTGGAATTTGGCGATTATGGGTTTTTCGACTTCTTTCGGAAGGAGATGCCTGACCGATGCGAGTTTTTCCCTGATGTCAATAACGATGAAGTTAGTGTCCACACCGTGATGGAACTTCAGGACTACCACCGACTCGGATTCACGGGAAGCGGACATTATGTCTTTTAAGCCGTTGATCTCGGAAAAAGCCTGTTCCAGGGGGCGTGTTACGAATTTTTCCACTTCACTGGCCGCTATGCCTCCGCGGAGCCTCGTTATGACGCTGATCTCTCCCGATTCGGTGGTGGGGTAAAGTTCGACGGGTATTCTAAAAAAGCTCACTACCGCGAACAATATTATGCTCAGGACGAGCATTATGGTGGTGATGGGTCTTTTTATTCCAAGATCAAGCATTATTAACTCATATCAAATTTCAATATCGAATACAGCCCGGCAATATGTATAACTGATATTTAAAATCCGCCGTATGTTTACGATCCCTACTCGTTACCCTCGGCCGCCGAGGCGCCCGGTTTATTGTCGGTAACGATTTCCGCGTATTTGACCCTCAACCCGTCCGTCAGCTGCCCCTGTGTTTCCGCCACGACGAACTCGTCTTTTAAAAGTCCGTCCTCAATTATGGTCTGCTGGGTCGAAATTTTTGCGCCGATCTTCACGTGCCTCATCTCGATGACTCCTTCACCCGTCACTTTTCCGTCGGGCTTGAGCACGGGGATGAGGGAAGTGTTCTCTCCCAGCTTTACGACCGAGTCGGACGGGACAAGTATCACGTTCTTGAGTTCTACCAGGAAAATGCTGCCCCTGCCGAACATCCCGGAACGAAGCAGACCCTCTTCGTTGGGAACGGAGATCTTTACCATGGTAGTGCGGGTCCTTTCCTTAACAGTGGGGGCGATCTCCGCGACCGCTCCGAAGAAATCTTTTCCGGGGTAAGAGTCGCAGTTTATCTTCACTTTCTGGCCGATCTTGAGCTTGCCGACGTCCTTTTCCGGTATATCAACCTCGAAATTCGTTTGCCCGCCGCTTATGAATTTTGCGACCACGTCCTGGGGAGTTATGTATTCGCCCGGCTTTATGAGTATCTCGGCAAGCAGCCCGTCCGAGGGGGCGAGGAGGTTTGTTTTCGAGAGGTTTGACTGGGCAAGCTCGAGTTCGGAATTCGCGGCTCTCATCCTGGCTTCGGCCGACTGCGTCTCGTATCTCGCTTCCTGAATTTTGCTTTCCGCTATGGCTTTCATCTTAAAGAGCTCTTCGTACACCTTCAGCCGCTGCACCGCCGAATAATAGGAAGATTTCTCGCTTGAATACTTGCTCCTGGCGTAATCGGCTTTGGTGAACGAATCTTTCGGGTCGAGGGAGCAGATCGTTTTGCCTTTTTCTATTTTCGCTCCCTCCTTGAAATTGAAACTGGCGAGCACGCCGTCTATCTCGAACCTGAGCTCGTTCTCGACGGCCCCCTTGATGGAGCCCATGACGGTATAGCTGTCGGTGAAATCCTGGAATTTAGCTTTAAGCACGCGGACCTGGGTGAGCTCGTTGCCGGAAGATTTCGCGGCTTTTACGGCGAAAAAAAGGCCCTTTACTGCAAAAAACAAGACCGCCAGGACTGCCGTGCAGGACAGGATCACTATGATCTTCTTTATTTTAGGCGGCAGGGCGCTGAACCTGTCGTGAACGGGACCTAACTTCTCTTTTAAAATATAGTTAAGGTCGCTTAGTTTGCTTTTTAATTCGTCGTGGTTCAATTGTTCCTCCCTGAAAAACGAGTAAGTTATCTTAAGGATATGAGAACGATCCGTTCCATCTCGGCAACGGATGAATAATTCGCGTAGAGAGCTTTTCCGTATGCGGCTATTGTTTCGGCGTATTTCCAGCTTTCTTCCATCAGCTGGACCGTCGGGACTTCGTATAGCTCGTTCTTCTTCTTGAGCAGTTCGAGTTTCCTTTGCATCAACGTAATTTCATTTTTTAATGTGCGTTCGTTCCTCAGGGAGTCGGTATATTCGTTATAGGTCTGTTCCAGGGTGATGTTTAATTTGTTCAAGATGTCGTTATACTCGCTTTCGGCCTGCTGCCTTCCTATGTCGCTTTCTTTAGATTCAACGAAGTAATTGATGTCATCGGCGATCCCAAGTTTTATATCGATGGTATCATTGTCTATGAGAGCCGTGGGTTCGACCAGTTCATTCGGATTTGTTTTTTCCTGGGAATTGGTGGCTTCAAAAGAGTTGCCCCAGAGCGTCCACGATAACCTTCCCATTACGCTCCAGGAGGTAGCGAGGTCCAGGGGTTCCGATACGTAAGCTTCGCCGCTCTTGCCGTAAAACCCCGCCAGGTCTATCTTCGGCACGATCTTCGAGCGGTTCATCTTGAATTTTTCTTCCGACATAAGTATCTGAAGCTGGTTAAGTTTAAGATCAACGCTGTTTAACGGCACAAAATCAAGGCATTCCTTTATGGTGAAGGTCACTTCGGGGACGTTCTCTATCAACCCTTCAGGCATAACCGCCGGGATCTCATCGAGCGTCTGAACGTTTACGAGGAATGAGAGTTTCCTGTCGGCAAGAACGTAATTGGCTTTAGAGGCAAGGAACAGGTTCTCCAGCTTATCCCTGAAGTTCTCGGCTTCGATAAGGTCCAGCTCGGATATAGCTTTGGCGTTGTATTCTATTTTTACCTTGTTCGCCAGGGCGTCAATCTCCGCGAAAGCTTTCTGAAGAGCAGTAAATTCCATTTTCAGGGTCTGGTATTCATAGTAGGCGAGCTTTATGTTGTAGAACAGGTCTTCCCTGATCTTGGTGTAGTTGTACTTGGAGGATTCTTCAAGGAGCAAGTCATAATTATAAGCCGATTTCAGCCTGCCGCCCTGGTAGATGGGCAAGGACGCCTGCAATCCCTGCGATTCTGATTCGTAGGCCTGGGTAGCCGAAGTATCGGTGCCGCCGACAAAGGTTTTTCCGCGGGTGTATTTGTCTTCCAGCGTCACCAGCGGGAAAAATGACCTGCCGGACCTCACTACCCTGGTTTTTGAGAGGTTGATCTGTTCATCCGCAACGGCAAGTTTTTTATCCCTGGATTGCGCGATTTTTAAACAGGTATCCAAAAAACTGTCATAGGAGGCAAACAGGCGAGATACTTGGAAAAGGCAGAAAAAGAGGGTAAAAAATGCTCTTGTTTTTTTCATTTCGACTTCTAAAGTATACAAGAAAATACATATTTTGTCAATCATTTTTTGATTTGAGATGTGCGGCGGCTTGACTAACTTTGTGAAATTAATTATAATTAACAAGCCTAACGGCTTAACGCGCAGCCAAAGTCAAAGGATTTTGCCTCACTGTGCGCCAAACCCTTGGAAAACGAGTCCCCGGGACCAGTAGCGAATGGAAAATATAATTAAGCCTGCAGAGTCGGAAGTCAGCATCAGGGTTCCCTACGCCGATACGGATCAAATGGGAATGGTGTATTACGCGAATTACTTTGTTTACTTTGAAAGAGGCCGCACGGAGTGGCTGAGGGCGAAAGGCCTGGAGTACAGGAGCCTCGAGGAAAAGGGCACGTATCTGCCCGTGATCGAGAGTTACTGCAAGTACCGCGCTCCCGCCAGATATGACGACCTGATAATAGTGCGCACGATCGTATCGGAGATCGGTTCCTGCAGTCTGCAATTCTCTTATGAGATCACCTGTCTGGGAAAACTGATAGCGGAAGGAACAACAAAGCATCCGTTCGTGAACCGGCAGATGAAGCCCGTCAGGATACCGGAAGAAATACAGAAAATCCTGGAGAATAAAAATGGCTAAAAAAATACTTATCGCGGAAGACGAAGAAGAGATAATCGAGCTCATCAAGTCCGCCCTCGAACGGGAGGGCTACGAGGTCTCCGCGGTCATGCACGGGTCGCGTCTCCTTTCAACTATCAAGATCCAGAACCCTGACATGCTCCTGCTTGACGTGCTCCTTCCGGGAATAGACGGCTATTCTCTCCAACTTCAGCTTGCGCAGGACGAGACTACGAAGAACCTGCCGGTTATAATAATGACGGCGCTGCCTGCTTCCAAGACCCTGTTCGAGAAATTTGAACAGGTAAAATTCTTTCTTACAAAGCCTTTTGAGGTCGACGTACTTATAGATAAAGTAAAAGAGATAATGAAAACGTAACGGCAAATACAGGTTGCAATTACTGATTTCAGCGCGACCTTATCGGGTCAATCTATAATCTCTCATCTGTAATTTGTAATCGTCTAAATAGGAGTCAAACAATGAAAGAAAAAGTTGAGAAAGCGTTGGAAAAGATCAGGCCGCATCTCAAGGCGGACGGTGGAGACGTAGAGCTCGTGGAAGTGACCGCGGACGGCACGGTAAAGCTCAGGCTCAAAGGAGCCTGCGGGTGCTGTCCGATGGCTACGATGACGATGCAGCAGGGCATAGCCCGTGTGTTGAAGCAGGAGATCCCGGAGATCAAGAAAGTAGAATCGGTATAAGTGATAAGCTGTAAGAGGTAAGCGGTAATAAAGAGCTTTTCTTACAACTTAAAGCTTATAGCTTATAACTATAATGCTAATAGGAATAATGTCCGACAGCCACGACAACGTGCCGCTGATCAAAAAGGCGGTAGACTATTTCAACGACAATAAAGTTGACATCGTGTTTCACGCAGGGGACATAATTTCGCCTTTTTGTTCGAGCGAATTGAGCAAGCTTAAATCGAGATTCTTTGCCGTTTTCGGCAATAACGACGGAGAAAGGCAGATGTGGTACGATAAGATCAAAGGCTGGGGCGAGATCTTTGAAGATTATTACGAAACGACTTTGGAAGGGCAAAGGATCCTCCTGATGCACGAGCCGCGGCATCTCGAAGAACTGGCCCAAAGCAGGCGTTACGGAGTGATAATTTTCGGCCACACCCATAAGCCTGAAAAAAGATTTATTGAAAGTACTCTCGTGGTCAACCCGGGCGAATGCGGGGGGTGGCTGACGGGTAAAAGCACGGTGGCGACGCTTAAGCTCCCGGGAAAAGAAGTAAACATCGTTGAACTTGCAAAATGAGAAAGCCGTAAGGCAAGAGAGTAAGATAACCCCGGTTTGTTCGGCTTGCGTCTCTTCCTTCTCTTTACCTCATTTTCTATTCTCTGGCTTTGTGGGAGGCAATAATGCTTAAAGCAAAAGACGTGATGACGAGAGAAGTCATCACGATCGACCCTGACGCGGGCCTTGAAGAAACCATCGGCAGGCTGGTAAACAACAAGATCAGCGGCATGCCGGTCTGCGATAAAGCCGGTAAAGTGGTCGGGATGATCTCTGAGAAAGACCTCCTCAATTTTATTTTTTCAGGAAATATCAAGAACACGAAAGTCAAAGAAGCGATGTCCATTCACATAATAAGTTTTCCTCCGGATGAGGAGCTTGATAAGATCGCCCTGGTTATGGGTGAAAAACAGATCCGCCGCGTACCGATCCTCGAGAACGGGAAATTAGTGGGCGTCGTGTCCAGGCGGAGTATCATCAAGATCGTTCTTTCGATGCCTAAGTAACGATAAAACATAGTGCTAAGCAGTAAGCTTTAAGCCGTAAGAAAAGGCTTGCTTACAACTTATAACTTATATCTTATAACTGGTTGTACGATGGCAGGGTAGCTCAGTGGTAGAGCAGCGGACTCATAAGCCGTTGGTCGTGGGTTTCGGCCTCAATGGCCGATCCCGGCGGTTCGATTTGCACGGCAAATCGGCCGGGACAAATCACCTATATTGTAATAATTGATGGCAGGGTAGCTCAGTGGTAGAGCAGCGGACTCATAAGCCGTTGGTCGTGGGTTCAAATCCCACTCCTGCCATATATATTCCCGTAAACCTTCCGAATTTGTTCGCCCGCTCACTTTTTTCCATTGATATTTCGTTCATAAAATTATATAATCTCTAACGTTAACAATCCTTAGTACCGGAGAAGAAAATGCTTCGTTATAACAAGCATAGAAGAACCCTCGAACCCGAAGAATACCACTACGATCTTCAGGAAACCAAAGACCCAAATCTTTACAGGGACATCTTCCCTTACACCGACATTCCTAAAATACCGTTCAATAACCGCGTGGTGCCGATGAACCCGCCCGAGGAAATTTGGATCACGGATACGACTTTCAGGGACGGACAGCAGGCCCTGCCCCCTTTCTCGGTCGAGCAGATCGTTGACCTCTACGACCTCATGCACAGGCTCGGCGGACCCAACGGGATGATCAGGCAGACGGAATTCTTCCTGTATTCCGACAAAGACAAAAAAGCGCTCAGAAAATGCCAGGAAAGGGGCTACCGTTTCCCCGAAATAACTTCCTGGATCAGGGCCACCAAGAGTGATTTTCACATCGTCAAGGAAATGGGCCTGAAAGAAACGGGGATCCTTACGTCCTGTTCCGATTACCACATTTATTTGAAGCTCAAGAAGACCCGCAGTGAGGCGATGGATATGTATCTTGATATCGTGCGAGCCGCCCTTCAGGAAGGCATTATCCCGAGATGCCATTTCGAGGATATCACGAGGGCCGACTTCTACGGTTTTGTCGTGCCTTTCGCGAGCGCGTTGATGAAACTCGCAAGAGAAGCAAAGATCCCCATAAAGATCCGCGCCTGCGATACCCTCGGCTTCGGGGTCGCTTACCCGGGCGCGGCCCTGCCGAGAAACGTCAACGGGATAATGTACGGGCTTACCCAGCTTGCCAATGTCCCGTCGGAATGGATCGAATGGCACGGCCACAACGATTTTTACCGCGGCCTGACCAACGCCACGTTCGCCTGGCTTTACGGGTGCGGAGGCGTGAACGGCACGCTGCTGGGCATAGGAGAACGCACCGGTAATACACCGGTCGAAGCGCTTTGCATCGAATACATAGCCCTAAGAGGCGACAAGAACGGAATGGACCTTGCCGTCATTACCGAAATCGCGCGGTATTTCGAGGAAAAGATAGGTTATAAAGTTCCCGCGATGCAGCCTTTTGTAGGAGCGCACTTTAACGTTACCCGCGCCGGTATCCACGCCGACGGTCTGCTCAAAGACGAAGAGATCTACAATGTTTTCGATACGCTGAACATCCTCAAGCGACCTCCGGACGTGGCGCTGACCGACAGGTCGGGCCTTGCCGGAATAGCTTTCTGGGTAAACACGCAGCTCCCGCTCCCCCAGGGCAAAAAAGCGGACAAATCGGAACCGGGCATCGCGAAAATAAAGGAATGGATAGACGAGCAGTTCGCGGCCGGCCGCGTGAACGTAGTATCCGACGAAGAGATGCTGGATCTCATTCAAAAACATCTTCCGGAATACTACCCTCACCCTCACCACCATCACAAGAAATAAAACTATGGCAGAATATTTCAGCGAACAACGGTCAAGGCGTTTCTTCAAAAGAGCGACGCCTTATCAGTTGGGATATGTGTTCCTTCAAGGAGCCCCCGGCCGATGAAGATGTCGTTGCGCTATAAGATAATTTCCATATTCATTCTCGCCGTAGTCCTTCCAGCCCTGCTCTTCGGCGTTGTCCTTACCTCCATCAGCCGCCGGTCTCTCAAGAACTCCATCTTTTACCAGCAGCAGGAGATCGTAAAAAGGCTCGCCGACAGGATAAACTCCCAAATAGACCGCCACCAGAGACTGCTTGTTGTTTACCGTGATATCTCCGTCCTTTCCAGGGGCAGGCAGATAGACGTCGCCAAGGATATCCTGCTCCTGGGCGATTCCTTCACCGAGATAAGCCTGGTCGATTCCAGGGGTGTCGAGGTCTGGAAATACAAGCGGGGCGAAGGGCTCTCCAGGGACCTTTACGGCAAGCCGCGCCGGGAATTCTTGAAGATCCCGCAGGGTAATTTTTTCATCAGCCAGGTATATTTTTCTAACAAGCGCCACCCGTTCATAACCCTGGCCGTGCCGCTTTCGAACGGCAGGGGCGCCCTGGCGGCAAAACTTGATTTTGACCAGATGTGGGAATGGATAGCCGAGGTCAAGATAGGGCAGTCGGGCAACGCGTTCGTCGTGGACAAAAAAGGCAACCTGCTCGCGCACATGGAAACGGAAAGGGTGCTGGCGCACAGCAATTTCCAGAACCTTCCGGTGGTGGAAGATTTTATCAACGGCAGGGAGCCTTCTCCCGAAAGATGGAGCAGGTATAAAGACGAGCGGGGGGAAGAGGTGGTCGCGCTCTACCAGACCCTGCCCAAGCTCGGCTGGGCGGTAATTACCCAGATCCCCGCCAGAGAGGTCTATGAACCCATTCGCAGCATGTACAATAATATCCTTTTCTGGACTCTTTTCTGGACGGTGGTCTTTCTCATCGTGGGCTACCAGCTGGTGCAGAGGATAATAGGCCCGCTTTCTTTACTCGAGTCCGGGACCCGCCAGATCAGCCAGGGAAGGCTGGACATCACTCTTGACATCAAAACCGGCGACGAGATCGAAGCCCTCGCCCAGAACTTCGAAAAAATGGCCCTGGCCCTGAAAAAACTCGAGGAGATCAAGCAGGACCTCACCAGGATGATAATCCACGACCTCAAGAGCCCTCTGAGCGGCATAATGGGGAGCCTCGATTATCTCGAGTCCGGTATGATGGGCGAGATCACCCCGGACCAGAGAAAGGTCGTAACGCTCGCAAAAAAATCCAGCGAGAGCATGCTCGAGATGATCCAGAACCTGCTCGACGTGGCGAAAATGGAAGAAGGAAAACTTGAATTGAAGAAAGAAAAGTTTGACATAGCGGCGCTCGTGCAGGAAAGGAAACAGCAGTTCGAGACGCTGGTGAAGAACGAACAGAAGACCATATCCGTCGACATCCAGGCGGGCGTCCCGCCGGTGTCCGCTGAAAAGAACCTCATAGAGAGGGTCCTTAATAACCTCATTTCGAACGCCGTTCATCATACGTCCGGCGGCGGGAATATAGTGGTGAGCGTCAAAAAGATAGAGGGCTTCGTCGAGGTCAGGGTTTCGGACGACGGCGCGGGAATTCCTCCGGAATACCTCGAAAAGATATTCGAGAAGTTCGTTCAGGTCGAACGGAAAAAAGTTCAGCTCCGCACCGGGGCGGGACTGGGGCTTACGTTTTGCAGGATGGTCGTTGTAACCCACGGCGGCTCGATACGAGTTGAAAGCGAACTGAACAAGGGCAGCTCGTTCATATTTACTTTGCCTGCGGAACAATAGCGCCGCGTGCGGGCCCGATCCGTCTTACCCTGTCCATTAATTTAAATTTTTGTTATAATTTTAATACTATGCGTAAATATTTCAGCTTGATCCTGGCGGCAATTCTATTCGCGTGCGTCACTCTTTCCTGCGCGGCTCAGGCGCCGGACAAGAAATATATAGTGATACTATCCGACTGGGGCAAAAAATACCCGCCTAAGGAAGTTATCTCCGCGCTCGCAGGCAATCCAGAGTTGAGGGTGACGTTCGCCTGGCCCGGCGGGATGAAACTGCCCGCGGATATGGATTCCCTCGTTAAAGAAAAGAGGGCGGAACTGGCCCTTTCTTTTGAGGACGAGCCGGTCTTGCCGCTCGTATTCGACACCGTCATCAGCACTCCGGTGGCCATTAATTTTTCCTGGCCCGAAGACGTCTGGGACATGGTTGTGCGCGCAAGGGGAGAGTTCGAGAACGGTACCGGTAGCGCGGCCAGGGGGATGTACCTGCGCTCCGGAGTTTTTTCGGGCAAACTTATCCCTGGGTTGAAAAAACTCGGCATCCTGTGGTCGAATTATGACGGCGGGACGGATGGGGTTCAGGGAGCCTGGCTCAAAGACGGTTTCCTCGTCATTCCGGCGAAAAAGAAGAGTTTTTCCGGCGCCGAGGAGTGCTGGAAATGGATCAATTCAAGGGAAGAACAGTTCGTGGTGCTTGCTTTTGACGATTCCGCTCCCCTGAGCGCGGGATTGCTGGACGGCCTGGCGGTTTATCTCAGGCAAAGCGCCTCCGTAAGGGCCGTTACGCCGGAAATTATCCTTTCAAAGTTCAAAGACAAGGTTCCCGATGCGGGGGATAGAGCCGTGGATACCGACCTCACATCCTGGACGAGGTTCCCGCTCGTGTGGTACGAGCTCAGCGTTATCCGCAAGACCGTCGAAAAATATAAGAATTCCGGCGCGGCGAAACTAGAGACCCTCGAAAAGCTTCGCGAACAGCTTTACAGGCTTTACGGTTTCCGCCTGCTCGAAAGAACAGTTAATAATCCGAGCAGGGAAAACCTGGATATTTTTCAAGCGGGTATTTCCGATATTTACGCCACCCTGAAACTTCCTGTTGACGAGAGCATAAGGGCCATTCCGGGCCTTCAAAAAACAAGGCTTTTTTCTATGGAGCTCTCGGCCCAGAGCCTGGTGATAGTCAATTCCCAGTCGGCGAGGCCGGGTAAGAACATTAACGAGTTCGCCGTGACGGTCACGACCAACAGCGTTACATATTTCGTGGATCTGGATACCACGGTCGTCCGCGGGCCCTTCATCGTTGATATCTACATAGACCTCAACAATCAGGAGGGCGCGGGGCTCACGAAACTGCTGCCGGGCCTTGAGGGTTTCCTTGAGGTCAACGACGCGTGGGAGTATGCCATTAGGATTGAGAACGACAGTGCCTCGCTTTACAGGGCCGGTCGTTTCGAACCCGTTCAGATAAAACAGATAAAGCTGCAGATCCCGTGGGAACTCGAGATACCCCGCGGCGTGCTCCGGGGCAATCCCTTACTGTGGGGCTACCAGGTGATAACAGCTGCCAGGCACGTAAAAGCCCAGGGTTACGAAATAAACGATTTTCTTTCCAAAGACGATGAGACGCGTGAGAAGTTGTTCGGTGTCGGCGTGATGCAGCTGCCGGCTGTCCGGGCCAAGGTGCGCGTTCAGGGGAAAAACGAAAACGAGTAAGACATTGCCGCCCATTGGAGATACCATGAAAAAAGTTCTGTTTGTAACGAGTGAACCTAAATATGTGGCCACCTGGAAAAAAACCATTACCGCGAACGGGTTTGAATTTGACGTAGCTCTTTCGGCCTCTGAAGCCCTGGACCGGGCGCTCTCGGGTAATCCGAACATCATAGTTCTTGACAGGACCGAGACCGCGCCGGAGATATTGATCGCGAGTTTAAAGAAAAATAAAAAGGCGGGCAACATACAACTGATCAAGCTGTCGCCGGATCAGTCGGGTAACCCGGAGGCGGCTCTGGCCAGGATAAAGGCCATACTGGCCCCAAAGAAAGTCCTGATCGCCGAAGATGACAGGCAGATGGCGGGCATACTCGAAATGGTCCTGCTCCAGAGCGGTTTTGTGGTCAAGAACACCTACGACGGAGTTGAAACCCTCAGGGAGATAAAATCCTGGCGTCCGCATCTGCTGGTCCTGGATATAATGCTGCCCCTTGTCGACGGTTTCCACATTTGCCAGTCGATCAACGAAGACCACACTTTCGATCCCAAGCCGAAAGTCCTGATAGTTTCGGGGCGCGCCAGCGACTGGGACCAGAACCTCGGCGCGGCTTGCGGTGCGGAGCATTACCTGGTCAAGCCGTTCAAGAATGAATTGTTCCTGGAAAAGGTGAAGGAAATACTCTCAGCGTAACGAATTTTGCATTGCCGCTTTGTGCGGACCGCGAGGTGAAAATGTCAACTAAGATACTGCTGGCTGACGACGATCCGGAGATAATGGAGCTGCTGAAGTTCACTTTTGAATCGGAAGATTATACGGTGTTAACGGCCAACGACGGTGAAGAGGCTCTGGCGCTAGTGACGGAAGAACATCCGGACATAGTTGTTCTCGACGTCAATATGCCCAAACTCTCGGGTTTTGAAGTCTGCGAGAAGATCAGGGCTAACGGGTCTACCTGCCTTATCCCGGTTATGATGCTCACGTCTTTTTCCAAGACAAAGGACAAGATCACCGGGATCAAACTTGGCGCGGACGATTACGTAGAAAAGCCTTTCGAACCCTTTGAGATAGTCGCCAGGGTCGAGGGCCTCGTAAAAAGGACAAGAGAATCGCTTTCGGCCAACCCCCTTACCGGCCTTCCTGGCAACGTGACCATCGAGACCGAGATAAAGCGGCGGCTCGAGGACGGGAGGGAATTCTCGGTGATCTATATGGACATCGACCATTTCAAGGCTTACAACGACAGGTTCGGTTTTGAGAAGGGCGACAACGTTATCAGGCTCGCCGCCGCGATTATACGCGCCGCGACCGCGGCTGTGGGGAATAAGGATGATTTCCTGGGCAATATCGGGGGAGATGACTTTATAGTGGTCACGACCCGCGACAAGGTCAACGATTTCGTAAGCATAGTCATGAAATATTTTGACGATATGATACCGCCGCAGTATGATAAGCAAACGCTCGCGGCGGGTTACATGATGGGTAACGACAGGCAGGGGCAGGAAGTAAAATACCCTCTTATGTCGGTCTCTCTGGGCGTGGCGAATGTGGAAAAAGACAAGTACCGCCATTATTCGCAGGTCGTAGAGCAGGCCAAAGATATGCTCAAGAAGGCAAAACTTAAGAAAGGCAGCAGTTTCGAGATAGGATAACAGCGGCCGGATAAAGGTTCAGACCTGATAAATCCCAATGATTCAAACTTGATCCGATAAAAGAAAGCCCGGTATAATTTACCCGGGTTTTTTTATTGATTTGCCGTCCGTTTGGGGTTTTGTTTTGGATTTTACGGTGGGTATTTGCGGGAATTTACTTTACGAACAGCGCCAGCACTCCTAAGATGATCACTATGGTCAGGGTCCCCAGAGACAGCGATAAATAAGACACGCCTTTTTCTTTCCCGTCGGTAGTCCCCATGCTTTTGTTCTTAACCGTTTTGACTTTTTCGATAACTATTTCTTTTTTCGTAGCGTTGCCGGCCCTGTCCTGGGCAAGTAGCGTGATGAGGTTCTTGCCTCTGTTGGGCATGATGGCTGTGACGAATTTGCCGGAATCGTCCGCCGTCACCGATTTATCATTTATCCTGACGACAGTATCGGGCTCGGTTCTGCCTTCGACGCTGACGAAATCCGTGTCGAATTGCTCGCCATCCTTGGGCGTATCTACATCGAGGGGCGGGGGAGTGGTGTCGATGATGAACTGGGTAGGGCGCGAATACGGCCCTTCAAAACCCAGCTCGTCGACATAGGCGTAATGATAATAGTAAATGCCGTCGCTGAGCTGTTCTTTTTTAAAGTCCAGGCTGACCTTATCCTTCAAGGGATCGATCTCGTCCATAACGACGCTGGAAAATTCATACGAAGTAGAGACCTGCACGTGGTATTTGTTCACCAGCTGTCCCAGAACTTTCGACTGGGCCTGGTCTTTTTCGCCCGCGCCTGACGAGCGCGCCGGCACCGGGGGGATCTGTATGTCTACCTGGAGCGAGTTGAAGACGTCTTTTGGGGCGGGCTGTTTGAGTTCGGGAGAGCCGCCCGTATTTTTCACTTCTGTACCCAGTCCGGGAACGGGTGGCAGCGTCTTGGGAACCGACGGCGGCTGGCGGAACTTTACCTCGGTCCCGAACCCTTTAGTCAGCGTGACTGTCTTGCCCTGGGCGGTCACGTCTACTATACCTTCGTAAACTTCGACCAGCGTCGTCTTATCCTCTTTGAACCTGGTTTTGAAGTCCGGCGCGGGCCCCTTAGGCACGATCTTGGGGTCTATTACGGATGAACTGGTCAGTATCTTCGTTCTCGAAGCCCGCACTCCTCCCGAGAGAAGGTCTATCTCCTCCTGCTTTTTTTCAGGTTTCAGTATGATGAGCGAGTTTTCGTCCATGTTCAATATCTCGCCGGAAGGGAATTTGACTTTCGCGCTCGACTGCTGGAGCGTCCTCAAACCGTCCTCGTTATAGAGTTCCATATCCTTGCTGGGTTGTTTCCACTCGGCTTCGGCTCTTCTCCGGTAGCGGACGTCGTTGTAGATGTAGATGAGATGCGCGGCCCTCAATTGTTCCTTTATCAGGAGCATCGGAACGCGGAGCTTCATCCCGGGCAGTATGACGTTGAGGTCCGAAGAAGGGAGACTGTTATACTTGAGTATTTCCGGCCAGCGCTGGGGATCCTTCAGGTAATAGTTCGCTACGCTCCAGAGAGTGTCGCCCTCTTTTACCGTGATCTCCTGCAATACCTCGGCGAAAACGCCGCCGCAAAGGAGCAAGGCGATCATCAGAGCCGCTGCGATGGTCTTGGCGCGGGAATTAATGTGTTTCATCAGTTTTTCTTTGTAGAAGGTATCATCAGGCCCTGGAGCGTAAGGTCTTTCGGCAGGGTGAAAATAAATTTCGCGCCCTGTCCGAGTTTGGACTCCGCCCATATCTCGCCGGAATGGGCTTCGACGATGTGCTTGCAGATCGTGAGGCCCAGCCCCGTGCCGCCCTTTCTCTGGCCCGCCACCTGCTGGAACTTGTCGAAGATCCTTTCGACGTATTCCGGCGGTATGCCTTCCCCGGTGTCCTCAACGGAGACCTCGACGCGGTCGGACAGCTCTTTGAGGCTGACCGTTATGCTGCCGCTCTCGGGAGTGAATTTAAGAGCGTTGCCGAGCAGGTTCGAAAAAACCCTTTCTATGAGTTCCGGGTCGGCTTTTATCTTAGGGAAATCTTCTTTGCTCTCAGTCCTGATCGTGATGGATTTTTTAAGGGCCAGCCCTCCAGCCATCTCTATGGAGCGCTGGCAGATCATTTTCAGGTCGCAGTCTGACAGGTTTATGGTCATCCGGCCCGATTCGAGCTTCGCTATGTCCAGGATGTCGTTTATCAGGGACAGGAGTTTCAGCGAAGCGTGGTCCATCACGCCGAGCATCTTTTTCTGCTGCTCCGTGACCGGGCCGGCGACTCCGTCGATCAGGAATTTAAGGAAGCCGCGGATGGAGGTCATGGGGTTGCGCAGGTCGTGAGTTATGGAATGAAGGAAATCGTCCTTCATCCGGTTAAGCTCTTTTTCCAGGGTTATGTTGCGCAAGACCGTCAGGAAGCCGATCTTTTCGTTGTTCTGCGGCGAAATGACCTCCTCTGTCTTCAACAGGTAATAGCGTATCAAATCTTTGCTTGATAAATCAACTTCCTTCTCGTTGATTATGTCCTTGAAGTTGTGTTCTATAATGCCCCTGAGGGCATCGCGTATCGCCTGATTTTTGACGACGCTGGAGAGCTCGACGTTCTGGAACCCCGAATCGCCCAGGCCGAGTATTTCCCTGGCGAGGTTGTTCGCGATCTGGATCTTTCCTTCCCGGTCGGTCATCAGGATGCCGTCCGGTATGGAAAAGATCACCGCTTCGGTCTTAGTCTTTTCTTCGATGATCTTGTCTATCTGCATCTTGTTGTAGCGTTCGAGCTCGGCGGACATCTCGTTGAAAGTTTCGGCGAGGTCGTGGAGCTCGTCTTTCGTGTCGACGGTCACTCTCTGCGAAAAATCTTTCGCCGCGATGCGCTTGGCGGCTTCCGTGATCTTTACTATCGGCCGCGTCAGGCCCCTGGCGATGAAGAGGGCGAGCAGGGTAGCCGCCCCGACGCTGATGAGTATCAGTACGAAAGCCTGTTTCTGCATCCTGTAGACCGAGACATAGGCCTCGTTTTTCTCCTGCTGGATGATCACTCCCCAGTTGATGCCCTTGACGGGGGAATAGGCGCCCACCATGATCTTTTTGGTTTCCGGGTTAACGTATTCGCTGGAACCGATCGAGAGGGCCTTCAGGAGCTGCTGGACTATGGGCAGATTCAGCGCCGAAGCTTTACTCCTGGCAAGGCCGGTGTCCCTGTGGGCGATTATTTCGCCCCTGTCGTTGACAAGGAAGGCGTAGCCCGTCGAAGCGATCCTGGTCTGGGTAATCTCGTCCCACAGAGTTTTCAGGGTCACGGTCGTGTAGAGGCAATGGTTCTCGCCGAGGGGGTAGATGATGTTTATCCTGGGATCTTCGCTGCTGAAATATATCGAGCTGATGCTGGAGGTCTTGGGGTTTTTCCAGAAATTAATAAAAGTTTCGTCGCCTGATTTTTCAACGAGGCGCGGGTTTTTTTCCAGGACGGGGTTATACGCCTTGAGGAGCTCGGTGCCCTTCTTGTCTATGATGGAGACCGATACAAAGTTCTCGTTCGTGTCCAGGAGCGCCTGGAGAACTGACTGTCTGTCGTTCCAGGTCATCTCCGCTGAGAGAGTGCGCAGTATGTACTGTATCTCTCTCTCAAGGCTCATCAGGAATTTCTGGATGTCGTTTGCCAGGTAAGTCGCGGTATTAGTGTGAAGTTCAAGGATGGCGGCCTGCATCCCTTCCTGGTTGATCTTGATCGTGCGCAGCCCTACAATAGCGGCTGGAATGACCGCCAGGAGCACCAGCAGAATGACGAATTTTGCGAATAGTTTTATTCTCACGGCGAGTTCCAATAATTTCTTGAAAAATTAAGGTATTTTTACTTTATTCTAATCGAATTGAGCGCTAATGTCAACGGATTTGAGAGAGTCTCGTGAAAAGCTCCTTCTTGAAAGCCGTAAAAGCTTCTCTGTCTTTATCGCTTATCCTGGTCGCGGAAGGAAATTTGAGTTTTAAAAAATTTATGAAAACGTTGTCTCTGGTTATTCTGAAATCCAGGTGCGGCCCCGTGGCAAGCCCGGACGCGCCCACATAGCCTATCACCTGGCCCTGCCTCACGTGCAGTCCGCTCCGCAGGTTTTTCGCGAACCGCAGCAGATGGCCGTAATATGAAGCATACCCGTTGGAGTGACGCAGGGAAATGAAATTACCGAAACCTCCCTTGACTCCTGCGAACGTAACCGTGCCTTCTCCTATGGCCGATACCGGCGTTCCTGAAGGGGCTGCGTAGTCTATGCCCAGGTGCGGCCTGAAAACTTTCAATATGGGGTGGTAGCGCCTCAGCGTAAAATATGAACTGATCCTCCTGAACTGCAGGGGAGCTCTTAAAAAGGCGCTTTCAAGCGACTTTCCGTCCGGGGCATAATAATCCTTGTGCCCGGCAGTATCCGTGTAGAGGAGAGCGGTGTAGACCTGCCCAGACGCATCATACTGGGCGGCGAGTATATCGCCGTACTTCGTAAGCCCGTCATCGGTAACGTATTTTTCGTAGATAAGCCTGTAAGTGTCGCCGACCCGCGGTTCCGTGAGGAAATCTATCTGCCAGGCGAAAATATCGGCAAAATTGACGATGAGCTCGGGGTTAATGCCCTGCGAACTCATTGATTCCCACAGGGAAGTCTTAATGGTGCCCTTGGCTTCGGTGACGATCTTTTTAGCTATTTTTGTCCTCTTCAGGGCGGTAACTGTCAGGGAGGTCCTTTCCACTGTATAGAAATCCAGCCCCGATGAATAATATTTGAACGAAGTGTAACCGGCCTGGCTGGAGAACTCGATCTCGTACTTGTCGCCCGGTTTGCATTTGTTCATGGGCATGACCCTTGCCAGGTTCGTGATTATCTGCTCGCGGGAGATATTGTCCAGGCCGGTCTCCTGCAGGCTTTCGCCCAGAGTGTCTCCCTGGTTCATCGTGAATATTTTTGTTTTCTGCTTTTCCTGAGGGTGGGGCTGGCAGGCTGAGAATAGGAGCGGTGACAGCAGCAAAAACCAGATCAGCTGGTTTTTTGAATTGAAAAATGTATTAAAACACGATTTATCGCTTAGTCTCACGAGGGATATTTTAGCAGATTATTATGTTTTTGACAATTTGCGCAGTATTTTGATAGAATACGTTATTGTTTAATTCGAAAATCAAGGATCGATTGTCAAAAATTTTGAATTCTACATTTGAAATTTGACAAAAGGATAGATAATGGCAAAAATAAAACCTTTTTACGGTATACGCTATGCCGGCAAAGACATCACGCGGCTGATCTGCCCTCCCTACGATATCATCAGCGAACAGGAAAAGAAAAAGCTCAAAAAACTCTCCGGTCACAATATGGTGAGGATTGAACTGCCGGACAGGGGGCTGGGCCCGAACAAATACGCCGATGCCTCCCGGCTCTTTAACGGCTGGCTGGAAAGAGGGGTCCTGAAAAAAGAAACGAAGCCGGCGCTCTATTTCTACGAGCAGCATTTTTACGATCACGGCCGGAAGCTGGTCAGGAGGGGATACTTCGCGGCGCTCAGGCTTGAGAATCCTCACGGGGGAGCCGTCAAACCTCACGAGAGGACGCTCGCTAAACCGAAGCAGGACAGGCTGAGCCTTTTGCGTTCGGTCAAAGCTAACCTCAGCCCTATTTTCGGGCTGTTCAACGATAAAGGAAATAAGACCGTAAATCTTTGCAAAGCCCTGTCGAAGAAGCGATGCGATGCTTACGCCGTGGACCCGGAAGGTACCAGGCACAAGCTCTGGGTTGTGACGGACGCCGAGACCGTCGCCGCTATGGAAAAGGTACTGAGTGACCGGAAGATATTCATAGCCGACGGCCATCACCGTTACGAGACCGCGTGGAACTATTCGCTTGAAATGAGAAAAAAAGACAGGGAATTTTCTCCCGGGAAGGAATATAATTTTGTAATGATCTACCTGTGCCCGATGGAAGACCCGGGCCTTTCGATATGGCCGACCCACAGGGTCGTCGTGGAGCCCGCGGGATTCGAGGCGAGGATAGAAAAATATTTTGTAACTCTCCCCGGAGGCGATTTTAAAAAATATTCCGGGAGATCACCGCAGCCGTTGCTCGTCTGGAAAGAAGGCAGGCAAAGAACGCTCGTGCTCAGGGACAAAAAAGCGCTGGCGGCGAACATGCCCGGCAAGTGCAAGGCTTACAGGGAACTGGGCGTGAGCATGCTGCATTCCCTCCTGCTGTCCGACGTCTCGCCGGATAAGATCACTTACGTGAAGAGCGAGCAGGAGGCTTTCAAGCTCGCCAAAGAAAAGAAATGTCTCGCCGTGCTCGTTCCGGCCACGCCCATAGGGGCGGTAAAGGAAATAGCGCTCGCGGACCAGACTATGCCGCAGAAGTCCACCTATTTTTATCCCAAAGTGGCGAGCGGCATCGTCATTCATTCCGTCCGTTGATTTTGAAGTGTTTTGCGGTTCAACTTACCGTTTAACACATACAGCTTATAACTTATATCTATGTTTAATCTATTTGACGGCATCGTTCTCGCGCTTATAATGTGCGGCGGTTATCTCGGTTTCGAGACCGGGATACTCGCGAGCCTTTTTTATATCTTGAGCGGTTTCGTCGGCATCTGGGCCGCGCAGGAATTTTCGGACAAGTTCGACATTAATTTTTACCTGATGTTTTTCGCCGGCGCTGGTATAGTGATCGTCGCCGGTATCCTGATACGCCGTCTTCTTAAAGCCGTTTTCCTCGGGACTCTGGACAGGGTCATAGGGGCGTTCCTGGGGATATTTCTCGGGGTTTCCGCCTCCATTTTCATAGTCCTCTCATTCCCGCCTAAAATTTCCGAAAAATACCATAAGGTCGTCCTGACTTCCTACACCGGTTCTCACGCGGTCCCCTATCTAGAGAAATTTTTTCCACAGGCCGAATTGAAACTCGAAAAAGTCAAGGAATCCATAAAATTGCCGAAGTTCCCGAGGAAGCTCAAGGTTTCTTTGCCTCACCTCAGGAAAGACAAGAACATCGATAAACAGACGCCGCAATGACCGTTCCCGTAGGATGAACTCCGCGGGACAATATCTTTTAAGCAATGATCTATATTTAATATGGGAGGGCTTTGCAGGATGAAAAAACTAAGACTGGGTTTTCCGAAGGGCAGCCTGCAGGAATCGACGCAGGAACTGTTCAAAAAGGCCGGGATAAGGATCTACACGTCCGATCGCTCGTACTTCCCGAATTGCGACGACGAAGAGCTTGAGATAATGATGGTCCGCTCCCAGGAAATGGCGAGGTACGTCCAGGACGGCGTTTTTGACGCCGGCCTTACCGGTTTTGACTGGATCTGCGAGAGCGGTGCGAAAGTAAAAGAGGTCTGCGAGCTGATATACGCTAAATCCGGGTTCCGGCCCGTTCGCTGGGTGCTCGCAGTGCCGAACGGCTCAAAGATCAAGTCGGTAAAGGACCTCAAGGGAAAGAGGGTCGCGACCGAACTGGTTAACTACGTTAAGAAATATCTGGCAAAAAATAAGGTAAAAGCGGAAGTAGAGTTCTCGTGGGGCGCGACCGAGGCAAAGGCTCCCGCGCTTGTGGACGCGATCGTTGAACTTACGGAGACGGGTTCTTCGCTGCGGGCGAACAATCTCAGGATCGTGGAAGAGGTACTGACCTCGACGACCCGCTTCATAGCCAACGGCAACGCCTGGAACGACCCGTGGAAGAGAAAGAAAATAGAGAACCTGGCCATACTGCTTAAGGGAGCGCTCGCGGCGGAAGGTATGGTGGGCCTCAAGATGAACGTCGCCGAAATCAACCTCAAAAAGATAGAGAGCGTGCTGCCGGCGCTCAAGCGGCCCACGGTTTCCAAGCTCGATATGAAAGGATGGCTGGCTCTTGAAGTCATTATAGAAGAGAAAGTTGTCAAGAAGATCCTGCCGGAACTCAAGCGCGCCGGAGCAGAGGGCATAATCGAGTATCCGCTCAATAAGGTCATATATTAAATGAACACGGATAATAAAGTTAGAGTTCGTTTCGCGCCTTCGCCCACCGGTTATCTGCACATCGGAGGAGCAAGGACGGCGCTGTACAACTGGTTATTCGCCCGCCAGAACAAGGGCGCTTTCGTGCTTCGCATCGAAGATACCGATGAAGCGCGTTCTACCGAGGAGTCCGTGGGAGCCATACTTGAAAGCATGAAATGGCTCGGCCTCGACTGGGACGAGGGCCCCGGCCTCAACGGCGACCAGGCCGTTGCGGAGACGGGCGAGTTCGGCCCTTATTTCCAGATGAAGGCGAACGAGCAGGGGATATACAAGGAATTCGCGGACAAGCTTCTCTACGGCGGCAAGGCCTACAAGTGTTATTGCACGCCGGAAGAAGTCGAGCAGATGAGAAAAGACGCGCAGGCCGCTAAGAAGGTCCCGAAATATAACGGGAAGTGCAGGAACTTCACCCCGGAGCAGAGGCAGAAATGCGAAGCCGAGGGAAGGAAGGCGGTTATCCGCCTGAAGGTGCCTGAAACTGGGAAAACTGTTTTTGAGGACGTCATTCGCGGCCGCGTAGAGTTCGACAACGGCATGCTCGACGATTTTATCCTTGTCAAGGCCTCGGGCGTGCCCACTTATAATTTCGCTGTGGTGGTGGACGACGTCAGGATGAAGATATCCGACGTTATACGCGGCGACGACCACCTCTCCAACACGCCGAAACAGATACACATATACGACGCTCTGGGCTGGAAGACACCGGTTTTCGCGCACATATCGATGATACTCGGCCCGGACGGCTCGCGCCTCTCTAAAAGGCACGGGCACACATCGGTGCTGGAGTACAGGAAAGAAGGGTATCTCCCGGGCGCGCTGGTCAATTACCTGGCGCTTCTTGGCTGGTCTACGGAAGACAGCCAGCAGCTGTTCGAGATAAACGACCTGATAGAAAAATTCTCGCTGGAACGCTGCGCTAAGAACCCTGCCGTCTTCGACCCCAAGAAACTCGAGTGGATGAACGGCGAATATTTGAGAAAGATAGAACCGGAGCTGCTGCCCGACGTTTTCTTTAAATGGGCCGACCAGGCCGGATTGTCAGAGAAGATCAGCCACTGGGACAGGGCTGTCGCCGGCAAGATCATCGCCCTGGAACACGAGAAATTCAAGCTCCTCGGAGAAGTCCCTTCCCTTATTGACTTTTTCTTCAGGGATAGTGTAGAATATACCGAAGAAAACGTAAAGAAAGCGCTCGCGGCCGAAACGGCAAAAATGATACTCGAGGAAAGCGTTTCCCGCCTCAAGGCGATAACGGATTTTACGGCAGTCACGCTCGAGAAATACGCGAGGGACCTCGCGACGGAAAAGGGCATCAAGGCGGGGCAGGTCTTCCACCCCATAAGAGCCGCGATATCGGGAAGGACCACCGGCCCGAGCCTTTTTCATATGATGGAGATAATGGGACGGGATAAAGTCGTTGCGCGCATAGAGAACTGCCTCAAAATATTCTATAAGTGAACAGGAATCGTTATGGATGAAAAAACTGTCAACCCTCATTTCATAAGCCTCGTGATGATGCTGGCCTCCGCGGCCTGGCAGCAGCTGGGCAAGGTCCCTAACCCGGTTTCGGGAAAGATGGAGAAAGATATCCCGCACGTGCAGATAACGATAGACCTTCTCGTGATGATCCGCGACAAAACAAAAGGGAATCTTTCCGGCGATGAAGAGAAGCTCATAAATAATACGATCTCGGACTTGCAGCTCAATTATGCCGACGAAGTGAACAAACCTGGAGAGACGCCGAAAGTTAATTGACAGATCGACGTAAATTGAAGTATTAATTGCCGTGTGGTGCCCGCCTCGTCGGCGGGGCAGCCGAAGAGGCTGATAACGGACTTTACGGCAGAGAAATTCTTAAACAAAAGTTAGAAAGTTCTATTGTTTAACATAAATTAATTGCCCTGTGGTGTAACGGTAACACAAACCCCTCTGGAGGGTTCATTTCAGGTTCAAATCCTGACAGGGCAGCCAGCCTAACAAACAAAAATTCAACCAGAGAGAATTTTAGAGCTCGAAGTAAGCCGCAACTTACCATGAGTTTTTTATCTACGATAAAACCATGGTTTTTGTCAAGTGTCGCTTCTCTACTCATTGGTGAGTCTAATAATCCGTCAAACACATTAAAATGTAGCCAAAATAACCTCTCAAACTCTCTGAATTCAAATATTTTGGCTTTCAAGAATTTCAGAGCTTTTAGCCGATAATATCGGCAATGTTGGCTCAATTACAGACCTCTGAACCAAAAACAGGCCTAATAATACGAATTAATATAAGCCTCTCTCGTTCAAAAAGAGAGAAATATTACCCAGCTTATCCGAGAGCATGATATAATACATAATGTTGGGTTAGTCATATGTGTAACTCCATGCCCGGCTTGACCAGACAAAACTCTTACATAGGGAATTATATGGATATTTAGCAAATCCTTAAAAATTCTCTGAGCGTAAGCTAGGGAAAAGTTTATTAATTTGACGGAGGGAGAAATGGCCAATAAGTTTTGTTTAGTATTTGTATTTTTATTTATTCTTGATGCGGCAATTGGCCCTAATCCGGCCAGGGGTGAGGACATCACACACCGGTTCTGCATAGGGATGAACTGGCCGGGTGCGTCGGTGAAATACGGCTTAAGCTCCAAATTTGCCGTCGAAGGCAGATACCAGACCGCGGATAATGTAAACGTCATAGGGCCGAGGTTGTATTACACATTTAAAGGATACGATAAACTGAACATTTTCACCGGTTTAGAAGCCGATTATGTGTCATTTACCGGTGATGTCAGCAAGGGGACAGGTATGGCGGGAGAGCTATTCATAGGGGGCGAGTATTTTATTTCAAGGAACCTGTCGTTTGTGCTTGATATCGGCCCGGCTTTCATTTCACTTTCCGACAAAGACACTTCGGAATCGGTGGCCGGTTGGGATTCGGTTGTCAATATGGGTTTGAATTATTATTTTTGAAAATAATAAAAGAATAGGTATAGGAGAAAAAATGAAAAAAACATTTCTGGTAGCATTAATAATAGCGATGTTCGTGCCGCTGAGCGTGAATGCTTTACAGCTTGGCATGGCTGGCGCGGTAAAACAGAAAGTGAAGGAACTTGACGCAAAGATAATTGCAAAAAGGGCGGCGGACACAACTACAATAGTAGCGCCGAAAAGTCTTTCCGGGGTAGCGGCCAGAGGCAAGGCTATAGCTTCGGCAAAACTCTCGTTTAAAGATGCAAACGGCGCGCTAAAATTCGTGGTTACTGGCGCGGATGGAAAATATGCGATTGATATTTCTACGCTTACGTTGCCGGTAGTTTTACAGATAACGGACGGGACGACAACGTATTACAGTGTAGCGATCACATCCGGCATCTGCAACGTGCATCCGTTCACGGACTTAATAGTAAGGAACTGGTATAAGGCACAGGGGGGAGACGCAGATTTGGTGTTTGCAAGCACAGGGGTGGCCGCCATAGCCCCTCCGACGGAGGCCAGTGTAAAAGCCATGGAAGCAACGATACGCAGTGTTCTTTCGGATTTGTTTGTGACGCTGGAGATAGACTCGTCCAATTTTAATCTTTTAACCTCTCCATTTAATGCGGATAATTCAGGTTTTGACAATGTACTTGTAAGAACGCAGGTGACATTTTCAACCGTCGGCATAACAATTAACATGGTAGACCCAACCACAGGAAATATCCTGGAAACGATACTTACAACCTCAGGCAACCTTTCAACAACATCCGCTGACGACCCTGTAGCGGCCGCGGCTGCGGAAATAAATGCAATGTTTAAAAATAGTGCCGGATTACTCTTGTCATCCTATCTGGCGTCAGATTATCTTAATGATGGGCTTGACGGCGCAGCTTTTACCTCTATTATGTCTTCTAGACCCATAGTTTCTGCCACTGTGGGCAGGATCGTTTCATACGATGGGCTGAAAAATATGTTGATCATAGACGGCACATTTGTCATGTCTACAGGGGCTACTTCAAAAACACAGCTTACGTTTTCGAAAGCAAGCGGAAGCTGGAAACTTATTGGGAACAATAGAATCGCAGGAAGTCGGGCTGAATTCAGGTACCAGAAGACCAGCGATAATTCGGATAATCGTAAATATCAAAGGTTCAATGTATATAGTACGGGATCAAGTGAAGCAACAAGCATATCATCCGTGTTAGTTTCAGGGCCCGGCATCAGTACAGGCATGGCAGTGCCGTGTGTAGCGGATAACTTTTCTACGAGCACTTATCTGAGTTGCGGCAATTCATATGGAACAGGCACAACGAAAGCGTTTCAGGGCGAGTTGGACAATTACGCGCCTGTATTAGGATCGGTTTATACTTTTACGATCGTTAGAGGCACCAGTACGTATACCTATACGTCTATAGTAAAAGCAGAATTCGGGCTTGACCCTAACGGCAATATGCGTGAATCAGATTTTCCTACGATCACTTTGGATAATTCAATGCCTTCTTTGCCCACCCTGCTTAACGGGACGGCTCATACAATTACGGGCAGCGTGTATTTGCCCACATGGTGTGATGAAGTTGAGGTGCCGTCGTTCAGGTTTTTTTCCACCGCCACTGCCGGTAGCGGGAGCTTTTCGAACGAAGATATTTCCGGATCATGGACAAACATAGCTGTGGCAGGCAGCAATGCAAACAGGTTTACCTTAACGATCCCCGCTATGACTGACAACCATGACGGTACTTATACGGCTACAATTGATGGCAATACAGTTACAGGCGATGTTGGCGGGGGCCAGTTATCTGAAGAATCAAGAAGTAATTTCGGGAGCGACACTTATATTGATTATGATTATTAAACTCAAACTATAAAATTTAAGCGTTTCCGATAGTTTGATTCCTTAAAATAGGTTTCTGGTTATTGTTGGGTGAACTTCTGGGGGGTGTATATTTTTGCGTTTTATCCCAGTCATTTTGTGAGTATGGGTCATGGCAAAAGTGATTGTAGAACAAATAAGAAAGATATATCGTTAGTTTTCAGTTCAAATCTGAATATGCCAACCAGCTTTTGTCGACGGTAATACCGTCGAGATAATTCCACTGGATCGACGGAAAAGTAGAAAATAAAAGTAAATTTATCGACGATAAAGAGGTTGAGACGAAAATGTCCAACCTCTCTCTTTTTTTATAGCTCAAAACTCGCCGACCAAGCGCCAAAATACTCGTCGTATAACCTCTCAAACTCTCTGAATTCAAGTATTTTGCCTTCTGAGAATTTCAGAGCATTTTGGCCGATAATATCAGAAATATCGACTGAATATTCTACCTGTGAACCAAATATTAGACGTAAAATGAGAATAAATATAAACCTCTCTCTTTGAAAAAGAGAGAGATATGCTAGAATTGTCGTAATAATAGCCCGAAGATAGAAGGATAAACGAAAGGAGTTGCTTAGTAGGTGTGAGCTTTGTTTGAATTTTACAATGATACAGTCGCTCGATATCCTAACTTGTCAAAACAGTGCGAAAGGGAACTCATAAAACGTGCCCAAAGTGGCAATGAGAAAGCCATAGAGGAACTTCTCTTAAGTCATATTGGTTTTTTTAGGTTTCGAATTAGGACGATCCTTTTCCCAGCATTGGCGCGAAGATTCGGCGATGATATACTACAGGAATGCTTGCTTTTGGCAAGCAAAAAGGTGGGTAAATTTAATTTGCGATATAAGGACAAAAAAGGACGCCTAAGTCAGGTATATTTCAGGACATATTTGTGGAAAGCAGTTACTGGATTAATTCTTAAGAGTATAAAGAAATATAAATATGAAGTTATGTTTTCGGAGTTGTCGATTATTGATATAGCTTGGCAGAAAGAGGATGGACAAAAAGTTAGATATGTGTATTATTTAGAGCAAACCGACTGAAAATAAATAGAGTTCTGTAGATAAAGCATTTTGACTTCCCTCGAATAACGATGTATAATGATGTTCGTAAGGAGTAAAATATATGTCCGAATTAGACAAAATATTATTGAAGTTAAAAAAGCATAAGACAGCTCTTAATAGGAAATTTAAAATTAAGAGTATGGGGGTATTTGGTTCTTATTCAAGAGGAGAGCAGCGCAAAACAAGTGATGTTGATGTGCTTATTGAGTTCATTGATCCTCCCGGACTACTTGGTTACGTATCACTTGAAAACGAATTGAGCAGATATATCGGAAAGAAAGTCGATCTTGTAATGAGGTCAGCGCTCAAACCCAGGATAGGGCAACAAATACTCCGCGAGGTTGTTTACATATGAAGAAGCGCGACTACGGCGATTATTTACAGGACATCATAGATTCCTGCTCCGATGTGCAAGAATTTATTAAAGGCATGTCATATAGCGATTTCGTAGGTGACAAAAAGACGAAATCTGCCACAATCCGCGCGATTGAAGTAATCGGAGAAGCAGTTAAGAATATTCCCACAGCTTTTCGCGTTAAGCACCCGAATATTCCTTGGAAACAGATAGCAGGTATGAGAGACAAACTTATTCATGAATATTTTGGTGTGGATGCAAAAGTTCTGTGGAAAACTGCAACAGAAGACGTTCCTATGATACTCGTCGCATTCAAGAAAATCGTAAAAGAGATATAGAAATACTGTTGGTTCAGAGCAAAAACGATTGCAAAACAAACGAGAAAGATATATCGCTAATTTGCAATTCAAATCTGTGTCGATCAGCCAGTTCGATCAAACAAATCTACGGAAGAATTTTAGAGCTCGAAGTAAGCCGAAACTTACTGCGAGCTTTTTTATCAACTATAAAACTGCTGGCGCAGTCAAACCCTATTAAATCATATTCACCCTGCTTTCGGCGGAACCCTATACATCCACGGTCTTACGACCGCGAAACTTTTAAGGTTTGATTAGTGTCTAAAAAGTGGAGAAAAAATGCAATTACTTCATGAATATTTCGAGAAAAGTGCGGCTTTATATCCGGATAAAATAGCTGTACAATGCGGCGAGTCGGTTTTTACTTATGAAACTATAGAAAAAAATGCCAACAGGCTTGCTCATTATTTTCAAAAGCATGGTGCAAAGCCTGAAATCTGCATAGCCATACTTTTTCCAAGGAATGAATGGCTTTATTGTTCCATGCTTGCAATTCTTAAAGCCGGAGCCGCATACCTGCCTCTTGACCCTGAAACACCAATAGAAAGAATTCATTATATTCTGGATGATGCTGATGTCAAATTCATTATTACAACTAATGAGTTTGCCGCCAAAGTTAATAATAAAGCCAAAATATTATATTTAGAGAAAATAGTACCTGAAATCTTATCCCAACCTGCATCACGGATACTGCCGGCTAAAACCGGGGTTAATCCCGAAAATCTCTGTTACGTGATTTACACGTCCGGGACCACGGGCCGCCCAAAAGGCGTAATGGTAGAGCACAGGAACGCGGTAAGCCTTGTTCGGACGGAAAGCGATATTTATGGGATAAAACCCGAAGATAGAATATTTCAATTCGCTTCACCCGCATTTGATGCTTCAATTGAAGAGATCTGGATGGCATTTGCCAATGGAGCGACATTGATCGCAGGTACCCAGGATATTATCAGGTCCGGCCCCGATTTCCCCAAATACCTTGAACGCCTTGGTGTTACAGTTCTTTCCTGCGTTCCAACCTTTATATCAATGCTGGATAAGGATATTTCGACCTTGAGCCTGCTGATCTTTGGCGGCGAGGAATGTCCCCCCGCGCTTCCAGTCCGCTGGCATAAACCAGGCAGAAAGATCTTCAACACATACGGCCCTACCGAGGCTACGGTCATTACAACCGCGGCCCTGCTGGAACCGGGTAAACCTGTCACTATCGGGCATCCTATTCCCGGGTATAAAGTGTATATACTTGATGGATCGGGAAAACCGGTTACCCGGGGAGAAGCGGGCGAACTTTGTATCGCGGGTACCGGCGTTGTCCGGGGCTATCTCGGGCAGCCGGAACTTACGCAAATAAAATTCACCGTGATGATCGATGCCGACGGGACTTCCGTGCGGATTTATCATTCGGGAGATAAAGCGAGATATTTGCCGGACGGTGACCTTGAATTCCTTGGCAGGCTTGATGATCAGGTTAAAGTCCGGGGTTATCGTATTGAACGCGGAGAGATCGAAGCTGTCTTATCAGAAATTCCGGCAATTCAAGCGGCAGCAGTGGATGTTTATAAAGCGACTGACCAGCTTGCAGCCTGGGTTGTACTGCGTTCGGGGCAAATTTTTGACCGTAAAATGGTTCGGGAATATCTTTCCAAAAGGCTTCCCGATTACATGATCCCTGCATTTCTTGAGCAGATCAATGCTTTACCCTTAACTTCATCAGGCAAGATCGACCGGGCCGGTCTTCCGGTCCCTAAAACAGTTACGGGAGAAAATAACCGTAATTATGTCGCCCCGCGAACGGACGCGGAAAAAACCATCGTTTCCGTTTGGCAGAAAATATTAAAACGTTCCGCCATTTCTATAACGGATGATTTTTTCCTTGATCTAGACGGCCACTCCCTGCTCGCGGCAATGGTCGTTTCCGAACTGCGTAAAAATGAAGCGTTTTCCCGCATTTCAGTCGGTGATATTTATAATGCCCCAACCGTGGAAAAATTGTCTGCCCAGCTGAAAAAAAAGAAATATACAAATAAAAAGTTTTCGGAGAAAACCGATAATTTTCGGCCGGTATCGCGTTCAGCTTACATATTTTGTTCGATCGGCCAGGCTTTTGGCGTATTATTTTTATGCGGGATCAACATAACACAATGGCTGGGGCCTTTTTTGACTTACGGCTATCTGGCCGTAGCGGATTGGCCTGTAAAAACCTGCTTGATCATTTCCACCATAGTTTTATTCCTCATAACGCCCTTTACGCTGGTCCTTTCAATAATTTTAAAATGGATCTTACTGGGGAAAATGAAACCGGGAAAATATCCGCTCTGGGGCTGGTTCTATTTTCGTTACTGGCTCGTGCGCGCGGTTGTACGCGCCGCGCCCGTGCATTATCTTGACGGCACTCCTTTTCTCAACTTGTATTACAGGTTCATGGGCGCCAATATCGGCGAGGATGTTTATATCGCCTCGCACGGCCTGGCTTCTTTTGATCTGCTAACCGTCGGGGATGGCTCCAGTATCGGACTTAACAGTTCGGTGGACGGCGTGTCTGTTTACGATGGGATTCTGCATTTAGCCCCTGTAACAATTGGTGCGCGTTGTTACGTTGGTAATCGCTGCGTACTTGGCGGCGATAATGTCATGGAAGACGGATCCAGTCTTGACGACCTTTCTGTTCTCGTCTCGGGCGAGCGGATCCCTGAAGGGAAAGCATGGAACGGTTCACCGGCCAAACCCGTTGGCGAAAGAAAAATGGGCACATCCGTGAAACCGTGGAATAAATGGTCATGGTTGATCTATGGTTTTGGCATATTTCTTTTCCCTTTAGTAATTACCGCGGCGGTAATGCCGGGTATTATGGTTATAACCAGTCTTGGTCACGCGGAAGAGGGATATACCTTTCTGCTTACAGCTCCCCTGATAGCGGTTTCATTTGTTATTTTCCTTAGCGTGGAACTTTGGCTGTGCAAATGGCTGCTTGTCGGACGGCTCAAGCCAGGACGCTATCCAATTCAAAGTTTCTGGTATGTTAAAACCTGGTTTTTCAACCAGCTTATGACCATGAGTACCGATGTTACGGAGTCATTATATGAAACGCTTTACGCGGCTCCCTGGCTCCGCTCCCTGGGCGCGCGCATCGGGGAACGTGTAGAGATCGCCGCCGTGGAACTTATTCAGCCTGACCTTATTGTACTTGGCAATGAAAGCATGATCGCTGACCTGGCGCTTATTGGCGCGCCGGAAGTCAATGACGGCTGGGTTACGGTAGATGAGGTTAAGACCGGGAAACGGGTTTTTCTCGGCAATAGCGCGGTTATCCCTTCCGGCACTTCACTTGAAGATAATGTTCTTATCGGTTTAATGTCAAAGCCGCCCGGTAATGAGGGGAAACCCGTACCTGCTGCTACAAGCTGGTTTGGTTCACCGGCGATCGCCATGCCGCAGCGCTACAAGAGTGAACACTTCCATGAATCGACTACATATCGTCCTTCACGCAAGCTTGTAGCTATGAGGTTGTTCATTGAAATATTTCGCGTGTTTTTGCCTTCAACGATCTTTATTATTCTTGCTTCCCTGATCATTACGGCAACTGATATCCTTCAGGATTATATCCATTTAAATCACTGGTTATTGCTTCTACCCCTTCTTTACGCGGGCGCGGGCGCTTTGGGGATCGGAATAACGGTTCTGCTGAAATGGCTCATCGCGGGCCGCTATCGTCCTCAAGAAAGGCCGCTCTGGAGCACGTTTGTCTGGCGTAACGACCTGATAAACGCCGTTTATTCCAATTTTTGCGAGCATTTTTTTCTGACTATGCTGCGCGGCACGCCTTTTATTTCCTGGGCGCTCCGGCTTTTTGGCATGCGAATAGGCAAGAGATGTTACATCGATTCTACCTGGTATACTGAGTTTGATCTTATTGATATCGGTAATGATGTTGCCTTGAATGAAAACGCTAATTTACAGACACATTTATTTGAGGACAGAATTATCAAAATGGGCCCTGTATCAATTGCCTCGCGAACAAGCGTAGGGAGCATGTCCACAGTTCTCTATAATTGCAGGATGGAAGAAGGCAGCATTCTTGATGACCTATCGTTGATGATGAAAGGCGAAGTATTACCTGCTAATACCCGCTGGCAGGGAATACCGGCACAGTCGGCAAAAGAATTATAGACTGAGGATACAGATGAAAGAACTTAAAAACGAAATTCACATATGGCACATTGACTCCAAAAATAATACTTACAACTTCTGCCGACAAATTCTTTCTCAATATGTAAGTAAAAATCCTGATGAAATATTATTTACTAAGACACAATGGGGAAAACCCGAATTACAGGATAATCAAGGAATATTCTTTAATCTTTCCCATACTCAAGGATTTACTGTTTTAGCAGTTACGAACTTCCCAGGCATAGGAATAGATATTGAAAAAATATTACCAATTGATACCAAAACTGGCCTGGCTAAGGACTGCTTTTCAGCTTGGGAGTTTCAGCAAATGGAACAAATTCCTTCGGAAAAATGGGAACCGGTTTTTTATGACTATTGGACCAGAAAGGAATCTGTTGTAAAAGCACAGGGCAAAGGATTATTTACCAGTTTGCAGAGTTTTTCTGTATCACTAAGTAAAACCTGGACAAAAGTCAAACTTGAACGGCAAGCCTGGTATCTAAAATCATTAACTTTACCGTGTCCTTGGGTAGGTGCCGTAACAGCTGAACGCAAATGCCAAATCAAGGAATTTAAATATTCCTGGGTCTTCAAATGATTTAAATATCAATAGTATTTTAAAAAAACTAAAATAAAGAGTTCGAATCCCTGCGCGGCAGCCAGTTCAACCAACAAAAATTCTACCAGAGAGAATTTTAGAGCTCAAAGTAAGCAACTCGCTTACGTTGAGCTTTATTGTTGAATAAAGTCAGTGAATATGTGAAGAAGGTAATCATATTAGAAAGTGTAATCTAATAGAAAATAGCAAGACGGTATAAACAGGGAGGCAGTTATGATCATAAGGAAAAGCAGGGCAGTCTGGGACGGGTCCATAAAGGAAGGAAGGGGAATGATGGAGATCGGGGCAGGAAAGCTCAAGTTGGATTACTCGTTCGCTTCCCGGTTCGAGAACGGCGCCGGCACCAACCCGGAGGAACTGATCGCGGCCGCCCACGCCGGTTGTTTTTCGATGGCGCTTTCTATGATACTGGGAATGGCGGGATTCTCTCCCGAAAAAATAACGACAACGGCGCACATGGGGATCGACAAGGAAGGGGAGGGTTTCAAGATTAAACGATCAAGCTGGTTACCGAAGCGAAAGTCCCGCGCATAACCAAAGACGAATTTTTGAAACACGCGACTGCGGCCAAGAACGGCTGCCCGGTATCGGTAGCCCTCGCGAGCGTTCCCATCATCGAGCTTGAGGCTAAACTGGTATAAAGCAGGGAAAATTAACGTCTATCCCAGGCCGTGATACGGCCTCAGTTTAGATCAATCCCGGACGTTATTCCGCTTTTATTGGTTTCTTGGCTTTTTTAACAGCTTTGACCGGGGCCGGCGGCGTAACGGGTTTAGCTTCTTCTTTTTGGATCACGGGCGCGGGCGGAGCAACCGGCGCGACGACAGGCGGTGGCGGGGGAGGCGGCGGCGGCAACGGCAGCTTCTCTTCTACAGGCGCCGGAGGTTCAGGGGGCCTGGGCTTGAACGTGAGTTGCATACCCATCGGTTCAGCGAATTTCTTTACAAAAGAAACCGGTATTTCCTTGTCATCTCTCTTGATCAGCATATCTATTTTTCCGTCGATTTTTGCGATCATATCGGTTGTCTGTGATAAATTGTAAATGGGCTGATTGTTTATCTTCTTGATAACGTCGTTAACCATGAACCCGTGCCGAACGGCGGGGCTTCCGGCCTGCAGTTTTGAAACTACTATCTCGCCTTCGCTGAGAGTCTGCATCAGCAGTGTGGCCAGCTGGCGTATGTTCTGATCGTCATTGCCGACTCCCCAGCCCTTATTCCCTTCCGGATTAGGTTCCGGATTTCTCCATTCCCGGCCCTTTAAAACTTCAAAATCGCAGGAGCCGTCACAGGGCATGTTGTAGATCGTGAACATTCCTGAAACAGTCCCGTCGCGCATTGTCACGACGCGGCAGTCTATCTCGCCGCCATGCATGGGAAATACAAGCGAGCCGGGATGCTTGATCTCAACGGAGGGGTTTACGAGTTCGGCCATATGCCCGGCTTTCGCGTCATAATATTGCTTGTGGGACAGGTCGCAGGGGCCGACATATAGCACCTCAAGGATGAGGTCGGTGTCTATGGCCTTGGCGAGTTCCATGTAGGTCGCGGGTTTCAATTCACTAACTACTTTTTCAAGCAATTCCCTGTCCCTGACTACAAACCCGACCTTGGAGAGTTCTCTTTCGAGACGGTCATAAGGTCTGCCAACCTCTTTTTGCGCTTCCTGGGTTATGTTCTTCGGAGCGCCAGGTACCCTGAGAACTATCTTGATGTTTTGTCTTTTCGAGATAAGATTCTGCAATTCCGGCTTCATTATAATCTCGTTGTTGACGTTTAAGCCGGGCGCGACTTTTACAGCCTGCCACGAAGCGCAGGAACTCAGGAACAGACCGCAAACGAAAATCAGGGACATTTTAAATTTAATCTGCATGGCCACCCTCCGGTAAGAATGTTGTTATAATTTCGCTTGATACTCTCGAAGCGATTATTCTTTTGCTGATAAAACAAATACAATTAATAATACATATAATAATACATATAATTAAGCATAAATTCAACCCTTTTTTTGCCGGCGAACGCCGGAACTCTTGACGTCCGTCTGAGATATGGTGTATAATCAATGCATCTCCAGGCCAAGGCCCGCTGGAGGGAGCTGATATTATCAAATGATGAATATATTGACAGCCTTCATCGCGCTTGTGATGTGCTCGCCGGCGCTATATGCCGACACCGTGAACGCTACGGTAATCGAGGTGGTTGACGTAGGCACGCTCAGGGTAGAGTACAACGGGCTCGAAGAAAGGCTCAGGCTTATAGGCATAACGGTTCCCGCAAAAAACGAGTCCGACAATTACGATCAGGGTTATTCCGGAACGCCCGGAGGGGATGCCCAGAAAGCCGCAGATTTCGTCCGCTCTCTGCTCTTCCCCGGAGATAAGATCACGCTGGAGTTCGATATCGAGCCGAGAGACAGGGAGAATAACCTGCTGGCCTATGTCTATCTGAATGACAATTCTATCCTCAACTATACCGTACTTCTGCAGGGCTACGCGGTACCGCAGGTGTCGCCGCCGAACGTAAAATATGCCGGCCAGTTCGATATGGCCTACCAGGATGCCAGGAACCACTCCAGGGGGCTTTGGAAGAACAGATGAACTCCGAAGATCATTCCCGGGGCTGGCCTGTTGCGTGGAAAATTTCTGCCGGGTTGTAAACCTTTCATTCAATTACGGCGTCAAATATGTTTAGCACTTGTAACAAAAGGAGACTGAAATGAATAAGAGAATTCTCTCGGCAGCGTTGCTGGTTTCATTGGCCGCGCTCGTTTTTGCGCAGGAGGCCCCGGGTAATAAAACAACGCGGCAAGAGCCGGGCCGCCTTAAGCAGGGAGTGCCGACTTTGCGTACCAGCCCCGCAAAAAAGATAACTCTCAAGCGGGAAAAAGTAAAGTTAAACAATCTAAAAGTTAACGGCGGCAAACCGGTCACCGCGTCGCGCAACAGACTGATGAAGCAGGACGTGCACCGGGCCGGAAAACAAATTAATCCCAAACGAGCCGTCAACCCTCCCGTTCAACGCTAAGCAACGGCTGACGGAAAACAAATATCAATAGAACATCTCAGGCGCTGATGCGGGCCTTAAACTTCGATCGCATTCGGGAGAGTAGTAATCATATTTGTTTACCCCCAGCCGCTTTTAAACTTTCATCTAACCCCTTATATTATTAAGATAGAAAATCATTCGCATAAAAGCTGATCTTCTTTTCATTCTGTCCCGAGTGAAATAAGTCAGGGTAAAGTGGAACAGGACACTGGCTTTGAGGGTCAATATCGTGTAGTATATTATCGGGCGACTCATTTCCGGTAAAACGATAACCGGTATACGTCCGGCTGGAACTTATTTCGCTGTATTTTGTCTAATCTTACGAAAGGATCAGGCCTGTCGCGCGCGTAATTGCCTAACGATAGATACGGCACCGCGGCGCGGGAGTCATATCTCAGGAGATGATACTATGAAAAAACTGTTTTTGTTTTGTGTTTTGTTTTCGCTCTGCCGCGTATGTTTGGCGGACACGATCTACCTCAACGACGGGCAGGTTTTCAGGGGCGAGATTATTTCGCAAGACGAGGGTTCGATAGTCGTCCAAACTTATGACGGCGATGAAGAGACGATTGACAGGAGATATGTCGCGAGGGTCGTAATGAACGATAATTACCGCGCCTACAGGCGCAGGATGCGGACCGGCTACGAGTCCGAGGGGCAGTGGATCTCGGACGAGTGGATATTCAAGCTGGGGGTAGATTTTAACGGCAAACACGAAACTTCTAACAGCAACCTTTTCATCCAGGGTTCCGGTAATTCAAGCCTTGACGGTACTTCGGACACCAGTTCCGGGATGTCGTTCGGGGGGGAATACGTTACTTACGTCACAAAGCGGGTCGGCCTCGGCGGGGGCATCACTTTTCAATCGGCCAGGGGCTTGTCCGACGTATCCGGGAATTTCAGCTTCACGCCGTTGTACGGCCTGATCAAACTTCGCACCGATACGGGCAGAAACAATTCTTACGAATACCTGATCGGCCAGCTGGGGTATAATTTTTTCAGCGGAGACCAGGACTACCGCGGCAGGGGCGGAGTGCTTGACGGCGGGCTGTATTTCGGAGTGGGAGCGGGTGTGGCGATAAACCGCGTGCAGATCGAACTCCTTTACACTGAAGACCGCGGAACGGCGAGGGATTCGGGCTATTTATTCGATACCGCGACTAACCAAAACGATATATATTTCAACGAATCGGGTAACATCAAGTATTCCAAGCTCGGTATAAATGTAGGATTTCTGTTCTAGAAAATGTCAAAGCTCGCTGTCTTAACACTCTCATTGCCCATCATGGCGGTAGCAGTCGCGCTTATGACGCCCGTCAGCGCTTACGGTGAAAATACTAACGGCGATTTCTGGAGCGGCATAGGCGTCCTGTCGGGCGACGTTACCTACCGCATAGGAGGGAATTTTACGAGCCCTCAACCCGGTAGTTCCGCCGTTTATCCTTTCCCTCTGAGCAAGCTGGAATGGCCTTTGAACGTGACTGTAATGACATTCGGCGCGGACATCCCTCTCTACCCGGGGTTGGAACTCTGCACCGGTTTTTCAAAGAATGTCACGACGTTCTCCGGGAAAGTGAAAGACTCCGACTATGATTCCGCCGGTTCCGGCACGCTGGTGATCTACTCGGAAAGCGACTCCGATGTCCAGGCAATTACCTCGGATACCGTTCTGCGTTACTGGCTCTTACAGGATAAACAGGACGATCTTGTAATGGGTTTTGGCGTCGGTGCGGGATGGATCTACGAGCAGTTCAACTGGACCGCCAGTAACATCGTGCAGTCCGATCTCACGGGACCCGTTGCCCTGACCGCCGCTCAGAGCGGGCTGGTAGGAACATATTACGTCGCTACGAGCATACCTTACCTGGAATTAGCCGGCAAGATAGAACAAACAAATTCCCTGTCCGTTCTTTTCAGTTTTGGCTATTCTCCCTTTGCGGCTGTCAATGACTGGGACAACCACCTGCTCAGGCAAATATCGGCCACCTCCAGCCTCAACGGCGGGGCCTTTAAGCTCTCCCTGAAAGGTAAATACGATTTCGCTCCGAATTGGTTTCTCACGGGCAGAGGAGATCTGCTGTCTTTCGATATGAAGGGGATTGAGAACGATCTTGTTTACGGCAACGCCGATAACGCCAGCGGTAATTTTCAGGGAGATACCTGGACGATAGAACACGAAACCTCGAGCACGCAGTATCTATTCTCTTTTAACGTGGGGCGCAAATTTTAGTTGCCCTGATGCCGGGGTTTCTTTATTTCCCGGGACAAATAAGATATAATCGGTCTGGAAGGGTATGACGGTCAAACTGGAGGCGAACGTGAAACGATTTATCACAGGCTTATTCTTTTTTTCTTCTATGCTCTGTCTCTTTTACCTGCCGGCGCGCGCGGACACGGATATGGATAAGTCTTCTTATTCGAGCAAAGAAGTGGACTTCAAGACTACTATGAGGAGGCTGTATTCTTCCAACCTCACTTGGCTCAGGATCACCGCTGTCGAGATCGTCGCCGGAGGTCCGGATTCCGACAAGGCCCAGGCTCGTTTTATCAGTAGCCAGGCGGATATCAATGCCATATTCAGAAGCTACTACGGAGACTATAACGGCACCCAGATAAGCAATCTTTTCAATCAATACGCCCAGCTGATCATAGATTACGCGAACGCGACCAGGAACCGCGGCGACAAAGCGCTGTTGGTCAATAAAATGTACGATAAAGCCGACGAGATCGCTAATCTGCTGAGCGTGGCGAATATGAGCTGGACGCGGGATGACATAGCCAAAATGATAAAAAAATATAATGATTCAATTGTAAGTGAAATTGACCTGCAGGGCAGCAACCCCGGTTCGATAGACCCGGCGGTGATCGATACTACTTCCGACCAGAGCCTTGTAGTGGCCGATACGTTCTCCGCCGGTATCATCAAGCAATATTCTTCCAAGTTCTGGTGAGCCTTGCCGCTGAACCCTTCAGCGATAATGACCGCGGAAGGTCTCCTGATCGGACTAAAGGCAGTTCACTCCGGGTTTAAGCCGTGCGTCTCGTAAACGAAACTTTTCCGCGATGATGCTTGTCTAAATTGTTGAAAGAAGAGCGTTAGACCTCGCATTTCCCCGAATGTACCCGGCAAGTAAAATGACGTCGGGGCGAAGCGGATGATGATTAAAAAGCTCAAATAATTGGATCAGCAAAGGACGGTTTTCGCCCGCCTGAAAAGGAAATAGAAAGCCGTCCTTTTTTTTAATAATACTTGTAATCCTGGCTTTAGGAAAAAAGTCATGAAAAAGAGGAATAGAGATAATGGTATCAATGAAGTATATTATAGAATATAAGCGCGGGCTGTAACGCGAAACCGCGTTTTTCCGTGATAATTATTGTTGCGCCTTGATAAGGAGAAAAATATGAACATTAAAAGTTTATTGTTATCCTGCTTCTCTCTGCTGCTGGTTTGTTTCATTTGCGCTAAAGCCGATGAGGTTTCCGCGCTTTCAGACGACCAATGGCCGAAAATAGTTAAGGCCGAGGGCATCGAGTTTAAGGTTTACCAGCCTCAGCTGGACAGCTGGGACGGATATACTCTCAAAGCCCACAGCGCCATAGGAGTGCAGAAAGCAGGCAACGACAATAAGATTTCATACGGCGTCTCGGACTTTACGTTCAATACCATCGTTGACAAGGACACGAGGCTCGTCAAATTCGATAAGATACAGCTGGACAGCGTAAAATTCCCTTCCGAACCCGAGCAGGAAAAGACCTACCTTGACGACCTGCGCCGGGCGGCGCCTTTGCAGGTGAAAAGCATTTCGCTCGACCGGCTGGAAGCTAACCTTCAGATAGTTGAACAGCAAAAGAAAGGACAGTCTTATGAACTTGATAATAATCCGCCGAAGATCATCTTCTCCTATAAGCCGGCCATGCTCGTTGAGATCGACGGCGACCCCGATCTTTCCCCGCTGAAAGACACTAACCTCTCAAGAGTGCTCAATACCCACGTGCTGCTTTTAAAAGATGACAAGGGGAAATATTACCTGCACGTTTTTGACGGCTACATGGAAACGACGGAGCTCAACGGCCTGTGGACCGTGTCCAAAGAGCCGCCGGCCGGCGCGAAGATCGCCGAAGAGCGGACCCAGGACGTAGACCTGCTGGAGGGAGGGAGCGATCCGGAAACTAACAAAAAACCTTCACTTTCCGGGGCGCAGGTTCCGCAGATATTTGTCTCGACCGTGCCCACGGAACTCATAGTGCTCAACGGAGAAGCGAATTATATTCCCATCAAGGATACAAAACTCTTGTATGTTTCAAATACCACGGCTAACATTTTTCAGGATATGGCTGAAAAAAAAGTTTACGTTCTTATCTCGGGAAGGTGGTTCCGCTCTTCTTTCGTAACCGGCCCATGGGAATACGTTCCTGCCGGAAAGCTGCCGGATGATTTCGCCAAAATACCGGATTCCGACACAAAAGAGAACGTGAAAGCCTCGGTGCCGGGCACGAGCCAGGCCCAGGAAGCGCTGATAGCTAACAGCGTGCCTACTACCTCCAAGATAGACAGGATGGAAGCGAAGCTGGTGCTCGAGATAGACGGAGCACCGCAGTTAAAACCTATCGAGGGAACGCCGCTCTTTTACGTGTTCAATTGTTCGGTACCCCTGATAAAAGTGGACGACAACAACTGGTATGCCGTTTATAACGGCATATGGTTTTCATCAAGGGATGTTAAAGGCCCCTGGTCGGTCGCCGATGCGGTCCCGGCTGTCATTTACTCGATTCCCACGAATTCGCCCCTTCATTACGTAACTTATGTCAAAGTCTACAATTCGGACTCCAAGTACGTTTACATGGGCTATACCCCGGGCTATTATGGTACAGTGGTCAGCCCGGACGGAACCGTCGTGTACGGGACCGGCTACGTATATCCGTCTTACGTCGGGTCCTATGGCTGGTATCCTCCCATTGATACCTATGGCTTCGGCACGGATCTCTGCTGGACGCCGTGGTACGGGTGGAGTTTCTGTTTCGGGTTTGGATGGGGTTACGGGCCGTTCTGGTATTATCCGCCCTTCCCCTGCTGGGGACCGTTTTTTGGCTGGAGACACGATATGCATTTCAGGTTCCACACCTGGGAGTTCAGCACCGCGCTCAACGGCTACAACAGGTTCCGCGGCGCGCCCGGGCATCACGCGGGCTTCTCGGACATCGGTCATTTCGGCAGGGCCTACAACTCGAGGACCGGTATAATAATTGCGGGGAATTCGCACTCCCTGCGGAACGTCTTTAGATCGCCTATGCCCGGTTTCGGCAGAACAGGGGCTAACAGGGTAGTGACCAACCAGCCGAGCAGGGTAACAGGTCAACACGTTTACGGCACGGCGAACGGGCACGTTTATTATTACAACGACAAGCACGGGGGCAATTGGAATCATTTGAACGCGCAGCGAGGCGTTTCGGTGCCGGAACAAAACAGGGAAGTAGAACATTTAAACCAGGAGCGCGGTGTACGTGACGTGGGGGAGCACCGTTCCAACAGTTCTAGACAATATATCGGCGGCGGAGGAAACGGCGGGAATGAAGGAGGCGGTTGGGGATCTCACGATGGCGGGTCGAGGGGCGGCGGAGGTGGCTGGCACGGAAGGTGACATCTCAGCGGACGGTCATCTTCTTATGATATCCTTCTGTTTCTGTTTTTCGTAGGGCGATTTCTCAACAAATATTTTTTTGCCCGCGGGGTCTGTTTCGCACCAGTACATCGCCGCGGAGAGGGTTGAAGGTGTCGGAGTGAATATTTGCACCTGCTCGGGCAGAGCCTTGATCCCGCCGCGCAGAAAATCTTTCAGCCTGAACATATGGGCCGTAGTGCAGCCCGGGTGAGCCGCGATTAGGTAATACGTAAGGAAATACTTCTTTCCCTCGGCCCTGCAGGTCTCGTCAAAAAGAGTCTTGAACCTCATCAGTGGTTTAATGGAAGGCTTGTTCATCAGGGCGAGGACTTCATTATCGTAGTGCTCGGGAGCTATCTTTATCTGGCCCGAGACGTGGTACCTTACGAGTTGTTTTAAATAGCCGCTGCCGTACACTTTATCCGCCAGTACCATATCGTGCCGCACTCCCGTCGAAACAAAAACCTTTTTCACGTTCGGTATTTTCAGGATATCACCCAGTAATTTCATCTGGGCCTTATGGCCGAATATCAATTTTTCGCAGGGCTGCGGCACCAGGCAGCTCCTGTGCCTGCACGCAAGCCCGCCTTTCGAGCATTCCGAGGCGTACATGTTAGCCGTTGGCCCGCCTACATCGTAAATGATACCGTTGAAACCCGGCAGCCATGATATTTTTTCCGCCTCGCGAAGTATTGACGCCGGGCTCCTCGAGATGACCCTTCTGCCCTGGTGCGGGGCTATGGAACAGAAACTGCACTGGCCGAAGCACCCCCTGTGAGAGGTTATGGACTGCCTGATGGTCTCAATGGCGCGTATCTCTCCGGTTTTGTAGTACGGGTGAGCGTCACGTTCAAAATCAAGGTCATAGATCTCGTCGAGCTCCTTCGGGGAGGGCGGCGGCTGAGGCGGGTTGTGAATGAGGAACTTGTCGCCGTGCCGCTGCGAAAAGCCTTTTGAAGTGTCGTCGCAATCCCGGTAAAAAGCGTTGAACATCGCGAAAAATTTTCTTTTATCTTCTTTCACCTCTTCGAAAGAAGGAAGCTTTATAAAACCGTCCGCGGGTGAATCCGCGGCGTAACAGATCCCGTTCAACTGTTTCCAATCCCTGTTCTCTTTCAAGGCGCCGGCAATCTCCAGCACGGTTTTTTCAGCCATACCGTACGCGATCAAATCGGCCTTCGCGTCAAAAAGTATGGAACGTTTAATGGAGTCGTCCCAATAATCGTAGTGGGCGATGCGCCTGAGGCTCGCTTCGAGCCCGCCCAGCACTATGGGTTTCGTTCCCTTGAAATAGCGCCTGATGAGGTTGGTGTAGGCAGCGCAGGCGTGGTCGGGCCTGACGTTAACGCCGCCGGGGGTATAGTCGTCCTGCTTGCGCCACTTCTTGAGTGCCGTGTGGTTGGCGACCATTGAGTCGACGCAGCCCCCCGTGACGCCCCAGAAAAGTCCGGGTTCCCCGAGACGGGTTATGTCCGAATCATTTTCGACCGAAGGCTGGCCTATGACGGCCACCTTATAGCCGTATTTCGACAAGTATTTGCCTATCACCGAAACACCTACGTGCGGACTGTCGATGTACGCGTCGCCGGTCACGAGAATGATATCGGGCCTGTCCCAGCCCAGCTTTTCTAATTCCTGTTTAGTGGTTGGAAGAAAAATAAAAGGCTCCGTGAATATGTTTTATTGACGTTCCCCCGCCAGGCGAGCGGCTGTAAGGGGACTTAAGCATTATACCATTTTTCACTGATTCTGCCTTCAAGCAATTTGCGAAGCGGACGGATTTTTGATAAGATTTAAAAATGCTTCAGGAACTTAGCGGCCGGGAGAAACAATGACAGGGCTCAAAGGGAAATTAAACCCCACTCCTTTTATCGGTTTTGATAAGAAACCCGTCCAGCATTACAAGGGCATCAGGGCGATGTCCGATACCGACCTTCACGAACAGCTGCTTTTTATACTTCAACAAGCCGTGCCCGGCGCTGTCCCGGGAGGGAAAAAACTGCGCGTGCTGGATCTCGGCTGCGGTGAGGGAGCTTTTTCCCAGAGGCTTTTTGACGCGGGGTTCGACGTAACGGCCATTGACCTCAATAAGGAAGCTTTCCGGGCTAAAGGCCCCGAGTTCACCGTTCTTGACCTCAACGACAACAGCCAGAAAGAAAACTTCGTTTCATCCCGCAAGGGTAAGTTCGACGTTATTTTTGCGGCCGAGGTAATAGAACATCTCAAAGACCCCTGGGAGTTCGTCGCTTTCCTCAAGCAGCTCTGCGGTGAGGGGACTGAAATATTCATTACTACCCCCAATTTCGCCTCCTGGTGGGGGCGTTTCATATTCCTGTTCAGCGGCGAGTTATGGGGCTTTGATCCCGCCGCCTGGGTAGATCCTGGGCACATAAACCCGGTCAGCGCGACAGAACTCTCGCACATACTGGCCGCCAACGGGCTCAAATTAAATAATATTTATCCCTGCGGGAAACTGCCTCTGGTATGGCTGTTCAACTGGAAAAGAGCTCTTATCAGCCTTCTGATGCTGGCGTTGCATCCTTTCCTTAAGGGTTCCAGGAACGGCTGGGCGCTCTGTTTCCATTCGACCGCTCAAAAACAATAATTATGCCTCTCTCTCTTCTGCTCTTGCGAAAGATCACGAAAAAATTTTACGGGTTCCGCGGTTTCGCGCGGGTCGCGGAATGGCTCAGGCGCTCGTTGTCCTCGTCCCATAAAACAGTCCTCATCACGGATTATGACGGTGACCTCAAGATGTACTGCGATCTGGGCGAGCATATGGGAAGCCAAATATTCTGGCGCGGCTATTACTCGCGAGGCCAGTTACTGCTCCTGGGCAGGCTCCTGGGCGAGCATTCAGTGTTCATCGATGTCGGGGCTAACCAGGGAGAATTCACGCTCTTTGCCGCAAAGCGCTGCCTGGCCGGCAGGGTGCTTGCCTTCGAACCGGTGCCCGGGATAGCTGAGAGGCTCCGGAAAAACATAGAAATGAACTCTTTCGGCAACGTACAAGTGATCACTTCCGGCCTCGGTGACGAAAGGAAGACCAGCCCTGTATACACGGCGGACAAGGTTTACGCCGACGGCACGACCCACGAGGGGCTTTATACCGTATTCCCCACGGAACAGCGAAAAAGCCGGGTATGCGACATCGAGATCATGCCGCTGGACGAAACGGGAGCCGTGTCTGGTCTCTCAACGTTAGACGTAATGAAGATAGACGTGGAGGGTTCGGAACTATCGGTATTGCGCGGCGCGGCCGCCACGATAAAGAAGTTCAGGCCGGTTATCATTATGGAACTGGCTGACGAGACGTGCCGGTCCGCGGGCTACGAGCCGGCCGACATCTTAAAACACATGAGCTCTCTGTCCTACCGGTGCGAGGTCATATCCGATGACGGCCTGACCTCGCCAGTGCCGGAAGAGGGCCTGAAAAAAGGTTTTGAAAACGTAGTTTGTTATCCCCTAAAATGAAAATAACACTTGTGATCGCATCCCTTGGCTGCGGTGGGGCGGAACGCGTCGCGGCTACTATCGCCAACGAGTGGGCCGTCTGCGGCGAACAGGTCTCCATCGTTACCTTCGAAGAAAAAGACAAAGCCCCTTTCTACGGGCTCAAGCCTTCCGTAAAGCTTGTCAATCTTGAATGCAACCGTCCCGGCAGCGGGATCTTCGCTAAGTTTTCCTTCAACCTGAAAAAAATTAAATTGTTACGCAGGGCTCTGATCGGGTCGAGTCCGGATGTCGTTATTTCGTTCATGGGACAGACAAACGTTTCTTCTATCCTGGCCTCGTTCAAGACAGGCATCCCCGTTATAATAACCGAGCATATCGATAACAGGATGTATTCCTTCGGCGCGGTCTGGGATGTCCTGATGAGGCTGTTGTACCCGTTCGCGGCCGCCCTGGTGGCCGTAAGCAGGGGCGTTCTGGAATCTTTCCCGGCTTATATAAGGAAGAATGGCACGGTAATCTATAACCCTATCACCGTTGTCCCTCCGGAACCTTCGGTTAGAGAGGAACGGACCGAAAGAAAGCTCATCGGAATGGGCCGGTTGACGGGGCAGAAAGGGTTTGACCTGTTCTTAAAGGCGTTCGCCATAGTTTCGGAAAAAAACCCCGCCTGGAACGTCGAAATATGGGGCGAGGGGGAATGCCGTACGGAGCTCGAGGCGCTGAAGAAAAAGCTCGGGCTGGAAGGCCGGGTAAATTTTCCGGGCCTTACCGCGGCGCCGTACAAGCAATTCAGGGAGTCCGATATATTCGTTTTATCTTCCCGCTACGAAGGTCTGGGCATAGTGCTGTGCGAGGCCATGTCTCAGGGCCTGCCGGCTATAAGTTTTGCCTGCCCCAGCGGGCCCGCCGAGATAATCCGGGACGGAGTAGACGGTATACTCGTGGCTCCGGAAGACATCAAAGCTCTCGGGGAAGCGATGGACAGGCTGATGAATGACGATGCCGCACGCAAGCGCATGGCGCTGCGCGCCCGTAAAGTCGCTGAGCGGTTCGGGACCGCCGCTATTATTCCCAGGTGGAACGAGTTGATCCTGAAACTCATGGGCGCTTGACCGCTGGGAAAATATATTAAAAATAAATGTTACAAAACACGATATATATGCTATAGTAGATGGGCAAACCTCGCTACGCGGGGTTTGGAATAATCACCCTGACATAAATGGAAGGGTTAGAAAAAAGTAGGTGAGTAAGTAATGGCACGTGGTAAAGTTAAATGGTTCAACGACGCAAAAGGTTTTGGCTTTATTTCCAATGACGACGGCAGCAAAGATGTGTTCGCACATTTTTCCGCTATAGCGTCAGACGGATTTAAAACTTTGGCCGAAGGTGATGTTGTCGAATTCGACATCGAAAACTCCGACAAAGGACCCAAAGCAGCTAATATCAAGAAGGTATAACCAAACCCTTTCTGAAATTAAAATAAAACCGCCGATTTTTAGTCGACGGTTTTTATTTTGCCCGGGAATTATTTTCTGTAGCGGTTTTCGCGCGGCGAAGGTAACTATGAGAAAGAAACAGGACTGGATCGTATACATGCTGGAGTGCGGCAACGGAAATCTCTATACCGGGATAACGAAAGATATCGACAGGCGGATAGGAGAGCACAGGTCCGGCAGGGGGGCGAGGTTCACCAGGGCGTTCGGCGTAGAAAAACTGGTTTATAAGGAAATCCGGATGAGCCGGAGTGCCGCGTTGAAGAGGGAAGCCGAGATCAAAAGACTTAAAAGGAAAGAAAAGCTGCTGCTGATCAGGTCAAAGGATATAGATATTTGATATTTAAAATTTTATATTTGGAATGGTTTACGCCCCGTACATCTCCAGTCGCTGTTGTTTGACCCTCTCGTCAGCCAGGTACTCGTCAAAGTTCATTAGCTTATCGATCAACCCCTTGGGAGTGATCTCTATGATGCGGTTGGCGATGGTCTGGATGAACTGATGGTCGTGGGACGTGAAAAGCAAGGTACCCTTGAAATCTATCAGGCCGTTATTGAGCGCGGTGATCGATTCAAGGTCGAGGTGGTTGGTCGGTTCGTCAAGTATCAGAACGTTCGCTCCCGAGAGCATTATCTTGGAGAGCATGCATCTCACTCTTTCGCCGCCCGACAGCACGGTCGCCTTCTTCTGAGTATCGTCCCCCGAAAAGAGCATCTTCCCTAGAAAACCCCTTATGAAGCTTTCGTCTTTTTCTTTCGAGAACTGCCTGAGCCAGTCTATGAGGTTTAGATCTTCCGTAAAAAACTTTGCGTGTTCTTTGGGGAAATACGCCTGGGTAGTGGTCGAGCCCCATTTGTACTCGCCGTTCGAAGGTTTTTCTTCTCCCATCAGCACGTTGAAGAAAGCCGTGACCGCGAGCCGGTTCCTGCCCACGAAAGCGACCTTTTCCCCGCGCCTGATGATGAACGAAAGCTCCTTGAACATTACCGTTTCATCGAGCGATTTGCCCAGCGACGTGACTGTCAAAAGCTCGTTGCCGGCTTCTCTCGCGGGTTTGAAGACCACGTGCGGGTAGCGCCTCGAGGAAGGCTTGATGTCTTCGAGAGTTATCTTGTCGAGAAGGTTCTTGCGCGAGGTCGCCTGCTTCGCCTTGGAAGCGTTGGCGCTGAAACGGGCGACGAAAGCCTGCAGTTCCTCGATCTTGGAATCCATTTTTTTGTTGTAGTCTTTTTTCTGCTGCAGGGCGAGCTCGCTCGCTTCTCTCCAGAAACTGAAATTGCCCGAATAGAGCTTTACGCTGTGATAATCGATGTCGGCAATGTGGGTGCAGACCTTGTCAAGGAAATGCCTGTCGTGGGATACGGCTATTACGGTATTCTTGAATTCATAGAGAAAATTCTCGAGCCAGTTTATGGTCTCAACGTCAAGATTGTTCGTCGGTTCGTCCATCAGGAGTATGTCCGGGTTCCCGAACAGGGCCTGGGCCAGCAGCACGCGCACCTTTTCGCCTCCTGAAAGCTCTTTCATCTTGCGCTCGTGCAGGCCTTCGTTGATGTCGAGATCTTTGAGCAGTTTAGCCGCTTCGGATTCAGCTTCCCAGCCGTTGAGATAGTTGAACTCTTCTTCCAGGCTCGAGACCTTCAGCCCGTCCTCGTCGTCGAAATCCGGCTTTGCGTACAGGGCGTCCCTTTCCTTCATTATAGAGTAGAGTTTTTTGTGGCCCATAATGACGGTTTCCTTTACCTGAAAATCGTCAAACTCGAAGTGGTCCTGCCTGAGTATAGCTATGCGCTCCCCGGGAGTCACGCTTACGGTGCCGTGGGAAGGCTCGATCTCGCCTGAAAGGATCTTTAAAAACGTGGATTTTCCCGAACCGTTCGCGCCTATGAGGCCGTAACAGTTGCCGGGGGTGAATTTCAGGGTAACGTCTTCAAAAAGGACCCTGGTGCCGTAAGAGAGGGTAAGGTTTTCCGTGCTGATCATATATTATTCCTTTAGTTCCTGTATCTAACCGAAAAATGAGCGGCTTTAAGCTTGTAAGCGCATGGAGCGAAGGGCAGAAAGCCTGTCTTTTCAAGTTGTCAAGAAAGGTCGCTTATTATATCAAATTTGAACAGTTAAGTGCATTAAATCTTGGGGAATATCCTTGACAAAAAGCGGTGTTTTAATTATAATTTAAGTCAACCCTTTTAAGATCAGGGGTTGGGAAAGACATGCCGGCAAGAAAGAACGCCGGAAGAAAAAAGGCGGGTGACGTAGTAATGGTATTAGGCAAAGTCAAATGGTTCAATGACCAGAAGGGCTACGGTTTTATCTCGAAAGATGACGGTAGCGGAGACGTTTTTGCGCATTTTTCGGCGATAGAGTCGGAAGGTTTCAAAACTTTAGCTGAAGGCGAGGCGGTCGAATTCGACGTGGTCGACTCAGATAAAGGACCGAAAGCAGCCAACATAAAGAAAGTTAAATAAGTTCTTTATAGTCGTTGACATTTAAAACAAGAACCTCTGATTATTAGTCGGAGGTTTTTTGTTTGCCAAACCGCGGTTTTTTTCCGCTGCGGGAAAAGGTGCGGTTGGCAAACACTTTGAAAATCAAGGCCTGAAAAGACAACGACACGCTTTAGCGGCTTAAATATTGTATAATTAATCGATGAAGAGAATATATCGTTTAGTAAATGACAGGAAGATCGCGGGGATCTGCGGTGGTATCGGTGAGCTGCTGAACATCGACCCTACCCTGATACGGCTGGCGCTTATTTTTCTGTGCCTCGTGACGGCTGTCATGCCGCTTGTCATAACTTACTTGATCGGCTGGATAATCATTCCGGAAAAACCGGAAGACGATTTTAAGGGAGTTTAATATGCAGGCGCTGAAACCTAAGGTCTCGATAATCGGTTGCGGGAACGTGGGCATGAGGTACGCCTACGCGATGGTTATTAAGGGGCTGGCCAGGCAGATAGTACTTGTTGACCGGGAGATCAAAAAAGCCGAAGGGGAAGCCATGGACCTCGCCCACGGGGCGCCGTTCGTTTCGCCCGTGGAAATTTTGGCCGGGAACTACGCAGACACGGCGGATTCGGATATCGTGGTAATAACCGCCGGTTCAAAACAGAAACCCGGGCAGTCCAGGATAGAGCTCGTGAAGGATAACACAGAAGTATTCAGGAAGATAATACCCGATATAATGAAATACGCGCCCGGGGCCATACTGCTCGTGGTCTCGAACCCCGTAGATGTGCTGACTTATGTTGCTTATAAATTATCTGGCAAACCTTCGAGCGAGGTCATCGGTTCCGGTACTGTCCTTGATTCCGCCAGGTTCCGTCACGAGCTTGCGAATCACTGCCTGATAGACCCGCACAACATACACGCGTATATTCTGGGGGAACACGGCGACAGCGAATTCCCGGTCTGGAGCAGGGCCCTCATAGGCGGAGTGCAATTTACCGATTATTGCCTCGTGTGCAAGAAGAGGAACGGTTGCGACCACAAACCGATACTTGATGGTATTTTTACTAAAGTGAGGGATTCCGCGTACAAGATAATCGAAATGAAGGGGGAGACGTCTTACGGTATAGGGCTTGCGGCCACCAGGATAACCCAGGCTATACTGCACGACGAGAACGCCATACTCCCCGTTTCGTCACTGGTAAAGGATTATCTGGGGATAAACGACATTTACCTGAGCCTTCCCGCGGTGATCAACAAAAAAGGCATAAGGGATGTAATGAAGATAGGGCTCAACGAAACAGAAGAAAAAGCCCTCGTAAGTTCAGCCGCCGCGGTTAAAAAAGTTATAGCTGATATCGGCCTTTAATCTACCGGGAGAGCATGACTAAAGATCAAAAACAAGTTATTTTTTCGGCAGTCCTTATATTTACAGCGGTTCTATGTGTTTATCTTATTAAATTCAGGTATGCTGGCTCCGGCGACACAATTCCCAATGAACTCCTCCCTGTAACCATAATTCGCGAACACAACCTGGATTTCAATGAATTCGTGAAGGACCCGGAAAAAATCGGGTATTTTTTCGCGAACGTCAACGGAAAGATAGTTTCGTTCTATTCTCTCGTCACCGGTTTCCTCAATACGCCCGCCTACGTGATAGCCAACGCTTTAGGCTTCGACATTTTTTCCGCGCGCTTTATCCTGTCGATGATATCGGCGTCCGTTATGACGGCCCTTTCCGCCGTTTTTTTGTATCTCTGCCTGCTGCGGGTTACGGAAAAACATTCTACGGCGGTTTTCTTTGTCCTGGTTTACGCTTTCGGGACTACCGCCTGGAGCATCGCTTCCAGGGGAGTATGGCACCACACATCGTCGCTTCTTTTCATTACCATCGCGCTTTATATCCTTCTTTCAAGGAATGAAAGGAGCCTCCCGTTCGCCGGTCTGTTCCTGGGTCTTACCATACTTAACCGGCAGGGCAACGCGGCTATGGCTGTCGCGCTGCTGGCCTACGTCCTTGTTTATTTCAGGCGCAGATTTGCATATTTTCTTATTTTGTTCCTTATTCCTCCGGCCTTCCTGTTATTTGATTACCATGTTTGGAAGATGGACTTTGGTTATTTGTCCGGTAATATGCTGGAAGGAATTTCTGGACTTCTTTTCAGCCCTTCGAGGGGGCTTTTCGTATTCAGCCCGGTCTTTATTTTCGCGTTCCTGGGTATCGCTTATTGCCTGTTCGTAAGAAAGGAAAATAAGCTCTTCCCGTTCCTCGCGGCCGGGATAGCCCTGCACATACTTCTTTTTTCCCATTGGCAGCTGTGGTGGGGCGGGCATTGTTTCGGATACAGGTTCCTTACGGAAACGGCTCCGGCGCTTACGATATTCCTGGCCGTCTACTGGGAAAAAGTAATAGACAAAAAAGCCTATCTAAGAGTGCCGTTCCTGTTATTATTGTCCGTTTCTGTATATTTCCATTTTCTAGGGGCGTTCTATTATCCGAGCGGGTTCAACTGGTATCCCGATGACATAGACAAGGACCCCAAGCGCCTCTGGAACGTAAAAGACAGCGAGCTCACTAGATGCACTATAGGGTTCCTTATAAATTCCGGTATAGTAAAGCGGCCGCAGGGGTAGATGAAATGTTCATAGAAGACGATGACGTGAAAACGATGCTCGCCTTCAAAGAAGGGGAGGCCGAAGCCTTCGAGAGACTACTTTCGAAGTACGAAGGCCCCATCATCAATTTTATTTACCGTTTCACCCGGGATCAGCGGCAGGCCGAGGACCTAGCCCAGGAAGTATTCTTGAGGGTTTACAAGTCCGCCGGGGCGTACGTCCCGTCCGCGAAGTTCTCCACCTGGCTCTACCGCATAGCTTCCAACCTTTCACTGGATTACATAAAGAAGAGGAAACACCGCGTTATTTGGGGAGCCCGTCCGCTGTCCGGCCTGGATGAGAACGGCAAGAGCATAGAGATGGAAGATGAAGCCTTGAAAACACCCGAAGCGGCGGCCGAAGGCGCGGCGGAAGAAAAACGCGTAAACTCCGCCCTCTCGGAACTGCCCGACAAGCAGCGGATCGCCCTGACCCTCAGGGTGTACGAAGACAAGTCATACAGCGAAATATCCGGTATTCTTGGCTGTTCGACAGCGGCCGTTGAATCCCTGATATTCCGCGCCAGGCAAAACCTTTTAAAAAACCTCAAGCCGGGAGAGTGAGATGAATAAGAAAAAACCCCCAAAAAAGACCCGCAAAAGAGCGCCTAAACAATGCGGTAAATACGATTTCGTGAAACCGCTGAAAAAGATCAGGTGCGCCAATTGCGTGCACTGCGGCGGTTGCCGCGGTATCCTCCTCTAAATCTTCTAAATCCCTCCAAAAAACGGGTAGAAAAAAGTCAGCAAAAAAAGATATAGCCGATTTTAAACCAACCGTTATATATAGTATGAAAATAATTGAAAGATTCGGTACAAGCACTATGTCTTTCATGTTTGGCTGCTCTTGCAAGCCGTCCGGGGCTGTTTCTTTCTCTTCTGTCACCGCGCCGGCATTCAAAGCCGCAATTGATAATAACGCTCCCGATTCAGTGCTTCTCGACGTCAGGACGCCGGAAGAGTATTCTAAAGGGAGCATTAAAGGCGCTTTGAACATTGATTACTATGCTCCGGATTTTCAAAGCCGGATCTCAAGTCTCGATAGGACAAAAACATTCCTAATCTACTGCCGTTCAGGCCACAGGACTTCTAAAACAGCGCGGCTGATGCAGAAGCTTGGGTTCAAAACAGTACTCGCTCTTGCCGGCGGCATACTGGACTGGACCGCGAACAACTTCCCCCTGAAAAAGTGAGCAATATAAATTATTTCCGGAAACCGCAAGTTTTTCCGTTTTTTGTCGTTTAATATATTAGAGGCCAATATATGAACTGCAAGACAACTTCAAGAATGCTCTCGAAATTCATGGACGGCGAGCTGGGAGAAATTGACAGGATAGAAATGACTTCCCACATCGAGGACTGCCGCGAATGCAAGCAGGAATTATCAGAACTCTTAACCCAGCGTGAGCTTTTAAGCGCAAGGAGGAGCATTATCAAGCCCTCAACGGGATTTCACGCCATTTTCTGGCAGAAAGCGCGCGCTTTAGAGAACTCGGGGCAAACGTATAGTTTCCCGGTTCTCAGATGGGCCTCAGTTCCTATCGGCATTTCCTTCTTCCTTATCCTTTTTACGGCATTCTCATTTATCTCCCCGGCTCTGTACGGTGGGAATATATCGGAGGCGGCGAAGAGATCGTTCATCGGCTATTCCACCCAGAGCGTCTTTGCCCCAGTCAATTACGCGAAGTTCTGCGACAAGTGCATCAACAGCCTCTGCGAGTGTTGTAAGGCGAAACCTGGGGCGAAATGCGCCTGCGTAAAATAAACCGCGCCCCGGTTAGGGTTAAAGTGAGGCAATAATATGAACGGAAAATCCAAGATCGCTGTCCTGAGTTTCGTTGCCGGAATTCTTTGTTTTGTTCAGCTGCTGGGCATCGAGAAAGCGCTGATGGCCGTCATATTCGGTGCCATAGCTTTAAAGGACGTCCGCGAGAACCAGACAGGCGGGAAGAACCTTGCCTACGCCGCGATAGCGCTCGGATCTTTGTATATAGTCGTTCTCGCGGTCATAGCGATAATCAAAGGTCCGAGTATCGTGCAGTTGATAAAAAATATGCGCTAGAGTAAAGGAGAAAATTCATGAAATATATAATTTTTGCGTGTTTTGCTATAATACTAGGATTAACAACGATGCATTCACCGTTGTTCGCGGGATCCTGCTGCGGCGGCAGTGATTCGGATTGCCAATCACAAGGCGCGAGTACGATAAAAGCCGATAATTTAGCTGTTAAAACGGCAGTTTACGTCTGCCCGATGCATCCTGAAGTCCAAAGCGACAAGCCCGGAAAATGCCCCAAATGCGGTATGGATTTAGTGAAGAACGAAGCGCCGGATACCGTTAGCGGCAGCCGTTGCGGAGATACGAGCAATTGCAATATGGGGCCAACAGATGATAAAGTCGGTACAACAAATGAAACTTCAGTAAATACGGTAGTATCAAAAACTGAGAATAATAGTGCTTTACAGACATACCAATGTCCTATGCATCCCGAAGTAACGAGTGATAAACCGGGAAAATGCCCGAAGTGCGGGATGAATCTCGAAAAAAAGTAGAAATTTACAATGAATAAATATATCTCTCTTATAATGGTTTACTTTTCTTTCCTGGCCGTCACCGCCGCGCCCGGGTTTTCACAGGAGCCGGTAACGATCAATGCCCTCTTAGATATGGCAAAACAAAACAATGCCGAGATCATTGCCGCAAGAGAAAGGATGAGGGCCGCCGGCGCCCGGGTCGCGGGGGAGAGAACCTGGGATAAGCCCAGGCTTACGCTAGAATGGTGGGATATTCCAGAGGGCACGTTCGACCTGTCGGGTGCCGCCCAGAAGATGTACGGCATCAGCCAATCCGTGCCGTTCCCGGGGAAACTGGGGGCCAGAGGCGCCGTCGCCGGAGCCGAGGCCGAGATAGCGCAGTGGGAATACCGCAGAGTGGAGCAGGACGTAGTTTCGAGGCTTAAAAGTGAATACGCGGCCTATTATTATCTGGTCAAATCGATCGAAACTTTACGAAAGACCTCAGGTATAATGAACGATCTTGGAAAAGTAGCCGAAGCGAAATATATGACGGGCAAGGCCTCCCAGGGCGAGCTACTGCGAGCGCAGATCGAAGCTGAGAAAATGTCCGCCGAAGCCGTTAACCTGGATTCGGAAAGAGATTCATCGGCCGCGTCCATCAACAGGCTTCTCGGTAAAAGCGAAGACGCTGTGCTGGGCGATCCCGAAGAGCTCAATAGTTTCAACGAGACGGTTTCGTGGGACGAGATCAAGGCCCTGGTACTCAATAATAACCCGGAGTTCAAGATAGCTCAGGCGATGGAACTCAAAGCTAAGCGGGAGAGGCGCTCTGCGCGCCTTGAGTACCTGCCGGACTTCGATATTACATACAGGAGAAAAACCCTTAACGGCCAGTGGGCCGGCAGTGATTTTATGTTCGGGTTCGATGTGCCGCTCTGGTTCAGTAAACAGGGTTCGCTGGTCAGGGAAACAAGGCATTCCAGGGAGGCGGCGGGAGCGCTCGGCGCGGACGCCGGGTTTGCGGCCGTGGCCGGGGCGAAAGAGGCCTTCATAAAACTCGGGAACTCCAAAAGAATGGCCGAACTTTACAATAAGAGCGTACTGCCAAAATCCGAGCAGGCGCTCAACGTAACGAGGTCGGGCTATGACGCTGGTAAAGCGGGGTTTCTCGAACTGATGGAGAACGTCAAGTCTTACCTCCAACTCAGGCTTGAATACTATGGTTACGTTTCCGATTACGTTAAAGGCCTCGCCGCGCTTGAGAAAGCAGCCGGTGCGAACGTGCAAAAAGGAGCAGGCAAATGAAACGATCCATTTTAATTTTATCGCTGCTATTTTCTGTAGCGATCATATTTATTGCCTGTTCTAAAACGGGGGAATATAAATTACGTCCCGCCAAAGCCTCGGAGGTAGGAATGCAGGCGATATGCCCCGTCACTAATAACGTGTTCAACGTGGATAAAGGAACAAAAGCCGTTGACTACAAGGGAAAGACTTATTTTCTCTGCTGCCCGGATTGCTCCGCAGATTTTCAAAAGAAGCTAGGTATAGCCGTGAGCAAAGAAGGCAGGGACGCGCAGGCGATGAAATCCATGCCGGGAATGAAGGAAATGAAGCCAGCTTCAAGCGGCGAAAAAGAGATAATGTACTGGACCTGCCCTATGCACCCGCAAGTAAAAGAAAAGGGCCCTGGCCAGTGCCCAATATGCAACATGGACCTTGTACCCGTTTACAAGAAAGAGGGCAACAGGATAGGCGTTGACCCCGCTAACGGGAAACTGCTCGGCCTCAAGAACGAAGCCGCCCGCGTCATGGAGATAAGCAAAACCGTGCGCCTGCCGGCGAGAGTGGCTTACGACAACGACCTCTACCTTTCACAGCAGGAATACATATTGAGTTTCAAGAGCCAGGGCGGACAAAACGATATACTTGAAGCCGCGAAATTCCGCTTGACCCTGCTGGGTTATAGTGACAGTGATATAAAGGAACTTGATAAACAGGCGGGGCCCGATAAAACGCTCCTCATTCCAGGCGACAAGGCCTGGCTGTTCGTGGACGTTTACGAGAACGACCTGCAGTCAGTCAAACCCGGCAGGGAAGTAACAGTTTTGACTGACACTTATCCTTCGACAAAGTTCCACGGAAAAGTTATGTTTGTTGAACCCTCTATAAACCCCGAGACCCGTTCGGCCAAGGCCAGGATAGAGGTGGATAATACGGGCGGATTGCTTAAGCTCGAAATGTTCGCGAGCGTTGAAATAAAAACTTCGCAGGGCCCGATCCTCGCGGTACCTAAATCGGCGGTAATTGACACCGGGTTAAGAAAAGTAGCCTACGTTGACCTCGGCAACGGCGAGTACGAACCCCGGGACGTTAAGACCGGTTTTGCCGGCGACGATTACGTGGAAATTAAAGAAGGCCTCAAAAAGAGCGAGTTGGTCGTGACAAATGGCAATTTTATGCTTGACTCTGAGAGCCAGCTGAGGGGCACAACCGATAAAAGTGGCGGCTCAATGGGTGGAATGGACATGGGTGGGAAGAAGTAGTTTTAGTGTTGTCATTCCCGCGAAAGCGGGAATCCAGTTGTTTATAAAACGGTCAATTGTTGCAAAATTTGCAACTGTTCAAGCATAAAGAAATAGAGCAGGAATTCGAAACAATGGGTTGTCATTCCCGCGAAAGTGGGAATCCAGTTCCTTGGGGGAGTTGTGAAGAACTACTATGTTTATATTCTGGCAAGCAAAAGAAACGGGACATTGTATATATGCGTAACAAGTGATTTGATCAAACGCGTTTATGAACACAAAAATAATTTAGTAAAAGGTTTTACCAACAAGTATAAAGTTCACAAACTAGTATATTATGAAGCCACCAAAAATATTGAAAGTGCGATAACTCGCGAGAAACAGTTAAAGAAGTGGAGCAGAGCTTGGAAGCTGGAATTGATTGAATCTGTAAATCCTGAGTGGCAAGATTTGTACGACGAATTGGAATCTGGATTCCCGCTTTCGCGGGAATGACAAAGGTGGTTGTCAGTTATGAATGTTTCAAGATTGAGGCATTCGAAGGCAAGTTTCATTCGTTAGCTTATCAACTTTGGACCGCCCAAATCTTAATATGAATAATTGGAATATTCCTGATTGTTTAGAAAGAGAAGTCAAAAGGCAGAGATAGAAGATGCATCTATTGTAATATAAAATTTGGGTCTTCAAAAGCTAAAAGAAAAACACTAGCAACATGGGAACATATAATTAATGATGCGAGTATAATCAATCGAGGAAACATTGCCATATGTTGTTTTTCGTGCAATTCGAGCAAGGGCGCTAAGAAGCTTTCCGATTGGCTAAAATCAGACTATTGCAAGAAACGTGGAATTACTAAGAATTCAGTTGCTGAAGTTGCAAGAAGAGCTTTGAAAAATAGGTGTAGTAAAGTATAGAAATATTTTTAACTCTACCTTTGCTTCGCTCGATGATGATTGTAAAACCTAAATGGTTAGCAATAGGAAATTAAACTATGATCGAAAAAATCATCGACTGGTCGGCTAAGAACAAAGTATTCGTCTTTCTCGGCGTCGCGGCAATGATCGCCTGGTCGGTCTGGGCTATCAAGAACATTCCGCTCGATGCCATTCCCGATCTTACCGATACCCAGGTCATCATTTATACAAAGTGGGACCGGCCGCCGCAGGTTATCGAGGACCAGGTGACTTACCCCGTTGTCTCCGCGCTTCTGGGAGCCCCCAAGGTCAAAGACATCCGCGCATTCTCTGATTACGGCTTCTCCTACGTCTACGTTATTTTTGAAGACGGCACCGATGTTTACTGGGCGCGTTCGAGAGTTATGGAATACCTTTCGAAGGTAACCCAGCAGTTGCCCCAGGATGCGAAAGTGGAGCTAGGGCCCGACGCCACCGGTGTGGGCTGGATATACGAATACTCTTTGGTTGACAGTTCCGGCAAACATTCGCTCGACGAACTGCGCACCTTCCAGGATTGGCACCTGAAATACGCTCTGCAGTCGGTCAAGGGGGTGGCCGAGGTAGCATCGATAGGCGGCTATGTCAAACAATACCAGATAGTCGTAGACCCTGTGGCTCTTCAGCAGTACAAAATACCTCTTTCGGCGGTCGTTGCCGCAGTCAAGAGTTCCAACCAGGAAACGGGAGCCCGGGTAATAGAGTTCTCGGGAACCGAGTATATGCTTACGGTCAAAGGCTACATCACCAAAAAGGAAGACATAGAGCAAGCGGTTCTTAAAGTCTCGAACGGCGTGCCCGTAAAGGTTAAAAATGTCGCCACCGTAGAACTCGGGCCCGATATAAGAAGAGGCGTTGCCGAGCTTAACGGCACCGGTGAAGTGGTAGGCGGGATAGTAGTTATGCGTTACGGGGAGAATGCCTTAGACACCATTGAACGCGTCAAGGATAGGCTCTCTCAGATACAACTGCCTGAAGGGGTAAAAGTAGTTCCCGTCTACGACCGCTCGGAGCTGATAAACAGGGCGGTAGACACCTTAAGAAAAAAGCTCATCGAAGAAATGCTTGTGGTGTCCCTCGTCATACTCATTTTCCTTCTGCACTTTCCTTCAGCCGTGATACCCATAATAACCCTGCCGATAGCCGTGCTTTTTGCCTTCATACCGATGCACTATATGAAACTGACGTCCAACGTGATGTCGCTGGGAGGCATCGCCATAGCCATAGGCGCCATGGTCGACGCCGCCATAGTGGTCGTAGAGAACGCGCACAAGGAACTTGCTAAATGGCAGGATGAAGGCAAAAAGGGCGATTACCATACCATACTTTTAAATGCCATAAAAGAGGTCGCGAGGCCTTCGTTCTTCTCGCTTATAGTTATTGCGGTCGCCTTTATCCCGATATTTTCGCTAGAGGGTATAGAAGGCAGGCTTTTCAAGCCGCTGGCCTTCACCAAGAATTTCGCTATGTTCTTCGCGGCTTTCCTTGCCATTACGCTGGACCCCGCCATCCGGATGCTGTTCACGCGCCTTGAGAATTACAGTTTCAAGCCTAAATGGCTTGCCTCTATCGTAAACACCGTGCTTGTTGGAAAGATCCATTCCGAAGAAAAACACCCGATATCGAGCTTTCTTTTTAAAATATACGGGCCGGTAGTGGACGCGGTTTTGAGAAATCCGTATAAAGTAATTATAGGGGCCGTGCTTGCCTTCGTTCTTACGATGCCGGCCTTTTTCCTGCTGGGCAAAGAGTTCATGCCGCCTTTGAACGAGGGCTCAATTCTTTACATGCCTACGACTTTGCCCGGTATATCGATAGCCCAGGCGCAGGAACTGCTGACGGCGCAGGATAAACTTTTGAAGTCGTTCCCGGAAGTGCTGACGGTTTTCGGCAAAGCCGGCAGGGCCGAAACTTCCACCGACCCGGCGCCCCTGTCGATGATGGAAACGACCGTCATACTTAAGCCCCAGAACGAATGGCGGCATAAGGGCAGGTGGTTCAGCTTTCTTCCGGATTTTCTGGAAGGGCCATTCCGTGTTGTCTGGCCTGACAGGATAAGCTGGGACGAGCTTATTTCAGAGATGGACGCGAAACTAAAGCTTCCCGGGGTGGTCAACGCTTGGACCATGCCCATTAAGGGCAGGATAGATATGCTTTCTACCGGCATCAGGACGCCCGTGGGGATAAAAATATACGGCGACGATCTCGCGGTGGTCGAGAAGATAGGCAAGGAGATAGAGACGCACCTGTCGATGGTCAAGGGCACAAGAAGCGCTTTTGCCGAACGCACGGCCGGCGGCTATTTTATCAACTTTAACCTCAACAGAGAAGCGATAGCCAGATATGGTTTGTCCGTGGAAGACGTCAGCACTAACATTATGGCGGCCATAGGCGGCGAGAACGTTACCCAGACCGTTGAAGGCCGGGAACGGTTCCCGGTCAACGTCCGTTACCCCAGGGAACTCAGGAACGACATAGAAAAAATAAAGAGAATGTATATACCGACCCCGTCCGGCGCCCAGATACCGCTTAACCAGCTCGCTGAGCTTAAGACCGAGACCGGCCCGGGCATGATAAGGGACGAGAACGGCCGCCTTACCGGCTACGTTTACGTTGATGTCGCGGACAGGGACCTGGGCAGTTACGTCGAAGACGCCAAAAAGATGATATACAGGGAAGTCTCGCTGCCCGCGGGTTATTCTATAGAGTTTTCCGGCCAGTTCGAGTTCATGGAACGGGTCAAGGAGCGGATGAAGGTCGTCCTGCCTCTGACGCTTTTCATAATATTCATTCTGCTTTACATAAGCACGAGGTCCTATACTAAAACTTTCATAATACTCCTCGCCGTGCCGTTCTCTCTCATAGGAGCGGTGTGGATACTTGTTCTTCTCGGCTACAACCTTTCCATAGGCGTGTGGTCGGGTATAATCGCGCTGCTGGGAGTAGACGCCGAGACCGGGATATTCATGCTCCTGTACCTTGACATTTCTCATGATGAGGCAAAGAAGAAGGGCATGCTAAATACCATAGACGAACTTAAAGCTGCTGTCCATCACGGAGCTGTAAAAAGGATTAGGCCGAAACTCATGACAGCGGCTGTTCTTTTCATCGGTCTCTTGCCGATAATGTGGGCTCAGTCGCACGAGATAGGCGCTGACGTGATGAAGAGGATAGCCGCTCCGCTGGTAGGAGGTATATTCACTTCTTTTCTGATGGAACTGCTGGTCTATCCGGCGGTATACTTTTTGTGGAAGAAAAAGGAATTTAAACAATAGCGCATGGCGGATGCCATAGCCTAATTTGGAGGATGCGATGGAAAAGAAAAATGACGCGTTGAAGTTCGTGCTGGATTTCGAGAAAAAAGGCGTGAACATGTACCTGGAGCTGGCCGCTAAAACGGATAACCCGCTCGGCAAGAAGTTGTTCTATTCGCTCGCGAGCGAAGAGATAGCGCACGCTCGCAAAGCGGACGAGACCTATAACGGGCTTAGCGCGAAAGAAAGCTTTGTCTTGAAAGCGGTCGACGCGCCGCCGATCGAGCAGGTGCTGAAGGACTATTTCAAAAAAATGGGTGAGACTAAATTCAAAAAAGGCGGCGAGAATACTGAGGCGTACGAACTGGCGATGGATATGGAAAAAAAGGGCTACGAGACCTATAACGCCTTTCTCAAGAATGCCAAATCTGAACAGGAAAAAGCTTTTTTCAAATGGATCTTGCGCGAGGAAAGCGAGCATCTCTCGGCTATAGCCAACGTTTACGCTTATCTCACGGGGACTGGCGACTGGCTTGAGGAAGACGAATCGAAGACCTGGAACTGGATGAACTTATAATTGGCCGCCTGCCCCGCTTCCTAGTATACGATAGCGGGGGAGGTGCCTGCCGCGAGTGCCAAAAGTACGCCTAATTACTAATTGAATTGCCTCATCGTTTATGATAAAATTATAACACGTTAACAGCTAAAGTTTTGTCCGGGAGCGGATCAATTGGCCAGGCAGGCGGCGGTTTGGGTTTTATTCAATATAGGCATCCTCGCGATGCTTTTTTTTGACCTGGGGGTCTTCCACAGAAAGAACAGGGTAATTTCACTCAAAGAATCCCTTGTCTGGAGCGCGATATGGGTGGCCGCCGCCCTCGCTTTCAACGTGCTTGTCTATTTCTGGCGCGGGCCCGCGAAGGGGATGGAATTCCTGACCTGTTATGTGATCGAAAGGTCGCTGAGCGTAGACAATATATTTGTTTTTATCATTATATTTTCTTATTTCAAGGTGGCGGCGAAATACCAGTACAAAATACTTTTCTGGGGCATACTCGGGGCGCTCATTTCGAGAGCGGTCTTCATAGTTTCCGGCGTGGCTCTCGTGAGCAAGTTCCACTGGATGATATACGTTTTTGGCGTTTTCCTCGTATATATGGGGTTTAAACTCGCTTTCGAAAAAGAAGAAGAGATACATCCCGAAGATAACATACCGCTGAAGCTGTTCAAAAAACTTTTCCCGATCTCGGATGGGCCGGATGACGGCAGATTTTTTCTGGTGAAAGCGGGAAAGCTGTTCGCGACGCCGCTCCTTCTGGTACTGGTCGTTATAGAAACTTTCGATATTATTTTTTCCGTAGATTCCATACCAGCGGCGCTCGCGATAACTTCCGATTCTTTTACTATCTACGCGGCCAACGCCTTCGCGATCCTGGGTTTGCGCGCCACATATTTCGCTGTCGAAGGCTTCATGAAGATGTTCCGTTACCTAAATTACGGGCTTTCCGCGGTGCTGACCTTTGTCGGGGTAAAGATGCTCCTGACGGATTGTTATAAGATATCGACTAACGCGTCGCTTGCGGTAATAGTACTTGTGCTCGCGTTAGCGGTAGTGTTGTCGGTTACGATAAAAGAAAATGTCGCGTATGAACAGGAGAGGCCAAAATGAAAAAAGTGATATTTTTGACAAGTGCCGCGGTTATTTTTTCTGTATGGGCGTGCGGTAAAAAAGAAGTACCCCGGCCTCCGGCGTTAAATCAGCCTGCGGCAGCCGTTCCGCTCAAGAACGACGTCGCGGAGGGTTTTATACCCGATACAGGTCAATACGGGACCGTAACCCAGTGCCCCGTTATGGGGGAAAAAGTAGTCGTAGGAAAGGATACAAAGGCCGTAAAATATAAGGGTAAGGTTTATTACCCCTGCTGTCCGTCCTGCGAGGCTCAGTTCAAGCAGAATCCCGATAAATACGCTAAATAGCCGAGATCCCTCCAGTATATTACATATTATATATACGAAAAAAAATACTAGTGTTAGAGTAAACACTAGTATTTTTTATATTTAAAGCGAGCGATCGCTTTTTTGTCTAATAAGTATTCCTGCCTTTAGAAATTGTACATAGCGGCTAGAGCGGGATAGATATTATTTTTTGAGTCCTGCATGAAGACGACAGAACTGTCGAAGTGTTTGTTGAGGCTCGTTTTTTTGGAAGATGAAGCCGGAGCCGGAGCTTCTATGAAAGCAACCGCGGCGCCGAAAACAGCGCCACCTAGATAACCCCAGGCTGCCCCGTCGCCCAGGAACCTCGAGTCATCCTTGTTGAGGGCGTTTATGCCGCCCCAGACCGTCCCAAGAAGAAGCCCGAATTTTGCTCCCTCCTTCATATCCCTCAGTATCAAGGCGCCTATGCCTTTGTTTCCGTTGGAAGCGTCAACCGCCCCGAGAATAATGCCGAGCCCCGCGCCCGCCAGGAGCCCGTAGCCGCCACTAACAAGTATCTCTTTTCCTTTGTCGGATTCATTTTCATATCTCAAATAACCGGCTGAGAGGCCGGAAAAAAGCCCGAGCCCCATACCGGACACTCCGTAATCTATGATAGAAACTTCTCCTTCCGGGGCTTTGCCGAACACGTCGCCGGCGAAACCAGATAGGGGAAAACTTGCAAGAACTACGCCCACGCTCAATAATAACGAGATCTTCCTGAACATTGCGCCTCCTTTAAGGCAGCTAGCTTACTTTCAGAATGGTTAAATCGCGATGCGGCTGCTTTTTCCAAATCAATGATACAAAAATAATACGTTATTTTCCAGTTCAAAAAAATTTCTTTTGCGGTGCCGCTATGAGCGGTTTACAAGATAAACAGTTTTTCCGACGTACAATGTGCGCCCTGGCCCAGGCAAAAAAACTTTAATATATTTTTTTAAAACACTTGACAAGAAATTACGTTTATATTATAATGTCTATTAAGAAGATAGACATAATAGAATAATGTTAAGCGCTTCAAGCGAAATAACTCAAATGAATAACAGTCTAGCAGTAGAAACAAGAACGATTAAAATCGATAACCCGGGCGGCCTGCATTTGCGCGTGGCGGCCGAAGTCGTCAAGATATGCCGCAGACATCGCGCAAGGGTATATCTGTCTTGCGGCGCCTGCCCGGAAGCTGAAGGCTGTTCAGTGTTAAGCTTGTTAATGTTAAGCGCCGGGAAAGGCGAGAGCGTGACGATCAGGGCGGAAGGTATTGACGCAAAAGAAGTCATTGAAAAGATCTCAGGTTATTTCGCGGGCGGAGCCGGGATATAGCAAATACGGGAGGGGTAAAATGAAGGGATTTAAGCGAATGCGATGTTGTTAACAGCTGAGAAGAGAGAATGGAGATCAGAGATAAGAATGAAAACAATCTAAAACGACAGGAGAAACTAAAATGAGCAAGATCGATTCTAAACTTAACGTTGACTCACTCGTGTTACACGGCGGCCAGGAAGCAGACCCAACTACAGGTTCAAGAGCAGTCCCGATCTACCAGACGACTTCCTACCAGTTCAAAGACGCGGATCACGCGGCGAGGTTATTTGGCCTCGCGGAATTCGGGAACATTTATACCCGCCTTATGAACCCGACCACGGACGTGCTTGAAAAAAGGGTCGCACTCCTTGACGGCGGAGCGGCGGCATTGGCTACCGCGAGCGGGCAGGCAGCTATATCGCTTTCTTTACTGAACATTGCCCAGAACGGTGACGAGATAGTCTCCGCGGATAACCTGTACGGCGGAACATATACATTGTTCCAAAATACTTTCAAAAAGTTCGGTATTAAGGTGACATTCGTAAAATCGAGCGACCTTTCTGCGTTCGAAAAAGCCATAACGCCTAAAACGAAGGCGATATACGCCGAGTCAGTGGGTAATCCGAAGCTCGATATCGCCGATCTCGAGGCTATATCAAAGATAGCACATAAGAACGGCATCCCGCTGGTACTAGACAATACTTCGACGCCCTACACCCTGAGGCCCATCGATCACGGCGTGGACATCGTAGTTTATTCGGCCACGAAGTTCCTTGGCGGGCATGGTACGTCGCTGGGCGGGGTTATAGTCGATTCGGGTAAGTTCGACTGGACGAACGGAAAATTCCCTCTTATAACGGATCCTGACCCCAGCTATCACGGGTTGAAATTCGTCGAGGCGCTTAAACCGATAGGCAATATCGCTTACATAATTAAAGCAAGGGTAAATCTTTTAAGAGACCTGGGCCCCGCGATATCGCCGTTCAACTCGTTTCTCCTGCTTCAGGGTATAGAAACGCTTCATCTTAGATATCCGAGGCACTCAGAAAATGCTCTTGCCGTGGCGAGATTTCTCGAGAAACACCCTAAAGTAAGCTGGGTCAACTATCCCGGGCTCGATTCAAGTCCCGAAAAAAAGAAAGCTGACAAATACCTCAAGCACGGCGCGGGCGCGATAATAGGGTTCGGAATAAAGGGAGGCATCGAGGCCGGAAAGAAATTCATTGAATCGCTTGAACTGTTCTCTCACCTCGCCAATATCGGCGACGCGAAGTCTCTGGCGATACATCCGGCGAGCACTACGCACTCACAGCTTTCCCCTGAAGAGCAGAAGGCCACGGGAGTCACGCAGGATTTTATAAGGCTTTCGATAGGTATTGAGCATATAGATGATATCATATCCGACATCACGCAGGCGCTGGCAAAAGCGTAATGGTCACCGTCAGTTGACAGGCTTATAAGTTGAAAAGTAAAGTCTAAGAAAAGGAGTTTAAAATGTCCAAAATTTACGAAGACATCACAAAGACGGTAGGCAACACGCCGTTGGTAAAGATCAACAAGCTGGCGAAGGGCGCGGGCGCGACTATACTCGCGAAACTCGAATCTTTCAACCCGCTCTCGAGCGTCAAGGACAGGCTGGGAGTCGCGCTCATAGAAGACGCTGAAAAAAGAGGTGTATTGAAAAAGAATTCAGTCATCATTGAACCGACCAGCGGGAACACGGGTATCGCTCTTGCTTTCGTCGCCGCGGCCAAAGGTTACAAGCTAATTCTTACTATGCCTGAAACAATGAGCGTTGAACGCAGACAGCTCCTGAAGATCCTTGGAGCCGAACTTGTGCTTACCGAAGGTCCCAAAGGAATGAACGGAGCCGTAGCAAAAGCGGAAGAACTCGCAAAAATAACTCCCAACAGTTTTGTGCCTCAGCAGTTCAATAACCCGGCCAACCCCGAGATACACCGCAAGACCACGGCCGAAGAGATATGGAACGATACTGACGGCAAAGTCGACATATTCATAGGAGGGGTGGGCACGGGCGGAACGATAACGGGCGTAGGTGAAGTGCTCAAAAAACGCAAACCCGGCGTAAAGATAATAGCCGTTGAGCCCAAGGATTCTCCTGTCCTCTCAGGCGGAAAACCCGGGCCCCACAAGATACAGGGGATAGGAGCGGGTTTCGTGCCAGGCGTCTTCAATGCCAAGATAGTTGACGAGATAATACAGGTCGCCAACGAAGACGCCGGTGATATTGCCAGAAGGCTCGCGAAGGAAGAAGGAATACTTGTCGGTATATCGAGCGGCGCAGCTCTTTGGGCGGCAATTGAGGTTGCAAAACGTCCGTCGTCGGAGGGAAAAACGATAGTTGTACTCTTGCCTGATACCGGTGAACGGTATTTATCAACCTGGTTATTTCAATAAAGCGCGGAGACGATAATTAAACGGAGCGGGGGCTAAGAATAATGTCTTGCGAAAAGCGCGGCGGTAAAATTTTACCGCCGCGCTTTTCGGGTTTACAAATTACGGCCAATATTGTATAATCATCGTTAGTATATAGACAAAATAGAGAACAAATATGAAGCTATCATTTAAAGGCGACTACGCGCTGAAGATCATTCTTGACCTTTCCTTAAGTCATACTAAGGGTATCTCTCAGATAAAAGATATTTCTAAGCGTCAGGATATACCCACGAAATTCCTCGAGCAGATCATCACAACGCTCAAGGGTGCCGGGTATGTCAAAACGGTCAGGGGGCCGAAGGGCGGTGTATTCCTTTCAAAGCCACCTTCAAAGATCACGATGGGTGATATTATACGGCTGATGGAAGGGCCGACTTCGCCTATAACGTGCGTCAGCAAATCCGGTTACGATAAATGCAGTTACGAGAAAAAATGTGCTTTCAAGGGTTACTTTGAAGAAGTGCGGACCAGGATAAATGATGTGGTGGATAAGACTACGTTCCAGGATATCGCGGACAAAGCGCGCAGGCTTAACTCTGCGGAAGCTCCGGATTACAGCATATAAACAATGACAGCGGAGATAAAATGCCTGATAAAGAAAAGTTAAAGAATAGCGTAGGAATAGTCGAGGCGAAGTATTTTACCTTCGAGACTCCTCTCACCCTGGAGTCGGGCAAGACGCTCGGCCCGGTAACCCTCGCTTACGAAACGTACGGAAAGCTTAACCCCTCCAGGTCTAACGCGGTGCTTATACTTCACGCCTTCTCGGGTGACGCTCACGCGGCAGGGTTCCATAAAGATGACGAGAAACCCGGCTGGTGGGACGGCGTTATAGGCCCCGGCAAGGCGTTCGATACGGATAAGTATTTCGTAATCTGCTCCAACAGCATAGGCGGGTGTAAGGGAAGCACAGGCCCCTCCTCCATAAATCCCGACACGGGAAAACCATACGGCCTTGATTTTCCTATAATCACTGTAGCCGATATGGTCAACGCGCAGGAAAAACTCATAACTTATCTCGGCATCGAAAAGCTGCTTTGCGTTTCCGGCGGTTCGATGGGAGGCATGCAGGCACTGCAGTGGACGGCAAGTTTTCCTCAAAGGGTCGCGAGCGCCATACCCGTTGCCACGACCACAAAGCATTCTCCCCAGCAGATAGCTTTCGACGAGGTCGGCAGGCAGGCCGTCATGGCTGACCCGGTGTGGAACAAAGGCAACTATTACGACAAGGGCCATCAGCCCGAGCGGGGCCTGGCGGTCGCGCGCATGATAGGGCACATAACCTACATGAGCGACCAGTCGATGGAAGAGAAATTCTCGAGAAAACTCAAAGAGAAGGATTTTTCGTTCAGTTTCAAATCCGAATTTGAGGTCGAAGGTTACCTCCGCTACAAGGGAGACAATTTCGTCAAGCGTTTTGACGCTAATTCCTACCTTTACATAACAAAGGCCATGGATTATTTTGACGTTTCCGGGGATAAGCTATTGCCCAAGGGCGTCAAGGTAAGCACGAAATTCCTTGTGATCTCCTTTGCCTCGGACTGGCTCTATCCTTCCTATCAGTCAAAGGACCTGGCCCAGTCTCTCAGGCTCAAGGGGGTAGATGTCACTTACTGCGAGATAAAGTCGACCTATGGCCACGACGCGTTTTTGCTCGAGACGGAATCGGAGAGCCGGCTTATCAAACATTTCCTTGAAAAGATCACCGGAGAGGTCAATGGCAGATAATTCGATCAGGGTTGATTATAGGATCATCCTCGATATCATCGAGCGCGATTCCACCGTACTGGATCTCGGCTGCGGCGACGGAGTGCTGATGAAATACCTTGAGATCAACAAGGGAGCAAAAGTTCAGGGCATTGAACTCTCCGAAGAGGCTATATACAAGTGCGTCGAAAAGGGGCTGAGCGTTTTTCACACCGACATCGATTCGGGCCTCTCAAGTTATCCTGATAAGTCCTTTGATTATGCTATACTCAACCAGAGCCTCCAGCAGGTAAAGAAGATAGATTTTGTGCTGGATGAGGCGCTAAGGGTGGCCTCTAAAGCGATAGTCGGCTTCCCTAATTTTGCGAACCTCAAAGCCAGGTTGATGCTTTTTTTCGAAGGCAAGGCTCCCGTTACAGAATCTCTGCCTTACGAATGGTACAACACCCCGAACATTCGTTCGCTCAGCGTCAAGGATTTCAAAAGGTTTTGCGCCGAAAAAGGGATCAAGATTCTGGAAGAGCGTTATCTGGGCGAAAGCTCGGAGATGCGCCTGCTGCCTAACCTCCTTTCCGAAAACGCGATCTTCCTTGTGTCAAAATAAATACACCTGCGCCGCAGCGTTGACAAGGCGAAGTCATTTAGATACAATATTTTTGTCTTTAAACCAGGGAGGCCGTGAGACGGTTCTGAGAATCCTCGTGATTACGGGGTTACCTGTAATACCTGATCTGGGTAATGCCAGCGTAGGGATGAGGATGGCGAATTGCCTTCTCTCATGCATCCTTAGCTTTAATCCTAAAGGATTCCCTGCGTATTAACTCAGGGAATTTTGTTTTTAGGAGGAATGATCCCATGAAAGTCTCGGTACTATTGGAAAAAGTAAGGAACGAAAAGCCCGTGGTGCATCACCTGACGAACTGGGTCACTATATATGACTGCGCCAACATTGTGAAGGTTTTCGGCGCGTCGCCGGTGATGGCGCACGCGAAAGAAGAAGTCGCCGAAATGACCGGTATCGCCGGTGCGCTCGTGCTCAATATCGGCACCCTTACCACGGATTTCGTGGATTCAATGATCATAGCGGGGGCTGCCGCGAATATAAGGGACATCCCGGTCGTGCTTGACGTATGCGGCGCCGGCGCCACGAAGCTCAGGGATGACAAAAGTTTTGAAATACTCAATAAAATAAAGGTAAATGTTCTTAAAGGCAATGCCTCGGAGATGGCGAGGATCGCCGGGGAGAACGTCCGGACCAGGGGGGTTGATTCCGGAGGCGTAAACAGTGACCTGGTTTATCTGGCTAAACAGCTCGCCGCCCTCAGGTCCTGCACAGTGGTCGTTACCGGCAGGGAAGACATCGTAACAGACGGGCACAAGACATATATCGTCAGGAACGGCCACCCGATGATGACAAACATCGTGGGAACGGGTTGCATGGCGACCTCGGTCATCGGGACGTTCTGCGCCGTAGAAAAAGACTACGCGCTTGCCTCGGCATGCGGCCTTGCGTGTTACGAGGCGGCGGCGGAGATCGCCGCGGTGGTATCCAGGGGCCCGGGGAGTTTTAAGGAAAACTTCTTTGACGCGGTGTACCGCCTGGACGGCGCGACGGTCGATAAGATGGCAAAAATAAGCGTTACGGAATAACATATGAGAAATAAGGTCCGGGGCTATTATTTTGTTACGGACTCAGCGCTTAGCCTCTCCGGGAACGAAGCAGACATAAGATCGGCCGTAGCCTGCGGGGTCACTGTGATACAGTACAGGAACAAGCTCTCATCCGGCGGGCAGATGTATCTCGAATCACTGCGCTTGAGGGCGCTCTGCGAACATACCTTATTCATAGTAAATGACCGCCTAGATATAGCGCTCGCCTGCGGGGCGGACGGGGTGCATCTGGGGCAGGAGGACGTGCCTTGTTCCGCGGCCAGGAAATTGCTCGGAGCGAAAAAACTGATTGGCGTCACGGTGCACGATGTACCGGAGGCCAGGAAGGCCGTAAAAGACGGGGCGGACTACCTGGCTGTTTCGCCGGTTTTTGAGACGGGAACAAAAAAAGACGCCGGGAGACCCGTCGGGACCGCCCTTATTTCAGGAGTAAAAGAATTCTGCGGGGCCGTCCCGGTAGTTGCAATAGGGGGGATAAACCTGTATAATGCGGCGGATGTAATAAGGGCCGGCGCTGACGCACTCTGCGCGATTTCGTGCGTCTTGACAAAGCCCGACATCCAAACCGAGATCAGGAAGTTCCAAAGGCTTTTCAGTAATAGTCGAGAAGAGAGAGGAGATAATAGAGAACAGGGCCGGCATTGAAAAAAAAGCCGTTTTTAACCGTCTTGTTCTCTCTTCTCAATTCTCTATTCTCGAAGTCAAGTTAGCTGAGGAATCATGAACGACGAACTCGTAAAAAGAATAAACGAGCTTAAAAAGAAGCGTAATGCTATCATACTCGTTCACAACTACCAGCCTGCCGAAGTGCAAGACATAGCGGATTTTGCGGGTGATTCTCTCGACCTCAGCCGGCGGGCTGCGGAAACGAGCGCGGACGTCATAGTTTTCTGCGGCGTGCATTTCATGGCCGAGACGGCGGCTATACTGAGTCCTCAAAAGACGGTCCTCCTGCCGGCGGCGGACGCGGGATGCCCGATGGCAGACATGATAACGGTCGAAAAACTTCGTAAATTAAAAAACGATAATCCCGGCGCGCCGGTCGTTTGTTACGTCAATACCTCCGCCGCGGTAAAAGCCGAATCAGACGTCTGCTGCACGTCGGCCAACGCGGAAAAAATAGTCGCGCGGATGCTCGAAGAAAGGATCATATTCATCCCGGACAGGAACCTCGGGGCATACGTAGCTTCAAGAACGGGGAAAAAGCTTATCCTTTCGGACGGCTACTGCATAGTGCACGACAGGATGACGAAAGAGGACGTTCAGGCGGCGAAAAGCTCTCACCCAGGGGCGGAGTTCGTTGCCCATCCAGAATGCAGGCCCGAAGTGACGGCCCTCGCGGACAGGGTGCTTTCTACGAGCGGAATGTGCGCCTATGCAAAGAGTTCCGGTTGCAAGGAAATGATAATAGGCACTGAAACCGGTATACTTTACAGGCTCAAAAACGAGAACCCTGAGAAGCGCTTTTACCCGCTCAGCGCCAGAGCCGTTTGCCTGAACATGAAGAAGAACAGCCTCGAAAAAGTCCTGTGGGCTCTCGAGGACATGAAGAATGTCGTTAAGGTGGGTAAAGAAGTGAGTTTAAAGGCGAAAAAAGCTATTGACTGTATGCTTGGAAATAGATAGTTTATATAGTGGAATGGAAAGATAATTCAGTTAGTAGTTGTTTTTCCTTTATCCTAGGCCAGAAAATGGAGCCAATCATGAAATTGAAGATGTTCACCCTAACAATGCTTTGCGCGGTAATTCTTTGCAGTTGCAGGGAAGGGAAAGCTGAAAAAACGGAACCTGAACAGCAGAAAACCGTTTCCGGGGAAGCATCCCAGACATCCATAGAGTGGGTTTATTCTCTCGCTGACGGGCTGGCTCTAGCCCAGAGCTCAAAAAAACCTGTCATGGCCGATTTTTTCGCCGAGTGGTGCGGCTGGTGCAAGAAACTCGACAAGGACGTTTACCCCGACCCGGCGGTCGCGGCCCTTTCTAAGGAATTCGTCTGTGTGAAGGTTGATACCGATAAGTTCGGGCAGGACGCTTCAAAGTACGGGGTTCAGGGCCTGCCTACCATAATATTTCTCAACGCGGACGGCACCGTTATCGATAAGATAGTCGGTTTCAGCCCGGCGCCGGATTTTGCGGCGACGATGAAAAAAGTTCTCAAGAAATGAGGAACCTTGGAAATTTTCCTTATCTTGCGAGTTTCGTAGCCGGTGTTTTGACTTTTGCGAGCCCCTGTGTACTGCCGCTTATACCCGTTTACATATCCTTCATAACGGGCGTGTCAATCGATGAACTCCAGGGGGCGGGAAAATCCGCGCTTCTTAAAACGATATTGAGCGCCCTGTTCTTTGTGCTGGGTTTCAGCGCCGTATTTGTAGTCCTCGGAGCTTCGGCCAGTTATTTCGGTGTTCTTCTCGGGACTCACAGGGCCGTTATAAGATGGGTAGGCGGGGCGGCTGTTATTTTTTTCGGGCTCCATTTGAGCGGAATATTCAAGATCAAGATACTCCACATGGAAAAAAGGCTTAATAACTGGAACCTGGCCGAAGGCTACACGGGTTCCTTCCTCGTGGGCCTTGCGTTCGCCGCCGGATGGACACCCTGCATAGGGCCGATACTTTCTTCGATCCTGATACTCGCGTCTACGCAGAACACCGTTTATAAGGGGATGCTGCTTCTTTCCGTTTATTCGTTGGGGTTGGGAATACCTTTTCTCCTCACCGCTTTGTTCGTGAACCGGGTGCTGGTAGTGTTCTCGAAAATAAAAAAATATTTCGGATTTATCGAAGCGGCGTCCGGCGCCGTCCTTGTCTTGGTAGGGTTGTTGATCCTGACGGACAATTTTAATTTGCTTTCGCAGTTTATCGGCAGGTTCACCGAATAGTTTTTGGGGACCGGTCTTGACAGGATCATCCCGATATTGTATTATATGGATAATGGGATACATGGGGGGTGGGGAATGGCGATAGATTACTATAAAGACAGCGGAATATTGAAAACGCTTGGTCATCCGGTAAGGCTTAAGATGGTCGAAAGGCTGCTTGAGAACGAGGACTGCAACGTTAATGATATGGTGAAAAGTCTTGATATTCCACAGTCGACCGTTTCCCAGCATCTTGCCCTACTGCGCCACAAAGGCATTATCGCGCCAAAAAAAGAAGGCGTAAGGACCTGTTACAGGGTAGTGGAGAAGAAAGTAGCGGCGTTGTTGAATATACTAAAGACGTGTGAGAAATGAATATTATAATATGGCGGCCGCAGGAACTTGGTTCGAGGAGATGTTTGGCATCGCGGTTTTCAAGACTGCGGGTTAAACAGGGGTGAATAATATGGAATTATTAACCAAGGAAACGTTTAAGACAAAGATTTTTGACTTCGAAAAGAACAAGGAATGGGAATACTAAGGCGAATTGCCGGCCATTATAGATTTCTACGCGGACTGGTGTGGCCCCTGCAAGATGGTGGGCCCCGTCCTTGAAGAGATCGAGAAAGAATACGAAGGAAAGGTTGTTATTTATAAAGTAAACACGGCTGAGCAGCAGGAGCTATCAGGAATATTCGGAATCCATAGCATCCCGAGCATCCTTTTCATACCCAAGGACGATGAGCCAAGGATGTCGGTAGGCGCGATGCCAAAAGAAGGGTTCAAAAAATGCCTAAATGACATATTGAAGATATAACTCTCAGTTAGAGCTGAAGTCCCCCAGCCCCGCTGTTTCCCCAGCAGCGGGGCTCTTTTTTTTTAGTTGAGGGTCGTTTTTTCCGAAGGAACCTCAATTGCTTTGGAACAGCATTTTATGGTATAATTAACCCGTAAATCGTATTTTACCCTGATCATGAATATAAGGCCTGTAGTAAGCGTAATTATTCCCGTTTACAACGAGGAAGCAATAATAACTTGCTGTCTTGACTCGCTCGAAAAGCTTAATTACCCGAAAGAACTTACAGAGATTATCGCGATAGACAATAATTCCAGAGATAAAAGCGCGGAGCTCATTAAAAAATATCCCAGTGTAAAATATATTTTTGAAGCCCGCAAAGGCAGAAGTGCGGCAAGAAACACGGGGATCAAGGCGGCGAACGGCGAGATAATAGCTTTTATCGACGCGGATTGCGTTGTGAGCCCCGATTGGCTCAACAACATAATCCCCGGATTAAAGAGCAAGACAACGGGTTGCTGCGGAGGTAAAACTCTATCTTATTACCCGGAAAATATGATAGAGCATTATTTCGACTGGTCCTTCGAAAGCCACGCGGCTAAAATCCTGAATTTCTCTGAAAAATATTTCATAGGGCCTATCTTTGCGACCAGCAATCTGATATGCCGCAGGGAAGTGTTCGATGCGGTGGGATTTTTTGACGAATACATGACGGCGGGAGAAGACACGGACCTGGTCTGGAGGATAAACCTAAAGGGTTACCAACTCAATTACGTGCCTGGCGCGGTAGTTTACCATAAGAGGCGCGATAAATTATCAGAGCTCCCGGAAGCATTTTTTCAATATATTTACTGGCAGTATTACTTGATCGCGAAATACGAAAATATAGGTTTTTCTTACGATTTTACGAGGGCCATCCGTAACCTGTTTGGTGATATTTCAGGCATCCTTAAGAATTTGTTCAACCCGAAGATCAATGCAAAACAAAGAGGTATAGACGTTTTTCACGTGGTCTTTTCCCTATGCAGCATTGTAACGACATTGTACGCGTGGGTGGATATCAAGCTGTTGCGAAGAAGGAGTTTTAACGGGCTTTCTTTTACGGCCGAAAAAGTTATCTGGCGTTGGAATGAAGATGGCGAGGCCATGCTTGTTAATCTTTCTAACGGTACCGGTTATCAGCTCAACGAGGTCAGCACGAGAGTCTGGCAACTATTGAATGAAGGCAGGAATAGAGAAGAGATCTTAAACGGGTTGACGGACGAATATGACGGCGGTGCCGATGAGATCAGGGATGATGTAAATCGTATCATAGATGATTTTTTAAAAGAAGCATTGATAGGCGCCGGGACGCGGGAAAAGCTGTGCAAAGCGGAAAAGGCATAGCTAAGATGTCTTAAGCATTTAAGCGGTCCGCGCTGCGGCTGTTCCCGCACAAAGGAGAAAAGATGGATAAAAAAACCAGTGTCAAGAAAAAAGTTTACAAAAAACCTGTTCTTAAAAAATATCAGCTTTCGAACAAGATCGGCGCGTCAGTGATATTCATTTAACAGGGCTGACCATTTATTCCGTTCCAGGGGCTCTCCAGTGGAAGAAACAAAATGGATAATATGCAGTAATTCCGTGGTCTGGCGTATCGTTGACCGGGAGGCGGTCATCCTGGGCGCCGACGGTAATACGTACTTCAGCCTAAATGAAACGGCCACCAGAATGTGGGAGATGCTGGATAAAGGCCATAGCGGGAACGATATAGTAAATACTGTAAGCAGGGAATACGGTTTAACAAAGTCGAAGATCGAGAAAGATTACAGGGCTTTCATAGCGGCGCTTAAAAAAGAAAAACTAATAAAGAACGGACCGAGAGTTGCCAAAAAATATTGAACGAGCGCTCTCAGAGGTAAGAAGCTTTTTAAGTGGTTTTAAGCGCCCCGCCCCGGGTTTTTATGGGACAACTAATGCAAATTACGCAGCACTTTTCTTTCCCAGGAATAGTCCCGCCCCCGACCTTCACTACAGCTTTTCCGGGAACATATAACCTCCAGGAAGAACCATGCCGGTAAACCGGGGTGGTTTATTTTTCTCCCGTGATGCCCGCATTTTGTTCGAGTGCCTAAACGGGACATTTTAAAAAAATGAAAGTAGCTTTCGTTTTTGCTCCATTCTGGGAAACCAAATATCCGCCCCTCGCGCCGGCGCTGCTTTCCGCTGTCTTGAGGGATCACGGTCATGAGGTTGTCAATTTCGATGCGAACAGGGAGATATATTCCGGTTCTTCACCGGCCAATAAGAGCACTTGGGAGGTCGATAAAATCCTTGATGAAGCGGTCATCTCCAGGTGTTTTGTCGGTCCCAAGGGCGGGCTGATCGGGTCCCTGCTCGATCGCATAACCTGTTCGGGCGCTAAAGTTGTATGTTTTAGCATATATGATGCCAACAGGGCGTTCAGCCGGCAGATCGCGAAAGCCATTAAAGCCAGAGACAGGTCGCTGAAAATTATATTCGGCGGGCCTGCGTGTTTTTTTTCCTACGGGGCATTGCTGAAAGACGGTAACGTGGATTTTGTTATCCGGGGAGAAGGGGAAGAAACACTGCCCGAATTAATAGATTGTATACGTAAAGGCGGAGGTTTCGAGTCCTGCAGGGGGATTTATTTCCGGAAAGACAAAAAAATACTAAATACGGGCAGTAGAGCGGAGTTAGATGATCTGGACAAATTACCGTTTCCGGATTTTTCTGGCACGATCGGGGTTTATAAATTCCAGGAGCAGGTGATATTGCCCATCCAGGCAAGCAGGGGGTGTATTAATCGCTGCGCGTTCTGCAATGATAAAGTGTATTCCGAGAGATACAGATTCAAAAGCCCGGAGCGCATTTTTGAAGAAATGATACATTTGAGGGATAAATACAGTGCGAACCGGGTCGTGTTTCATGACAGCCTTTTAAACGGCAACATGAAGATGCTGGAGAGGCTTTGTGACCTGCTTATAGAAGAGAAGCTAAAGAGCGCGGTTAACCGCAGAAGATCCGGCAATAAAGGCGCAGACAGAGAGATTGTTTGGACAGGGCAGGCGATAGTCAGACCTGAGATGGACCTGCGGGTGCTCAAGAAGATGAGGCAGGCGGGGTGTGAGTCTCTGCAGTACGGCATAGAGAGCGGATCGCAAAGAGTGTTAAAGAGCATTAACAAGAACATGTCGACAGACGTAGCGATAGGGGTAATAAGAGATACCCATAACGCCGGTATCACCTGCCTGATAAATATAATGTTCGGTTTGCCGTCTGAAGAAGAGGAGGATTTTCAACAAACCCTTGATTTCATAAAGAAGGTTAAACCTTATGTTGACCACGTCATTACCGCTAAGACTTTTTGCTTTTTATCTCCCGGTTCGGATATGGACAGAAATCCGACTCGATATGGAATAACCCGAAAACATCCGCTATACTGGGAATCCGGCGAGGGGAAGAATACATACGATATCAGGTTTGAGAGGTACGAAAGATGTCGCCGGTTTGCGAAAAAGTCAGGTCTTGAATATGATCCGGGGATAGAAAAAATGGATTTGATAAAATCATTACTGATAGGGAATTACTTAAAATATAAAGGAGAATCCGCAAAAAACTGCAAAGGATTTAAAAAAATATTGGATAAAACTATTTTCAAAAAGTATTTATTCAATGCAGGGTCGGACAGTGATTAAAGACGATTAAAATGCAGATATAGGGATTATACTGAGATCACCTCGTTCAAACCTCAAAAAGCTCTGCTGCCCGGCAATTATTATAGATATACAGGCGATCTCAAAACTTCCGGCGAGCACTTTAGAAAATATTGCAAGCATAGAGCGGTATTGAAACTCTTTTAGACCTTCCGCCAACCGGCAATCCTGCATCCTGTGCTCCTCATCAGTTCCATCGTTCCATAGAGAGCGCAGGCGACTCGCCCGCATGATCCCGCCGGCCTCCCCATAAGAGCTCGTGAGCGCTGTTCAAAACTCGCTGTTGACTACGTAAATATCCTCGTAATCAGAGAAGATTAGGGAAGTATATTATGTTTGCAATTGAAGTCATATTTTGTTAAAATACTTGGCGAGAAGTGACATAAAATCGTGTAAATTTTATAAACAAATAATAGATGCATTACAAACTCAAAAATAACATACTTTGGAAATCGGTTGACGGAGAGCTTGTTATCGTCAAGACGGATACTGACGAGTACCTCTATCTCAATCCGACCGGGGCGGACATTTTTGAGATGATCGCGACCGGACTCAAAAAAGACGATATATTTAAAGAGCTCACGCTCAGATACGATGCCTCTGAGGAAATGATAGGTTCGGACGTGGATGAAATAATGAAAGAATTAAAAGATTCGGGAATAATAGAAGAGGTCGTTTAGACCAACTTCCCTGTTTCAGTGAGAGTAAAACTTCTTAAAGAATACGTTATGTCCGGCACCTAGTTTATTCTGGGTCGTTGCCCCGCCCATTTAAACCGCGTATATTGCAAATACTAAAAATGAATAAAACTCTTTTAATAGTGTCGTCAAAATCAAGCGCCGTTCTATCTCAGGATATGCACTCCCGAGCCCTGAAACTGATCTCGCCGGAAGAAAAAGATGTCTTTTCTCAAACTGAAACCAATTCACTAGAACTAAAAAAAATATTGACGGACAAACGCTACGGTGTTGTTATCATCGCGTTTTTAAATTTTCTGGATAATGAGATACCTGAAGTTCAGATGGTCAAATCTCTCGCCATTGAGAGCAGGATAATATTATATCGTCCCGACCTCGGCTTGCTGAAAATGGGGCAGCAAGCTAATTTGAATTCTGAATTGGTGCACTGGTATGAGACCGGGAAATCACTGCAGCTTAACGCGCTGAGCCAGGTCGATATGGTAGTCGTGGGAAGTGAAGCTGAAAAAACCCTCCTTTGTGAAAAAAAGAACGATATTCACACGGTTACGGTAGAGCAACTAAGCGAGGGAGAAGTCAAGATACCCAAGAGTGAAAAGAAAAAAGTAAGTATAATCATTCTGACATTCAACCAGCTTTGTGATACAAAACGCTGCGTGGAGACCCTGGAGAGGAACACGAAGGGCGACTATGAACTGGTTTTTGTAGATAACGGCTCCGTAGACGATACGAAGGCCTATCTTGAAAAACTGAAAGCCGCAAGAAAAAATGTTAAAACGATCTATAATCCGTCAAACCTTGGTTTTGCTAAAGCGAACAATCAGGGCATGGGCATAGCCGACGGAGAATACGTTGTTTTCCTCAACAATGACGTTGTCCTGACGGAAGGGTGGCTGGAAAGGATGATTTCCTGTGCCGAAAGTGATCCCGCGGCAGGGATAGTAGGGCCGGTCACAAACCACGCGGTCGGGGAACAGGTGGTTGACAAGAGCATTGAATTTAATGAACAGGACATAAACAGGTTCGCTTGCATGCAGCTTTTAAAAAATGCGGGCTACTGGTTCGAGACTCACCGCATAATAGGTTTTTGCATGCTGATGAAAAGAGAAGTGATCGAGAACGTAGGAATGCTTGACGAACGCTTTGGCCCCGGTGGATATGAAGATTACGATTTTTGCCTGCGCGTCAAGCAGGCGGGATACAAGATCCTGGTAGCGAGCGATGTTTTCATATATCATATTGGAGGCGAGGGCTATAAAAAGAATAATCTTGATTATGACAAGCTCAGGGCCCAGAACGTACAGATATTCATAGAAAAATGGTGCAGGAAGGCGTTGGAGTTCCTTGATAGGCTTCCTGACGGAATGTGATATATGGAAAATACCAGGTTGGAAAAGGCTTTCAGAGAACTGAGGAAGAAAGCTTTGGCGCTTGGTTTTTCGGTTAAGTTCAAGGTAGTAGGGAATAGCATGAAACCGCTGATCTCTGATATAGACGAAGTTGAAGTGTTCATGGTAAAACCGCAGCACATAGGTTTGGGAGACATTATAGCGTGGAAGAAAAGCGACCGGCCCGACGATATCCCGGTAATTCACAGGGTAATCAGGAAGAAAAGGAAAGAAAACTCCTATATTTTTCTTACTAAAGGTGACAATTCACTTAGAACAGACGGTCTGTGGATCGAGTCCCGAGAGATCATAGGCAGAGTCGAAAACGTAAATAAGGGAAATAAGAAGCTTTGCGTGGCAAGGGGATCAGGACGGCTTCAGAGCTATTTAACAGGTCTTCTGTCATACATCATTACCATTATTTTGGGAGCTGCCGGGCGCGTAGTTTCTGACCTGAGCGTTCTGTTGCCGGCCAGGATGAAACAATTTGACTGCAAATACTTACTTTTAGCGTATTACGCCGGCGTCAAAGAAGAATGTGTTTCGAAAAGTTCCGAGGCCTTCAAACAAATATCCGGCAGCGACGGGATACCAGTGGGCCGCGTGGGAGCAGACATACAATTCGGGGGCGGATATTCTGAAGAAGCATGTTCACTTTTAAGGAAGAATCTCAGGGTAGACCCCGTGAGAATAACCGATTACACTGGGGCATCCCGCGAAAAATACGATTTTGTCATCGTTTCAAATATCATTAATCTGCTGCCGACGAATGCTCTGAGGCAGGAAGTGATCGGAAAAATCAACGAGATCGCAAAACCCGGGGCCTGGATAACATTTCTTTGCACTAATTCAAGTGTAAAAGATATTAGAATTTATCTCTCAGGACTGCGTAATTGGTTATGGGGATTATTCCTTCAGCGGGAAGCGCACGGCGGTTTAAACGACATTTTCTACCGCGAACATTTCATAAAGCATAATTTCCGGCTAGCGGAATTGGAAGAAACGATTAAGGCCCGCGGTTTTAAAGTTGTAAGAGCATTACGATCGCGGCAAGTCATTGCGGTGGCGGCTATAAAATGAATCAGTTCAGTTCTGCAAAAATATTGAAACATCTTGACAGGGTCAACGAGTGGCGGACCACGGGTTTGTCCCGCCCCTTGACTTACGAACTGGATATGACGAACATATGCAATTCCAAGTGCCCTTTTTGTTTTGGTTTTTACAACCAGTCAGAGGACAGATCTTTCCTGAGCTTAAAGGACGCAGAGGATATTATCGGCCAAATTAAACGGTTCGGCGGTAAGGGGCTTACTTTTACAGGAGGCGGAGAGCCCTTATGCAACCCGGCAACGGCCGAGGCGGTAAAGTTCGCGAGGTCAGTGGGGCTCGACGTAGGCTTTATAACCAACGGAATACTGCTCGATAAAAAAACGGCCGTGACACTGGTGGATAACTGTACCTGGATAAGGATAAGCCTTGACGCGGGAACAAAGAATATTTACCGAACCACTCACGGGCTCAACGACAAGACGTTCGATAAAGTCGTCAAGAATGCTTCAATGCTGGTAAAGATTAAAAAAGCAAGAAAAAGTAACGTTACCACAGGAACTGGTTTCATTACTTATCCCGAAGTTATTCCGGACATGCCCGCGTTTACCAGGCTGAGCAAAAAGATAGGGGTAGACTACGCCCAGTTCAGGCCGCTGTTGAAAGCGTTCAATAAAAAGGAGCTCAACCAAACGCCGGATCGAACGGTTATAAAAGTGATAGACGAATGCACAAAAATGTCCACGCCGGGTTTCAAGGTCCTTTGTTCGATACATAAGTACGGCAACATGTATAATGGGGAAGTGAAAAGGACCTATGATAAATGTTACGGGCACAATTTTGCGACGGTAGTGTCCGCTAACAAAAAGATGTATCTCTGCTGTCACATGAGAGGCATTGAAAAATACTGTCTGGGCGACCTTGGCAGGGATACTCTGGAACAGATATGGACATCCGATAAGCGTAAAAAAGCGTATGAGAACATTAACCTTGGCAACTGCCCGCTTTTGTGCAGGTGCGATGGTTTTAATTCAGTGTTGTGGAACATCCAGCACGGCGGAGAACACATAAATTTCCTCTGAAATACCGTTTTAGACAGGAAATATCGAATACCTGGATAATGCAGAAAAAAATTCTTATTATCTCTCCATACTTTCCTTACCCGCCGTTTGACGGCGGAAAAAATCGCATATTTAACCTCATAAAACATCTTTCCGCAAAAAATGATATTTATCTACTGTCATATATTGAACCCGGGAAATCGTTCAGCGATATTAACGAGATGGGTAAGATGTGCAAGAAAGTCTATGCGGTCGAACGCGACGAAAGCAAAATGATACTGGGCGCTGACATTCCCCGGTCTATCAGCTTTTGTTATACACCTGAAATGGTTGAAATGCTCGGAAGAGTTATAACCGAGGTAAACCCAGACATAGTACAGATAGAATTTCTCGTAATGACAAGATATCTCCATCATCTCAAGGGTCTCCCCGCGATATACACCGAACACGATATCAGCAACATAAATTTTGAGCAGTCTTTTCACGACAGGGATCTGCCGGAGCATTTACGTTTTATAGAATGGCACAGGCTCGTAAAATATGAAAAGAAGATCCTCGGTATGTTCGACGCGATTATCGTTCTCACCGAAAGAGATCAAAAGATCCTTAAGGAATTTTCTCCGGCGAGCAAATCAACCCTGATACCCACCGGGGTGGATACGGGTTATTACTCCTTCAGGTCTGAGGATATCGGAGATGACAATCTGGTGTTTGTCGGCAATTATAGGCACTATCCAAACTATGATGCTTTTAAATACTTCGTGTGCGAAATATTCCCCGAGATCGTTAAAAAGCGTGAGAATTCTAAGTTTTTTGCCGTAGGTTCAGGCGTTATAGGTGATATGAAGAAGTTCGCTTCTGAAAATGTCATTATAACCGGAGAAATTGAAGACATAAGACCATTCCTTAAAAAAGCCGCTGTTTTCGTGGCGCCCGTAAGGCTTGGCGGCGGTATCAAGGGCAAGATACTGGAAGCCATGGCCAGCGGTGTCCCGGTTGTGGCGACAAAAGAAGCGGGCAGCGGTATCAAGTGCTTGAATGGCAGGGACATCCTTATTTCGAACAACAACGAAGAGTTCATCAATAATACTATTGACCTGCTCGGCAACGGACAAAAAAGAAAAAATATATCCCGCAATGCGCGGAGCCTGGTAGAAAAAAATTATGATTGGAAGAATATTGCTGACGAACTCGACCTTTTTTACGACAGATTTGTTCAGACTTAAATGAAGTCCTGTTGCAGACTAACTTATGATAAAGTGGAGCTGGGACCTGGGCACTTACTGTAATTACAAATGCGATTACTGCTTTTTTACTCAAGCGGGGTGGGAAAATCTTGAGAGATTGCAGGGCGGGCAAAGGACGGTCACTGAAATTGAAAGAGCCTGGGGATGGTTGTTTGAAAAATACGGACGTTCTAGAATATTCATTACAGGCGGAGAACCTTTTCTCTACCCTGGTTTCACAGAGATAGCCTCGCTCCTAAGCAGATTTCACGAGCTTCACATAACATCCAACCTTTCACAACCGCTCGACAGATTCTTGGAAAAAATAAAACCTGAGAATGTAGAGCTTAATTCAACCTACCATCCGTTACACGCGGATCGCAGGGAATTTAGAGGACAGGTCCTGAAACTGAGAAAATCGGGTTTCAAGTGTGATGTTTGTTATCTGGCTCATCCGCTGCAGTTAAGGGAGATGCTCTATTATAAAAAATACTTCTTAGCGTCTGGGATCAACATGGAAGTGACCCTTTTTTCAGGGAAATATAACGGAGTTGATTATCCCGAAGGGTATGAATATACTGAACAGTCGCTTATCCGGTATACCCGGGAGTGGGTCTCCGGAGAACCGGGCAATAAGTTTGAAGCATTGTGGAAGAACACGGAGGAAAATCCCGTGGGAACCCTAAACGGCCCGGACAACGACGATAAGATGGAGGAAACAGGCTTTATCTGCGGCGCCGGAAGAGAACACGCGAACATTGGCGTAGACGGAAGGGTTAGGGTCTGCGGACAGACAGAAATCCCATTACTGGGTAATATTTACGAACACGACGTGCGTCTGCTTGAGCGGCCGTATGTTTGCTCAAAGAAGAATTGCCAATACAGTGAACGCGGCCATATATAGATCTTACCATTCAGGACAACATAGTGTATGCGGCAACTGAAAGAAGTTGCGGATGTAAAGCGGTACTCCGATGAACACCTCTCGCAATTTTGTTCGAGGGCAGAATATTATATACGGAAAGGATGATTTTCATGAGCGGGAAACTGTTGATTATCGCGTCGAGAATTCCTGATTCGCAAAAAACAAGAAGAGACAACCGGTTCTTCCTTTTTCTCGAGGCGCTGTCGAAGTCATTTGAGACGCATTTTCTTTCCGTGCAATACAGTGATGAAGACAAAACGTCCAATAAATTATTGAAGGAACTGGGGGTCAAACTAATCTCTTTGAGGAACATCCAGAATAAAACCTGGGAAAAAAGGATTGAGGAATTGTTGAAAGAGCAAAAATACTCGGTCGTGGTTTTCAACACGTATTTAACCGCAAAATATTATTTGCCTTATATCACAAGCTATTCCAAAGAGTCTGTCATCGTCATAGATACCGCGAGGTCGCAATGGCTCTCGAACCTTAAGATCGCAGGCATTCAAAGAAATGAATATCTGAAGAAATATGAATTAATGGCCGCCAAGTCCATCAAAATGATAGAGCTCCCGATTTACAACAGGGCAGATATCATATTAGCCGAAAATGAAGACGCCAGGGAAAAGCTCAGTCTTGATATTCCTAACGTTCCCATAATCGTGATGGGCACACTTTCGGGTGACGATGTTCAGGGAGCGGCTAATCTCTCAGCTACCGGTGGTTTCTGCGAATTCAAGAAGAAGATTTTACGATCCGATAACGTTATCGATGTCATAGTCATTTCCAATAAGGCTAACCCTGGCCTGTATAAGGATATTCTTGAGAAAAGTAGGGTAGTGATAGCAGCGGCGCACGGCCAAAATAATACGCTGTTAATTGCTAAGGATGATGAGGAATCTTATGTAAGAAGTTATAACAGGGCGATAAAAGCCATCACAGCGGAATACGGGCTCATTATGACGTCAGATACGCTGCTTACCGAAGGCGCGATCGAAGAAATGTCTTTCTGTGCAAGCGCGCACCCGCACAATGTGATAATAGTACCTAGTTCAAATGTATACCTCGACAATAAAATGACGGAAGAAAATCTGGAAGGATTTCTTCCCAAGCACAAGTTGGCGAATTATTCGAATTGGAATAGCACTAGACAGATTTACGGAAAATGTTTTTTGGTAAAAAAAGCGCTCAAGGAGAAGATAGGTCTGCTCGATGAAAAGTTCTCTACGGTCGTATATGCCTGGTACGATTATTGCCTGCGTGCGTCTCAGCTCGACCTTAACGTAATACTCGATAACGAAGCCTTTGTATATATACAGGATAAGTTCAAGTTCGCGGATATGGATTTTGAATCGGACCATAGGCTTCTTCTTGACAAGTGGGGCGAGTCCGGAGTGGCATTCCTTGAAAAGATCGACCACAAGGCAAAAAATGAATAAAAGCGGACTGATCGAACAAAACGAAATATGGAGCGGGACAATAAATATAACGGGGGACGTCCGTATCGCGACCGGAGCGATAATTACTGTCCTGCCGGGCTCAAAAATAGTCTTCAACGCCGAAGCGGATTACCATTCGGTAAACAAAGACTTACTTTTGAAATATCTTAATGATATTTCACCGGAAAAGGAAAAGCCCGACAGGAGCAAGTGCCTGCTTATCGTGCACGGAGGGCTCGTCCTGTGCGGTGAACGCGACAACGTTATCGAAATAGGTAACGAAGGCTGGGGCGGTTCGCTCGTCATCGCGACAAGTTCCAAGGATAAAATATCCCTAAAACATTGCAGAATTAAAAACGCTTATTGCGCCATCGAGGCTTTCAGCGAAGTGGAGCTGTCAGATTGTGAGTTGATTTCAAACAAGTACGGCGTAGCGTCGGTGGCGAAGGTCGTAATAGAAAATAGCGCGATATGCGGGAACGAGAACGGAATTATTTGCATGTCACCCGGAAGTCTGAGAGCGTCCGGAAATAATATTTCAGGCAATAAAAATGCCGGTGTCTATTGCTGCTCTGCGGATGCTTTCATGGAAAAAAATATGATCGGGGAGAATGATTGCGGAATCTCCGTAATATTCTCTAAGAAAGCGGAAATTTACAGCAATGTGATTAATAATAATAATACGGCAATTTCACTTTGCGAGGGGAAAGACGGTGAAATAAAGAACAACGTAATTAAGGGAAGTGAAAAGAATGCCATTGCGCTCGTGTTAATGGAGTCGGTTAAAGTTTTATTGAATGTTCTCGAAAGTGCGGGCCGTGCGATTCTCTGCGAACGCGTCCATGATGCGGAAATATCGTTCAACGAAATATCGAACACTATGGAAGGCGTGGAACTGAATGGCGATACGCATTGCGAGATGCACAATAATAGTTTTGCCGATATAAAAAATACAGCGTTGCACTGCAGCGCATTCTCTATTTCGAATATATCCAGCAATTCATTTATCAGTTCAAATGGTATCAGGGGACGTGAAAATTCTCAAGCCCTGATAGAAAAAAATGCATTTAGCACTACGATAGCGATAGAAGCGGGCGGTTTAAGTCAATTAATGGTCGTGAGCAACGAGATCGAGGGGAAGGAATGCGGTGTAAGGTACCTGGAGCAGGCGGAAGGGATAATAGAGAAGAACAGGATAGGATGTGGAGGGACAGGGACAGGGATAGAGATAGGGGGAATGGTAG